>ERZ836829.1619-NODE-1619-length-12006-cov-77.412016_pt1 | contig 12006 bp, 9 predicted proteins | sample MGYA00519574_ERZ836829 | MGnify/ENA primary metagenome ERZ836829 (study PRJEB31850, sample SAMEA3708808) | human gut metagenome | biome: human gut; feature: human-associated habitat; material: faeces | place: China | collected 2014 ... | reverse complement strand
CAAGCAGCCTTTTTATCGACTACTTGCCTTATCGTTGTGATTCCGTTGCGATTCGGAATATAAAATACTATAAAACCAATACATATAACATTATATTAAAAATCAGAGTTATATAAAAATATTATATTGCATACCATTGCATTATGTTGTGCAATATTTGAACTGAGTTGTGCAATTTATGTATATTTGCACAACCGATATAACAGAGAATATATGACTACAGTAAAAGCATTTATAAGAACTGGGAAGAAAGATAAAGAAGTAAATGTCAGATTTCGATTATCTGATGGACGCAATGTACAGTTATTCCACAAATCAGATATTATGGTCTCTCCTACTCTTTGGGATGCCAAGACTGAAAAATATAAGGCTAAAAGTATTATAAAGTTAGACATAAGAACATCATTTAACACATCTATTGAAGAACGGAAGAATCTAATTTTATCCATTTATGGGAGCAACAAAGAATTAACCAGTGAAAAACTGGAAATCTTAATAGACCAGCACTTACATCCTGAAAAATATAACATCAGCAGTGAAGATGAATCCATGTGTAGTATGTTCCAACGCTATGTTGACGGATGGCTAAATGCAGGTGTAATAGGTCCCGGCAGAAAGAAACATTACGATGTAGTGATAAGGGAACTGACTCGATTCCTTATTATCAATGTCATTGACGGGTTGCCGGTCAATGAATTCAATAAGGAACATATTCTAAATTTTCGTGATTTTCTACGCAAAGAATACACTCTGGTTGAAAAATTTCCAGAACTGTACGCAGAAATGAATAAGCGGAATATACCATCAAAGGAAAGAAGCCAGAATACAATTGCTGAGAAACTTTTATTGTTACAAGCATTTATGGTGGAGCTTGAAAGTAATGATGTTATTCCCGTATCTCCTTTCCGCAAGATAGGAAAAGAAAAAGAGTCCATTATGAAGCAACAATATGACGAGCCTTTCTTTCTCACCAAAACAGAATTCAATGAAGTTGTCCACAAAGAATGTCCCGAAACATTGCAGCGAGTAAAAGATGTATTCGTTGTTCAATGTTGTTTCGGTTGCCGTATAGGTGATTTCAGACGATTCACTTTTGATAATATCAGCATTGAAGAAGGAATACCTTACATTCATTATTTACCTCAAAAAACACACAAGGATGGACTTATACGCACTGAGATAAAAACTCCCATCATTCGTATTGCTTATGATATTATTATGAAGTATAAAGGTAGGCTACCAAGCAATGCTTTGTTACCCTATTATCCTGATGGCAATGGTGAAACCGGGTACAATTATCAAATAAAAAAACTACTTGAATACTGTGAGATTAGCCGGAAAGTGGCAATGTTTAGTGCGGCATTGGGAACAAATGAATACAAATCCATATATGAGATTGCAAGCAGTAAACTTGCCCGTAAAACTCATGTAGATTTAATGAATAAAGTTCAGATAGATAAATACGCAGCAGGCCTTCATGCAAAAGGCAGTGGAGCCGTAGACAGATATACTGGATTAGGTATAAAAGAACGTTTTATTTTAATGTGTGCGGCTTTTGGCTGTAATCAGTATGAAGTTGACGATGATTTATCTGTAATGGAATAGGCTCACTTAGTATCTCATATTGATACTCTGTTATTTGACACCATCCCCGTAGTTGAGCCGCTACGGGGATTTTTACTGAAAAAGAAGCGATTCATTCAACTGCCTTTTCCACAATCTCCATCACTACATGGCTTGACTCCAACCAGAACCAATACCACAACCAAAGCATAATCCCACCCAACCAAACAAAAGCCACATCAATATAGTACAAATTTAATATCCTGCTAACCAATACACATAAGAGTTCTCCGCAAAGCACATAGGCAGCAACCATAGTAACAAGCTGGTCATTGGCAACAGTTATCAAAACCAGAATGCCTATAACGGGAAGAAGGGAAATACAATCAATTAGAAGTTGTTGTTTGTCATTCATAATACAATAGGGATTAGAATACAAATATAAACATTATTTTGTATAAAACAACCCTCTATAATAGGAATTTCTGACAAAAAAGAAACGAACTATTATTACAATATAAACAAAAAGAGCGACTATTCAGCCGCCCCTTTCGCATTAACGAGATAGACATAAAAGTATCTCAAATCATCTCTGTAGATGGATGCCGAACCACTACAGAGTTTCCATTCATTCTACAGTTTCTCCTTTTTCATTCAGAAGTACCGTCACTTCTTCAGTGGATTGATTTTCCTTGGTGATGGTCAACACAACCTTATAAATCTTACCGGTTTCTTTCTCGGAAATGAAAGCCTCCTTTATTACAGCCCCCTCATAGTCCTTAGCCAAGACATTCATAACTGCCTGAGGCAAGTCTTTTACTTCCACTTTTGTGAACTCATCCTGAGGATTTTGCTGAGTTTGCTCTACAGACTGTGTTCCAGAAACCACGTAAGCAAATGCTACTGAACTGCCTAATCCCATAACCATTGCTAATGCTACCAATACTTTTTTCATAATCGTAAGTTTTAAGTAAATAAATATAGTTTTTGTATTAACTATAGAACAAACGATATGCCATGATGTACATCAGTACATAATACATTATACATCAGCATATTATAAAAACAAGAAGGAATAATTATGTGTGGAAATATGTGGAACTGAGTACCACACATGGGGAATAATTACACAATATGGATTACTTAATTCCTGGGAAATGGAACAAGGCAGCTGAATAAGCTGCCCCTTCTATAAAACAGTCAACAAACAGACATTCACTAATCAAATGACATAAACATAAGCATAAATAACCCGGCTAAAGCCATAGCAAATGCAATTACCATACAAAACTCTTTTTTCATAACTAATAATTTGGTTAAACACATATTTCCATCGCACGTTCAACAACGCACTCTTGTCTCCGACAAAACCTCAGCCGCATAAAAGCTGAGGTCCAGCATGTTCCTTTCAATATATACAATCAATTAGAGCACACAATGTTGGAACATTCTGTAAATCCAGTATAAAGAAACTGCAATGGCTGAAAGAAGGACTATACTAACACTATATACCGAATTCTACTATAAAGACAACTACTTTTCTGAAATTCCCTACGTGATTGAGGGAATTTTATAAAAGGAAGGGCCCAAATGAAAAAAATCCCGACGAAAGCCGGGATATGTCATACACAATAGGTATGAATTGTTGCTTATGAATATAAAGGCAGCTTATTCAGCCGCTCCTTCTACAAATTCTTCTAATAATATCCGATAGTTTTTCAACCACAATGAAAATCCAGCATCAACATAAAATATTATTTATTACTAATCCATTTAATTATACACTTTTTTATTAACTTTGTGTCATATTTAAATGCATAATAACGTATCTTAAAACAGGAATAGATTCATGAAATTATTTCGTTGCAAAAAAGGTGAAAAAGAAGTGAATAATCAAAGGTCAAATAAATTATCAAAGCAGCCTACAGGAAGAAAATATTCAATATATTTTTGGGCCGCAGTTTCCTTTTGTCTTATTTTCTATGGAACATCAAGTACATCTATTGAACATTTTGACGAAAACTCTCTAAAAAATATACTAAATAGTATAGGACAAGCGATTATATCAGGTTTAGTGATTACATTTATAATTAATATTCCTGATATGTTTTCTTATTTTCAGAAAGTATTATACAAAACCATCACGTCAGATGAGTACTTAGAGCAATTAACTTTAGAGGAAGTGGAAGATTTAAAAAATAGTTGTACTAAGTTAATATCCAAATCTATACCCGATATTGCTGAAGGACTCTTAGAATTAGAGTATAAGATTGTTGAATATTACAGATCTCCATATTATGAAAACTATTCCACTTTTGTTAGCTGTAGCAGAAATGGTAATTATTTAGTAAAAGATATCACAACTGAATATACTTTAAAGAATCCGATGGCAGGAAAAGAAAAAATAGAAGCAATTGTCGGTTTAGATTTATTCTTCTGTAAAAATAGTAATAGCACTTCACCTAAATTAATGGAATTCACAATACAGAATGAAAATGAAGAAAAGAAAAATATTTTAGAATTATCCGAAATGCATGAAACTCCTATAAATACAGAAGGAGCCTATAATACCAAAGCTACAATTGCACATAAAAGTACGGTAGAAAAATACAAAATTCTCTTAGATAAATCTACGTATGTCAAATTACGATATATATCATATGCACCTATCTCAGACAAAAGTTAAGTTTCATCTCTGGAAAAATCTAACGAATGAGGGGAAATAATGATGGCAGCACTGGTGTTCAATGACTTATGAGAACTTTTGATGAAAGCCTCGCTGATGAGAAAGTGCAAGGAAATGAAAGGTAATGCGTGCGAACGGTTTTCAAATCATTACCTGATAGAAAGGTCGGTTTATAGGTCATTGGAGTTTATTTCTACTCTCTGCCACATTCTGCATAACAATGTACAACTCGCTGATAACTAATTTTGTAACCAAAAAGAATTGGATTATGCGAAGTACATTTAAGGTGCTGTTCTACGTGAACGGAAGCAAAGAGAAAAACGGTATTGTCCCGATTATGGGACGAGTTACAATCAATGGTTCGGTGGCTCAATTCAGTTGCAAACTGAGCATTGCCAAAACAATGTGGGATGCCAAAGGCAACCGTGCAAAAGGCAAGAGCAAAGAATCGAGAGACATCAATTTGGCTTTGGATAACATCAAGGCTCAAATCATCAAACACTATCAACGCATTTCGGATAGAGAAGCGTTTGTAACTGCCGAAATGGTACGCAATGCCTATCAGGGTATCGGAACGGAGTATGAAACATTGCTGGGCGCTTTTGATAAGGATAATGAGAGTTTTAAAAAGCGTATAGGGGTTGACCGTGCAGATGGTTCCTACAAGGTGCGTGTAAGGTCACGAAATCATTTGGCTAAATTTATCAAGAAGTGCTACAAGCGTAGTGATATTTCTATGCTTGAACTTACTCCCGACTTCATCAAGGAGTATGAAATCTATCTCTCTACTGATGCAGGGCTACACAATGGAAGTGTGTGGTCGCATTGTATGTGGCTGAAAACAATCGTGGCAAAGGCTCATTATAACGGACTGACACCGAGAAATCCATTTGCTCAGTATCGGGTAAATCAGAATATCAAGGAACGTCAATACCTGACCGAAGATGAAATCAAGGCTGTAATGACACATGAATTTGCAGATAAGAAGTTGGCTTATATCCGTGACCTGTTCGTGTTTGCAAGTTTCACAGCTTTGTCATTTGTGGATATTAAGGAACTGACTACCGATGATATCGTAGAGATTAACGGAGAGAAATGGATTCTATCCAAGCGACACAAAACAAAGGTCAATTTTCAAGTGAAGTTGTTGGATATTCCATTACAGATAATCAAGCGATACGAGAGATTCCAAGAGAACAAGTTGGTATTCCCCAATCTCAACTATTGGAACATCTGTAAACCGTTGAAAAAGATGATAAAAGAGTGCGGAATTTCAAAGGATATTTCATTCCATTCAAGTCGCCATGGATTCGCCACGCTTGCTCTAAGTAAGGGTGTTCCCATTGAGAGTGTAAGCCGAGTATTGGGGCATACTAACATTACAACAACACAAAAGTATGCGAAGATTACCACCGAGAAAATCGACAAGGATTTGACGATGTTCGGCAATAGGCTTAATCAATCATTCAGTGAAATCTCATTAGCAATGTAACTATGGAACGAGCAATTATAACAATCAGCGAAAACGGCAGTGTGAATATCCCAAGCGGTAATGTTTGGATGTCTGAAATGGAATTGGTTGAGTTGTTCGGGGTGACAGCCCCGACACTCCGAGCCGCTATAAAAGCGATATACAAGAGTGGAACACTTTGCCCTGTAACCACCCAACGATGCGATTTGGCAACGACTAAAAGTTGGGCTACATTCTACAATCTTGAAGTGGTTATTGCTCTTGCATTTAGGTTGAACACTTATGAGGCAAGCAAGATAAGAGAAAAGGTATTGGATAGTCTATGCCAACGAAAAGAGAACGGGATTAGCATACTGCTATCGTTGGGGAGTATCGGACATCAGATTTCACCAAAAGGGCTATGCTAATAAAGAATGAGACCTGCTATTCTCACGAACTGCAGGTCTCGAACTAACGTCTTATATGTAAATATCTATCAAAGGGAATGATAGAGTTTCATTTATAAAGCTAAACCCGAATGAAGGGTGTAGTAATCAATGATTCAATTTTAATAAACTTTTACACCGTCAACAGTAACAGAGAGTTTATCTGTTCCCATTGAGTTTTTATTAGCCCAAAGAGTAGTGCCAGTATTGATACCCTTGTCATTGATTTCATAACCATTTACAACTGTATTGTTTACAATCAGTTCGTACGATTTTCCGTAATCATTACCGATTTCAATAGCAGCTTTCAAATCTGTCAAACCACCATTATCATTGAATGTACAATTATTGATAGTCAATTTAGTATTTGCTGTACCATAAAGAAGCACTGCTTTACCATCTGAATTGAATGTACATCCATCAAATGTAGCATTAGGAGCACCCCAAGTCCAAATATTGTAAACATCACCAGACACATTAAAAGTACAGTTCTCAAATTTGCTGTCACCATAAAGTGTGTATGTGCCATTGATTACACAATTCTTGTAAGTACCGTTACAACGAGCATAGCCAATATAAGTTGAACTATTTGTAGTAATAGTAATACCTTCAAAAGTTACTGTAGAACCATCAAAACCATAGTCACAGTTTTCGCCACCTGTGCCAACTTTAGTAACAGCTACCTTTACATCCTCTGGATTTCCTGTACCCTTAATGGTTAAAGTTTTACCCTTTGCAGATGATGGTATTATATATTCGCCTGCTGCCAAATAGATGGTAGCATTATTTTCAATAGTTGCATTTGCTAATTCCTCTGTTGAAGCGGCACCGATAACGGCATTATCACCTTCAACTTTTTTAAGAGCCCCATTTACAACTACATTATCAGCATAATCTTTAGCATCTGCATCAACCCATACCGCAAAGACCTTGTCTGCTGTAACCTCAGAGATGTCGTTGCTCTCGTTCCAGTTGATTTCGGCACCAGCAGTAGACTTAACCAAAACAGCAGACTTCTCCTCGGTCTTGAACGTAGTATTTGACACATTCAAAGTAACCTTTGCCTTAGTTGCATCACCAACATATTGCTCGTCAATCTTGATACCACGACCATCGGTTGCAGGTGTCATATCGATATCACAATCCTCAAGAGTTACAGTTTGACCCTCAGCAGTAATCCACAAGCCGTAAGTGTCGGTATTGTGAGTATCTTTGATAGTCACACCCTTCATTAAGGTAGATTTGCCTGCATTATCTAAAGCAACTGCTTTTTCGAAGTCAACATTCTCAAATACGTAGTTACAGTTAGAGAAGCGCAAATCCCAAGCATTCCACGTACCGGCGCTATTACCTGTACTTGTCATTGTACCATTCTTGATAGTAATGGTAGCATCTGGATTATTGGCACCAATTGCTGACCAGTAAGTAGTAGTTATATTAAGCTTCTTGTTGTTCAAGTCAATTGTGATATTCTTGGTATCTGTACCACCCAACTTATATTCACCGCTTCCAGCTGTCTGAGAACCAAGAGAAGAGATAGGAAGGTCAACATCTGCACCCAAAACAACCAAAATCTCTTCCTCATTAGCTGTAAGAGCAGCAGCCAAAGTTTGGGCATCTGTTTTAACCTCCGAAGTTGGAGCATCTACATTGATATCACCTTCAAAAATAGGATTAATGGTAATATTGAACTCGATGTTGCCTGTCAAAATTTGACCGAGAATGTTTGTTCTCCAATTACGCTCTACAGGAACGCTGTTCAATCCGTCGCCAAATGTAATATCATTGCCACTCTTAGGAGAGAATGTATATTGAAGGCTTTCCAATGTTGCTCTGTCATCTCCCAATACACCGTTGTTATCAGTATCGGAATTTCGGTCTGCTACCAAGATGTAACTCATAGAAAGCCATTTATATACTTCATTTTCATCATCATAATCCTTATCCCCATTCAAATCAACCTTCAAATCTTCATTAGGGATTGTGTTTGACAAATATGAAACTTCCACATCTGTTGTCTCATCTCCAACTTCACCTGTAAGCAGGTTGATAGAAGTTGCTGCATCCTTGATAACAACTGAAGATTTTTCAATTTCTATACCTGATTTAACAGCAGCTTCCCAGTCGGTCTTGTAAACACCAACATTAATTTGAGCAAAAGGACGCTTCAATTCTACATCAATAGTCTGATTACCACTTACTGTAAATTCAACTGTTTTAAAGAATGCATCGCGAACATCGTTATTGTTTGTTGCATTTTGATAGGTAACACCAACATTTGTTAAGTCTGTTGTTGTATATGCACTACAACTTGGATTCTGTGCCCAGAAAGCAACCTGATAAGTCTGACCTTTGGCAAGTGTGATAGATACATTGTCACCTGACTTGAAGTCTGTCTTTACAAACTGACCGTTGGTTGAGCCTACAACATTTTGCAACTCAGGTTGCCCTTGAGCATTAAGTTTGTAAACAGCATACACCAACTTGTCTGCTTTTGTACCATCACTGATAGCACGGGTAGCGATACCACCTTCAAGACCAAGCGAGAACGTTACCTGAGCCTCGTTTCCTGACTGAACCATATCCAGTTCGTCATTCGAACACGATGTTGCCAGCAACATACCTGCTGCTGCGAACATACCTAAGAATAATTTCTTGTTCATCTTTGAAAAATTTAATTGTTATACAAATAGTTATTTTGATTTTCTTGTTTCTTAATGTTTGCCACATCCCTTGTGGATGTCGCACCCATTGTCGAGGGCTGTTCTGTCTATGCAGAACCGAGTATTATTTTCAATCTGTCGTTGTCTGCTGATGCAGGGTAAAGGTCTCGGAACTGTTCCTCACCTTTGCGGTGTTAGCTTGTTTGTTCTTTTCTGTTCGGCTTTTAACTCGTTATTAGGGTTATACTTATATTGAAAATCTCTTATTCTGTTGGGGTAAAATTTCCTGCGATGTTGCTTCTTTGGTTTGCCTCAATCTCCACCTGCGGAAATTCTACCGTCTTGCTTGTGTCTCCATTGGTCAAGGTCAGTTCGGCAGAAATATTTGTGGCTGTGGTCGGGGCAAACACATAGCCCATAGCGAGATAGTTATATTCTGTGCCGTCAGCCGAGAATGTCTCGGATGTGGTTTCGCTGAATTTCCAAGTAAATTCGGCTGCTCCACTTACGGTATTGGTGAACGGATAGAAAGTATCGGGGACATCATTTGCCTTGAATACGGCTTGCATCGGTGTTACTGTAGTCCCCACATTGATTTGAGCCAACGGGCGGACAAGTTCAACGAGGTAACTGCAATTTCCTGTAATGGTAATATCTTCCATTGTGGCGAAGAAAGCGTCTGCGGCTTCCGCTTGGGTAAATGTTATCGTATTAGGCAAGGTATTCATTTCGATGGCTGTCAGATCATCTATGTTGTAGATGTTCTGATTGCTGTCATACGCCCAAAAGACAAAACTATATGTCTGCTCCTGTGCCAATGTAAGCTGCACATCTACCGAAGTGCCATTTATCGGGAACGATTGACGGTCTATTTCATAGTAGTTCCAACTGCCACCGCTGTTGGTATGCACATCGGCAACTCCCTTTTTGAATATGCCGACTTCAAGGGTATTTACTTGTTCCGCCTTGCCGAATGAACGGGTACGGGTGTCCGTTGGGAGTGTGGCGGTGAAACTCACCTGAACATCGCCTACATCGTGCAATTCATCCGAACAAGATTGTATGCCAGCCATAGTCAGGGCAAGCATCGCCAATATCTGTATGTTATGTAGTAGATTCTTCATTATGTCTATCTGTTAGGGGAAAATAAGGTTATGGTCTCCGTCAAAGTCGGGATTGATGGTAACACCTCCCGATGCCTCCGACATCAGGAACATACCCGTCATTATGGTATGGTGGCTACGTTTGAGCGGTACCTCTATCGGCTCGGTCAAGGAGAGTTGTGCACCCTCATTGTCGTAAATACCTATCTGTACCGTTACAGCCGACTTCTTGCCGTTCACAAACACATAGTCAAATCCCATCGTAGCCTCCGACTCTGAGAGCTTTCTCAATGTGGATTCAAACATCACTCCCGTAGAAGAGTCCACAGGCTTGTCGGTATTCATACTGTAAGCATCGGGCATAAATCCCACGTAGTAGAACACCACCTTGTAATCCTCGATATTTACGGCTCTTGTCGGGGTATCATCGTTTGATGCGGCCTTGTTTCCGTTGGCTTTTGAGGCGACACGGACAGATTCCTTGTCTATAAACTCCACCACATCGTTTGTTACGAACTCAAATTTGGCAAGAGGACGTTGCATCGCTATATCCAATGTGTCGGGCAGATGCTCCATAATATCCGCTACGAGGGAAATGTTGTTTGAGCCTCGGAAGGCATCCCGATAATCATTGTTGCCCTTGTGGTCGCCTTGCAGTCTGATTTCTGCGAAGTTGTCGGCATTGTGGAAATGGCTGTCTCCGCTTGTCTGCACCAAGTCCGACCATACCATCACATTGTAGTTGCCGGGTAGAAGGTCGAGCGTCACTTCGTGGTCATAACCCTCTGATATATCTTTCGTGAATACGAACTCCTGCGTATAGTCCGATGTGGTACGCATTTTCTCCGATACGGGATAGGTACGGACGATGTAGCGTATCTTACCATAATCACGATGATTGTCGTATGTCTCGCCATATCCCTGCTCAATGACCAATGTTCCATCGTAGAGATGTTCCCATTCGGTCATATCTGTTTCATAATTGAGGCGAAGATGACACTTTACAAATTCGGGAGTCTCAGGCCATTCGTGAACATCACAAGCCGAAAGAAGCAATATCGGCAGGCATATAATAAGGTATAGAATCTTTCTCATTGCTTGCCTCCTTTCTTCTTTAAGTCAAACGAATAGGAGAACGATACCGCTGCTTGGTCGATACCCCAATAGGTCTTCTTGATACTCTCTATCATCAGACCGTCTTTTGTGCGTGGGGTATTGTGGAACTTGTCATAGTGATTTGAATAGACACCTGCTCCGAGTGAGAACTCCACTCTCCAACGGTTGTTCTTGCTGATGGGCAGACGATAACCGATGCTCACACCTCCACCGATGGCAGGTGTCTCACGGTTATGGTCTTGGTAACGGTAATCGCCGTCAAAAGCAAAATTGTAGTATGCCAAGCCGAAATGTGCTCCTGCGAAGAATCCGTCATTCTCTTCCGACAACCAATAGCGGAACTCGGGCTGAACAGCAAAGGTGCGGAACTTGATAGTCGATTTGAAATAGTCCCACGCCGAATAATAGACAGGAAGCGTAAACGACCAATGCTTTGCCAAGTCTATTTCTGCTGCAACATTGGCGATAGCCATCCCTAAACCTATGGCATTGGTTTTCAAATGGAGTTTGCGGCTCCATTCCTCCACTTCGGGAATACCCGTTTCTATAATAGCCGTTGTGTCGGGCACAATTTCAACGGCTTCAACTATAGGCTCTACTTTAATGGTATCAGGTACGATTATAGGCACTTGTACGGGTGGCAACTCTTTCTTGTAGGTTACGAATACCGCACAAGCATTTCTCATCTGCTCGAAGAAGAGTTTGTTCATCTGCTGCCATACCTTACCACCGTCCAATGCTCTCAATTTTACGACACGGTTGTCGATATGCGTATTCGGGTGATGATAGGCCACCAATCGGGCTTCTTCCTCCAAGATGGCAATTACTTCATCCTTGCGGATAAGTCCCGAATCCTCAATCTGCGATTTGAGATAATCCCACTGGATATAGGTGTCATTATGGGTAATAAGGCTGTCGGGAATGTCCACCTCTTTGCGGACGAGTTTCTCAAGTGCTTCGAGACGACCACGTGCCAATC
>ERZ836829.1589-NODE-1589-length-12340-cov-3.755149_pt1 | contig 12340 bp, 10 predicted proteins | sample MGYA00519574_ERZ836829 | MGnify/ENA primary metagenome ERZ836829 (study PRJEB31850, sample SAMEA3708808) | human gut metagenome | biome: human gut; feature: human-associated habitat; material: faeces | place: China | collected 2014 ... | reverse complement strand
CTTATCTTATTACTATTTCATACAACAGAATACTACCTTACAAACTACAATTTACGAAAACAGTGGTGTTGACAAATATCGATCCCCATTATCAGGAAGAAATGCCACTATCGTCTTCCCTTTATTTTCCTTACGTTTTGCCACCTGAATTGCCGCATATAATGCTGCCCCAGAGGAAATTCCAACTAAGATTCCTTCTTCAACCGCGATCACCTTTCCATAATCAAAAGCATCTTCATTTTCCACAGGAATAATTTCATCATAAATGTCTGTGTTTAATACTTCTGGTACAAATCCGGCTCCGATTCCCTGAATCTTGTGTGGTCCTGCCTGGCCTCTTGAGAGCATTGGGGAGGTTGCTGGTTCGACTGCAATGACCTGCACGTCTTCTTTCTTTGATTTTAAATACTCTCCAACTCCTGTTACCGTTCCTCCTGTTCCGACTCCTGCGATGAAGATATCAACATCTCCGTCTGTGTCTTCCCAGATTTCTGGTCCTGTTGTCAGGCGGTGGACTTTTGGGTTGGATGGGTTGATGAACTGTCCCGCGATGAAGGAGTCCTCGATCTCTTCTGCCAGTTCTTCTGCTTTAGCGATCGCTCCTTTCATTCCCAATGCACCATCTGTCAGAACGATTTCTGCTCCATATGCTTTTAACAGATTTCTTCGTTCCACACTCATTGTCTCTGGCATTGTAAGGATGACTCTGTATCCTTTGGATGCTCCGATTGCTGCAAGACCGATTCCTGTGTTTCCTGATGTTGGTTCAATGATCACTGATCCTTCTTTTAATTTTCCTGCTTCTTCTGCATCTGTGATCATCTGATATGCAATACGGTCTTTTGCACTTCCTGCTGGATTGTAGCCATCTAGTTTTACTAATAATCTTGCCTGTAGTTTAAATCTCTTCTCTACATTTTCAATTTCTACGAGTGGTGTTCTTCCGATTAGTTCTGTGACATTTTTATATATATTTGACATTGTTTTTCTCCTTCTATTTTTATTTCATATATTTCCTATCTTTTTAATATGTTATTAGTATAACAGATTCTAAAATATTGTCAATCATTTTATCCTGTATAATACTTATGACCTCTGCATCATTTTATTTTTATCGCAGCAAACAAGAAAAAGACCATGTGATCCTTAGATCACATAGTCATTTCCACCTTTGATTCTTGCTTTATTTACGATGTCTTCCAGTGTAATTCCACTTAGATATTCTTCAATTACCTGTCCTAATCCTTCCCAGATTTCAATCGTTGGGCATTCATGGTAACGATCGCATTGATTTACATCATCATCAAGACACGCTACTGGCTGTAAGCTTCCTTCCGTTATCTTTAAGATCTCATAAATCGTATAATCCTTTGGATCTCTTGAAAGCTGGTATCCTCCCTTTGGCCCTCGAAGGCTCTTTAAGTATCCTCTGATACTTAACTGTCTTACAATCTGTTCTAAATATTTTACGGATATCTCCTGTCTTCTTGATATGTCTTTTAATGCGATCCAGTCACCTGTATGATGCATTGCAAGATCATACATTAAACGGACTGCATATCTTCCCTTTGTTGAAATTTTCATAAATTGTCTACTCCATTTTCTTAATTATTCTTTGACATCCAGCAGCTGTACCGCTGTCTTTAAGCTGCGAACATCCTGTGCCTCGTCAAATGTTAGTTTGTTATCTGTTGTCAGAAGTACGATATAGTGTCCATCCTGACGATAAATCTGTTGGTAACCATAGCTGTATTGTATGTATTTTTCACTGCTATAAGTATCTCTTGTAGAATCTTCTACATAATAGAACTTCCCATCGATATAGGAGACATATTGAAGAATCGCATCTCCCTCTGTGGTAAACTGGCAGATGATAATTGCAGAATTTTTCTTACGTTCGATCTTACTCTTTAAAAACTGATTCCACAGCTTCTTGCTTTTCTTATCAAAGGCTTCTTGTTCGATTGTCACCATTCCCTGATATTTTGCTTGTTCGGCTGTCAGGTCTTTTGGATATTTTGCGAGAAGATCTTTGATCTCATCATATTTTGAAAGTATTTTTATATCAATTTTCTTCTCTTTTTTGCTTTTCTTTTCCTGTGCAGTTGTGGTTTTCTTTTCCTGTGCAGTAGTCGTTTTCGCTTCTTTCGTCTCTTTTGCTGACTTCCCGCATCCAGACAATGAAACTGCTGCCATAAGTATCATCACACTCATTCCAGCCACCATGATTTTTCTTCTCATCCGACTTACCCTCCTATAATTTCCCTATTTCATATCGCTTTAGTATATAATACTTGTTTTTCTCTCTATTGTCAATCTTGTCATGATGTTTTACAATGGAAACATATAGGAGGTAGAACCCATGAGTAAAATAAATAAGATTACACCTTTAACGCATGTAAAATTTCTAAATCTTTATGAATTAGAAGCTGAAAATAAATTCGGAGACACACATCCATACTATGTTGCCAGCCGAAAAGATGAGGAAACAATGATGGCTGCCACAAAAAAAGTCATTCCAGACGGAGTTGTGATTTATAGTCTGTTTGGCGAAAAAGCTGATAAACTCATCATGGTGAAACAGTTCCGTTACCCTTTAAACGATTATACATATGAACTACCGGCAGGTCTCATTGATCCGGGGGAATCTGTGAAAGAAACTGCAATCCGTGAGATGATGGAAGAAACAGGACTTACTTTCACTCCTGCCACATTCGATGACTTCTTAAGCCGTCCTCATTTTTCTTCTGCCGGAATGACAGATGAAACTAATTGTACAGTTTATGGAATTTCTACTGGAATGCCAAATCTTGACCATTTAGAACCAAATGAAGATTTATCCGTTGAATTAGTAGATAAAAATGAAGCAAAGCGTATTTTAAGAGAAGAAAATCTTTCTGTAAAGGCATACTATCTGTTGTTACACTTTATACAAAGTGATCCTTCCGATCCTTTCGCATTTTTGAAACTAGACTAAAAAACAATTATGTCTATCCCTGCGGCTCGTTACAACTTATCAGGTGTAGGTAATGCACTTTTGCTGTCACAGGGATAGATACAATCCATATAATTTTTTGCAAAAATCATTGACATTATAATTAAGAAATGATAATATATTTTAGGTCGAACAATTGAATCAGCCGATGTGTCGGAACTGGCAGACGAGACAGACTCAAAATCTGTTGTTCTTATGGACGTGTGGGTTCGAGTCCCACCATCGGCATTTAGAAAGAATCTCTGAGAAGAGGTTCTTTTATTTTTTTTACAAGAAAGTCATATTTTCATTTTACCTTGCATATTTATATAATATAACAATTTAGTTTTATATTTCAGGAGGTACATAATATGATTAAAAAGCTCAAAAAATACTCTCTTCTTGCCTTTTGTGCAATGATTGCTGGTGGTTACATAATTTCTGTACAAGCTCCATTTTCTCATACAGAGTCTGCAATTCATCTGATGGCTGATGAAGGCGGTTCTGATGACGGAAATGATGGAAACGATGACAATAACGGCAACAATAACAATAATGATAACAATAATAATGGAGACAATAATCAGGGTTCTTCTATCTTTGGCAACGGTGAGGGTGATGGTCCACATTATACCGATGACAATGGCACTATTACTATCGACGACGATGAAACTCCTTTATAAAATTAATTTCAAATCCGAAATCAATTTCATCAAAAAAAGGAAAGCAGTTCTATTTTCATGAATTGCTTTCCTTTTTTTAATTTACAAACTTTGTATCAATTCTTCAATCTCATCCAGACAAGCTCCACAGACAGTTCCTGCTCCTGTCACTTCTTTGATTGCTTCAACCGTCTTGGCTCCTTCTTTGTATGCATCCATAATCTGTCCTGCTGTGATATCAAGGCACGGACAGATAATCTGATCTCGATCCATATGACACCTCCATAATTTTTATTATAGAGATATTATGTACAGTTTTATCAAGGTATATCCACGTTCTTTTTCTTAATCTGCTTGTTCACAACTTCTGAAAACAACTGATACAATACAGAACAAAACGGAATACTAAATAACATTCCAGGAATTCCTGCAATATTTCCACCGATCGTTACTGCAACAAGAACCCATATTGCCGGCAGTCCAACAGAATTTCCTACCACATGTGGGTAGATCACATTTCCTTCAAACTGTTGTACAACGACAAACATGATAATAAATATGATTGCCTGTTTCCAGTCTACCATCAAGATCAATAACACTCCAACCCAGCATCCAATAAATCCACCAATGATCGGTATCAATGACATCACCGCAATAAATACCGCAATCAACACAGCATATGGAAGTCCCAGCAGTTTCATAGATGCAAAGATCAGACTTCCAAGAATCACCGCTTCTAAGCACTGCCCGGAAAGGAAACTTGAAAATGCATTATTTGATAATCTTCCAACTCTTACGATATATTTTGCAACTCTTTCTGGCAGAAACGCTGCTAACACTTTTCTTACCTGCACAGATAATTTTTCTTTCTGCAACAAAGCATTCAATGCAAAGACAAATCCTAATACAAAACTTACAACAACTTGTACTGCATTTGAAATTACACTCACTGTGGAATTGAGCATGTTTGTAGCACTATCCTGCAAAAATGCTATCAATTCTCCGCTTACTTTATCCCAGTCAAAGCTAAGCTGGTTTACATATTTATGTACCATCGGTTTATTAATAGAATAATGCTCCAAAAATTCCTGAATCTCTTTCACATACCCCGGAATATTGTTTGATAATTTAAAAATCGTATCAACCAGTTCTGGAATGATCAGTCCAGATACCAGTATGATCACGCCAATGATACATAACAATGCTACGATCAAGCTTAATCCACGTTTTCCTTTTTTTATTTTCTGAAACACATGTGTTTCAAAGAAGCGCATGGGAACATTAATGATAAATGCAAGGCAGCTTCCTAAAATAAATGGAAATGCTACAGAACTTGCATAGGATAATCCCGCAAATACAATCTGTAAATTGCTTAACACCAAATATAAGATGATCCCAAAGGCCACTAAGATAAATGGTGTCTTGTCATTTTCTTTAAAAAATTTCAAATCTTTTATCTCCTTTTTATTTTGCAGTTTTTCTGACTGCAAATTTTTAAAAGGGACTGTTAAAACTAACAGTCCCTCTTTTATCTTTCGCATATCATATACCCGGAATGCCGGTCTTGCGATTTTGACGCCTAGCAGAGCTAGGTGGGTTTTCTCAATCAACGTTCTGCCGTCCCCCGGTATCAGGGCTTGACATCCGGTCGATTATACGAAGTCCCATGATAAATAAATGTAGGTTCAAAATAGCAAGTTATCGTACACCCCAGGCTTCTTATCTGATTTACATTACATATTATACTGTAAGTATGTTAAGATTTCAAGTCACAGATACATGAAATTCTATCCAATCTTAATATTTTTTGAAAATGGCTGAAACGGAGATATCTTATCATAACCACTGATATCTTCTTTCAGGTCTTTTTTAAGATATGCAAATGTGTAATCTTTAAAAGTCTTAATAAATAATTTTTAGACGCATCACACATAATCGTTGCCCCAATCCCATGTTCAAAATATTCAAGCGGACTCTTCTGATCAAACTTATCCCCATTATAAATCTTTCCTGCACTGACACGATCTACAAACATCTCCGCCATATACTTCTTTGGAATCTTCATTCCAACAAGCCCTGGATGTTCTCTGTCAATACTATAATCGATCCAGTATTCAAAATGATGTTTGTTACGTCCTTTGTGATGAAGCCATGCTGTAGAAATTCCTTTGTCCATTCTTTCTGCATTATTAGGACTTGCCGTTCCCTGGTAGTATTTTGCACCTACCAGAAATTCAGTTGGGGAATATTTGGACATATCGTGCATGATTCCCTGATAATAAAGGCCTAGTTTAAAACAGCCTTTTGCCACCAGAATCTTATGTCTTGTAATTGTTTTAAAATGACCAATAAAATGCATAATCCAATCTGCTCCCTCATGCTTCTCTCTATTATTAAGAAATTTTTTCTCTACGGATTATCATAGCAAAAACAATCTCTTTTGAAAAGTCTTAATCGAAAACTTATTGAAAAAACAATCTTATTTTCTCTCAAACAAAAATGATGTCAGATCATATTACTGTCTCTGACATCATTTTCGCATTTTTATAGCTTAAAGATTTGTATATCCCATTAACTGTTTGTCAACTTCTCTGGCTGCATCTCTTCCTTCACGGATTGCCCATACAACTAAAGACTGTCCTCTGTGCATATCTCCTGCAGTAAAGACATTTTCAACATTTGTTGCAAAACTGTCTGGTTTTGTTTCAACGTTTGTTCTCTGGTTTACTTTCACACCAAATGCTTCTGTGACATAAGCTTCGCTTCCTAAGAATCCTGCTGCGATCAATACTAAATCTGCTGGAATTTCTTTTTCAGATCCTTCCACTGGAACCATCATCATTCTTCCGGTCTTTTCATCTTTTTTGCTTTCAAGACTTACTAAAACAGCTTTTGTTACTTCGCCTTTTTTGTTCATCTTGAATTCTTTGACAGTTGTCTGATAAATTCGAGGATCATGTCCAAAAACTGCAATTGCTTCTTCCTGACCATAATCTGTCTTGCAGATTCTTGGCCATTCTGGCCATGGGTTATTCTCTGCACGTTCGTCTGGAAGTTTTGGCATCATCTCTAACTGAGTAACACTCTTTGCTCCGTGGCGGATAGATGTACCAACACAGTCATTTCCTGTATCTCCACCACCGATAACGATAACGTTTTTACCCTTTGCAGAGATAAATTTCTTATCTTTTAAACCAGAATCTAACAGGCTTTTTGTTGTTGATTTCAAGAAATCAACTGCAAAATAAATTCCCTTTGCTTCACGTCCAGGAACTTCGATATTTCTTGGATTTGATGATCCGCAGGCTAAGATCACTGCATCGTAATCTTTCTTTAATTGCTCTGGTTTGATATCTTTTCCAACGTTTGTATTTGTTACAAAATGGATTCCTTCTTCTCTCATGATCGCGATCTTACGTTCTACGATATGTTTTTCGAGTTTCATGTTAGGAATTCCATACATTAACAGACCACCAAGACGATCTGAACGTTCGTATACAGTCACTTCATGTCCACGTTTGTTTAATGAGTTTGCTGCAGATAATCCAGAAGGTCCGGAACCGATGACTGCAACTTTCTTTCCTGTACGGAATTTTGGTGGTCTTGCTTTTGCAAGTCCATGTTTATATCCGTATTCAATGATACTTAACTCATTTTGTTTTGAACATACAGGATTTCCGTTTAATCCACATGTACAGGCATTCTCACAGAGTGCCGGACATACACGTCCGGTAAACTCTGGAAATGGATTTGTTTTCTTAAGTCTTAAAAATGCCTGTTCCCAGTTTCCTGTATAGATCAGATCATTCCATTCTGGCACCAGGTTGTTTAATGGGCATCCAGATGCCATTCCATTTAATAGTACTTTTCCAGACTGACAGAATGGTACTCCGCAGTCCATACATCTTGCACCCTGTTTCTGCTGTTCTTCTCTTGAAAGAGGAATATGAAATTCATTAAAATGTTTGATTCGTTCTTTCGGAGATTCTGCACGGGCGTCTTCTCTTTCATAATCTAAAAATCCAGTTGGTTTTCCCATAATTTCCTCCTATTTTCCTGCATTTGCCTTGATATTAAATGCTTCCATCTTCGCCTGCTCACTGCTTAATCCACGTTCTTCCATCTGGACGATCAGATTTAACATTGCTTTGTAATCATTTGGCATGATCTTTTTAAACTTAGGCAGGTACTGTTCAAAGTCTTTAAGAATTTCTTTTCCTTTTTCGGAATTTGTATATGCTACATGTTCTTTTAACATGTCTTTTAATTCGATAACATCGTATTTGGATGTTACTGTTTCTACAGAAACCATTTCTTTATTTAAGTTCTTATATAACTTGCTGTCTTCATCTAACACATAAGCAACTCCACCGCTCATACCAGCTGCAAAGTTCTTTCCTGTTGGTCCAAGAACAAGAACACGACCACCTGTCATGTATTCACATCCATGATCTCCAACACCTTCAACAACAGCTGTAGCTCCTGAGTTTCTGACACAGAAACGTTCTCCGGCAACACCATTGATAAATGCTTTACCACTTGTTGCTCCGTATAATGCAACGTTACCTACGATGATATTATCTTCTGCTTTAAATTTGACACCTGTTGGAGGGCAAAGGATTAATTTACCACCAGAAAGTCCTTTTCCGAAGTAGTCATTGCTGTCTCCGACTAACTGTAATGTCAGACCTTTTGGAATGAAGGCTCCGAAACTCTGTCCACCAGCTCCGTTACATTTTACAACGTATGTATCATCTTCTAATGCCTGTTCACCCCAGTGTTTTGTGATCTCTGATCCAAAGATTGTTCCGAATGTACGGTCGATATTTGTAACATCAAGCTGAATGCTCTTCTTCTGTTTCTTTTCAAGCGCTGGCATTAATTCTTTCATCAGTACTTTCATATCTGCTGTCTGTTCCAGTTTGAAATCGTATACATTCTTATGGTTGTAATCCATCTTCTGTGCTGGGTCATATTTATATCCAAGAATCTTAGAAAGATCTACATGTTTTTCGGCTGCTTTTGCATTTGGTTTTAATAAATCTGTACGTCCGACTAATTCATCAACCGTAGCTACACCTAATTTTGCCATGTATTCTCTTAATTCCTGAGCAATAAACTTCATGAAGTTCATAACATATTCAGGTTTTCCTGCAAATTTCTTACGAAGTTCTGGATTCTGTGTTGCAACTCCGACTGGGCATGTATCTAAGTTACATACTCTCATCATAACGCATCCAAGTGTTACAAGTGGTGCTGTTGCGAAACCAAATTCTTCGGCTCCAAGCATTGCTGCGATCGCTACATCTCTACCACTCATTAACTTACCATCTGTCTCAACGATAACTTTGTTACGAAGATCGTTCATTAACAGATTCTGATGCGCTTCTGCAAGTCCAAGTTCCCAAGGAAGTCCTGCATTATAGATAGAGTTTCTAGGAGCTGCTCCTGTACCACCATCATAACCTGAAATTAAGATAACCTGTGCTCCGGCTTTTGCTACACCAGATGCGACTGTTCCAACTCCTGCTTCTGATACAAGTTTTACGGAAATTCTTGCATCTCTGTTGGCATTCTTACAGTCATAAATTAACTGCGCCAAGTCCTCGATAGAGTAAATATCATGATGCGGTGGTGGGGAAATTAAGCTTACACCCGCTGTTGAATGACGAGTTTTAGCAATCCATGGATAAACTTTCTTTCCTGGAAGATGTCCACCTTCTCCTGGTTTTGCTCCCTGTGCCATCTTGATCTGAATCTCTTTGGCACTTACTAAATATTCACTTGTTACTCCGAATCGTCCAGATGCAACCTGTTTAATTGCTGAGCATCGGTTTAATCCGTCTCTTCCGACTTTTAATCTCTCAGGTCTTTCTCCACCCTCACCACTGTTTGACTTACCGCCTAATTTGTTCATGGCGATTGCCAGTGTTTCATGCGCTTCTCCGGAAATAGATCCGTAAGACATTGCTCCTGTCTTGAAACGTTTGACGATAGAATCAACACTTTCAACTTTGTCGATTGGAATTCCTTTCTCTGGGTAATTAAATTCCATTAAACCTCTTAAGTTTCCTGGTTCTAATTCCTTATCGATCATATTTGTATACTGTTTAAACAGATCATAACTTCCTGTTCTTGTTGCAACCTGAAGTGTATGAATTGTCTGTGGATTGTAAAGATGCTGCTCTTTTCCACTTCTGCATTTATGGCTTCCTGCACTTTCCAATGTCAAATCATTTTCTAATCCTAATGGATCAAATGCTGTGGCATGTCTTGCATCTACGTCTGCTTCTAAGTCTTTTAAGGAAATACCTTCGACTCTGCTGACTGTATTTGTAAAATATTTCTCAATCACATCTGAATTGATACCAATTGCTTCAAAGATCTGTGATCCCTGATAAGACTGTAATGTTGAAATACCCATCTTAGATGCGATCTTAACGATTCCATGAAGGATCGCATTTGTGTAATCTTCAACTGCTGCATAGTAATCTTTCTGAAGCATATTTTCATCGATCAGTTTCTTGATTCCCTGTAATGCAAGGTATGGATTCACTGCACATGCACCATATCCTAACAGTGTTGCAAAATGATGAACTTCTCTTGGTTCTCCACTCTCTAAGATCAGTGCAACGGATGTACGTCTCTTTGTCTTGATCAGATACTGATGCATTGCAGATACTGCCAATAAAGAAGGAATTGCCACGTGGTTTTCATCGACTCCTCTGTCAGAAAGAATGATGATGTTTGCTCCATCTCTATATGCTCTGTCTGTCTCTACAAATAAGCGGTCTAATGCTTTCTCAAGAGATGTGTTCTTGTAATATATAATAGGAAGTTCTACAACTTTAAATCCTTCTTTGTTCATTGCTTTGATCTTTAACAGATCTGTGTCTGTAAGGATTGGGTTGTGTACTTTTAATACGCGGCAGTTTTCTGGTTTCTCATCTAAGATATTACCTTCTTTTCCGACATAAACCGTTGTTGATGTTACAAGTTCCTCACGGATCGCATCGATTGGAGGGTTTGTTACCTGTGCAAATAACTGTTTGAAATAGTTAAATAATGGCTGATGTCGGTTAGATAACACTGCAAGTGGTGTATCATTTCCCATCGCTGCGATGGCTTCAGATCCATTTAATGCCATTGGAAGGATCGCTGTACGGATATCTTCATATGTATATCCGAAAGCTTTCATCAGTTTTTCACGTTCTTCTGCTCCGTATGTTGGAACTGGTTCATTTGGAATCTTTAAGTCTTTTAATTCTAACAGATTGCTGTCTAACCATTCACCATATGGTTCTTTCTCTGCATATTTTTCTTTGACTACATCATCTGCGATCACTTCTCCTTTGATCGTATCAACCAATAACATCTTTCCTGGATGAAGTCTTTCTTTGACTACGATCTTTGTTGGATCGATGTCAAGAACTCCAATCTCTGATGATAAGATCAGCTGATCATCATCTGTGATATAGTATCTTGATGGACGAAGTCCGTTACGGTCAAGTACCGCTCCTACCTGATCACCGTCTGTAAAGATGATAGATGCAGGTCCATCCCATGGTTCCATCATTGTTGCATAGTACTGATAGAAATCACGTTTCTCCTGTGAAATGACTTTATTGTTCTCCCATGGTTCTGGGATTGTGATCATGATCGCATGTGGAAGATCCATACCACTCATAACTAAGAACTCTAATGTATTATCAAGTCTTGCAGAGTCAGATCCGTTTGGGTTTACCACTGGGATCAGTTTGTGCATTTCATCTTTGAGGTACTCTGATTCCATATTCTCTTCTCTGGCAAGCATCTTATCGGCATTTCCACGGATTGTGTTGATCTCTCCGTTATGTACGATAAAACGATATGGATGAGCTTTCTCCCAGCTTGGTGTCGTATTTGTACTGAATCGTGAATGTACAAGTGCGATTGCTGATTCGTAATCTGGATCCTGAAGATCTTTAAAGAATGTACGAAGCTGTCCAACTAAGAACATACCTTTATATACGATCGTTCTGCTGGATAATGAAACGACATAAGATTCTTCATTACTTTGTTCGAATACTTTTCTTGCGATATATAATTTACGGTCAAAATCAAGTCCTTTTTCAACGTCTGCTGGTTTTGCAACGAATCCCTGTAAGATCTTTGGCATGCATTCTACTGCTTTCTTACCAAGAACTGCTGGTACTGTTGGAACCTCTCTCCATCCAAGGAATGTCATTCCTTCTTTCTCAACGATGATCTCGAACATCTTCTTTGCCTGACGAAGTCTTAATTCGTCATTTGGAAAGAAGAACATTCCAATTCCGTATTCTCTTTCTTTCCCGATATTGATTCCAGCTTCTTTGCAGGCTTTGTTAAAGAACTTATGTGAAATCTGAAGCATGATTCCTACACCGTCTCCTGTCTCTCCTGCTGCATCTTTTCCTGCACGATGCTCTAATGTCTCAACAATCTTCAGTGCATTATCTACTGTCTGATGATTCTTGACTCCCTTAATATTTACACAGGCACCGATACCGCAGTTATCGTGCTCAAAACTTGGATCATATAATCCAGGAATTTGATTTGTCTGTTTCATATCCATTCATCCTTTCTCACTGTGTTCTCTCGTTGTTTTTTCTTATCATACCGAAATTTTCCCTAGTTGTAAAGTATGAATTTTCTTAAGTTGTCAGATAATTAGACTTCTTGAGAT
>ERZ836829.1588-NODE-1588-length-12343-cov-2.933838_pt1 | contig 12343 bp, 12 predicted proteins | sample MGYA00519574_ERZ836829 | MGnify/ENA primary metagenome ERZ836829 (study PRJEB31850, sample SAMEA3708808) | human gut metagenome | biome: human gut; feature: human-associated habitat; material: faeces | place: China | collected 2014 ... | reverse complement strand
CCGATATGCTAAAAGCCTTAGGTGGTATTCCTGTGGCGATGTCCTATGGAGATGTGTACACCTCTCTTCAAACCGGTATTATTGACGGAACAGAAAATAACGAAACAGCCCTCACCACCGGAAAGCACGGAGAAATCTGTAAAGTATTTTCCTCCGACCAGCATGCCATGATTCCGGATGTTATGGTTATGAGCTCCAAAGTATGGAAGTCCATTACTCCCGAGGATCAGCAGATTATTCTGGAGGCAGCCAGAAAATCCACAGACAGCCATAAAATTGCATGGAACACAGCGATTGAAGAAGCAAAAAAAGAGGCGTCCGAAACCATGGATGTCACCTTTGTTGAGGATGTGGATAAAGAGGCGTTTCGTCAGGCTACTGCAGGTATGATTTCCGATTACTGCAGTCAGTATCCCGGTGTACAGACCCTGCTTGACATTATCAATTCAGCAGAATAGGAGAGGCTATATGAGAGAATTTTTAACATCTGTAAAAAAATGGATGACTTTTCTTTTGTCCAGAATTGCAACAATTCTTCTTTCCGTAATGACGTTTTTAGTACTGTATCAGGTATTTACACGTTATGTCTTAAACAGCCCTGCCGCATTTACGGAGGAGCTGGTACGTTATTCCCTGATCTGGACCGGATTTATCGGCGCTGCCTATGCATTCAGTACAAGGGAGCATATGTCGCTTGTACTCCTTCAGGAAAGCTTAAAGCCAGAAGGCCGCCGGATCCTTATGATCTGCATTGATACCCTGATTCTTATATTTGCCATTTTTATTATCACCATCGGCGGTTTTAAGCTGGCCATGAGCGCCCAGAAGGTTTATTCTGCCCTTCTTGGCATTCCAAGAAGTCTGGTTTATGCAATGGCTCCTGTTTCAGGTATTTTTATCATTATTGCACAGCTCATCAATCTTTATGAGGATGTGACAGGTATTAAAATTGAAGGAGGAAATGAGTCATGAGTATTGGTATTACAACGGCCGTCCTGTTTGCGGTATTTGCAGCCCTTCTTTTCCTTGGCTGTCCCATTTCCGTAGGCATTGTAATTTCTTCTATTGTTGCTGCGGTATCCTCCCTCTCCTGGGATCAGATTACCTTTATCACCATGCAAAAAATGAACAGCGGTGTGGAAAGCTTTTCCCTTCTTGCAATCCCGCTGTTTATCCTGGCAGGAAACATAATGAACAACGGTGGTATTGCCAAACGCCTTGTAAACTTCGCTCAGCTTTTTGTAGGCTGGTGTCCCGGCTCTCTGGCTTTAGCTAATATTGTAGGCAATATGCTCTTTGGAGCGCTTTCCGGTTCCTCTGTTGCCGCAGCTTCTGCCATGGGAGGCTGCATCTACCCGATCCAGAAGGAAGAGGGCTATGATCCAGCCTTTGCAACGGCAGCTAATATTGCTTCCGCACCTACCGGTCTTCTGATTCCGCCAACCAGCGCATTTATCGTATATTCCACGGTTGCAGGCGGAGTATCTATTTCCACACTGTTTATGGCCGGTTATGTTCCAGGACTTCTCATGGGGCTTGGTTCTATGGTTGTAGCTTTTTTGTATGCAAAAAAACATAAGTATCCAACCTCAGGCTTTCCATCCATGCAGACTGCAGTAAAGGTTACTCTGGAGGCTCTTCCCAGCCTTCTGCTGATTATCATCGTAATTGGCGGTATTGTAAGTGGTATCTTTACAGCAACTGAGGGGGCAGGTATTTCCGTACTGTACTGCCTGATTCTTTCTCTCTGCTACAAAAGCATTAACTTTAAGAGTTTTTCTAAAATCCTGGTAAGCAGTGCCTGCACCAGCGGCATTATCCTGTTCCTGATCTCCGCCTCCTCAGCTATGTCCTTTGTAATGGCATATTCAGGAATCCCGGCAGCCATCAGTACGGCTATTATGTCTGTTTCTTCTAACAAATATGTGATCCTGCTGCTGATGAATGTAATTCTGCTGGTAATTGGTATGTTTATGGATATTACTCCTGCAATCCTGATCTTCACACCGATTTTCCTTCCTATTGCAGAAAGCCTTGGAATGAGCAATATCCAGTTCGGTGTTATGCTGATTTTTAATATGTGTATGGGAAATATAACGCCGCCTGTAGGATCTGTCCTTTTCGTAGGCTGCGGTATCAGCAAAATCAGCATTGAACAGGTAGCAAAAACTTTACTACCTTACTTTATTGTACTTTTTATCCTTCTGCTGGCAGTTACCTATATCCCTGTACTTTCTCTGGGCGTACCCTCTCTGATGGGGCTGCTCTAAGAAGAGCAGCTCTCACATTCCTCCACCTCTAAGGACTTGGAGCGGACATAGTAAATCGTCTTTACGCCTTCTTCCCAGGCCTGGATATACAGGTTTAAAACCTTGCGGAAGGTATAGCTGTTGGTGATATACAGGTTCATGCTCTGAGCCTGGTCGATATGGCGCTGGCGGATGCCGCAGGCTTTTATGCTCCAGCTCTGATCTAACAGATGGGCATTTTTATAATACCAGTATGATTCGGGAGTCAGCTCCGGGGCCACCCTTGGGAGCATGGCTCCCTTTTTTTCTTCCAGATAGAAGCGGTGCATAATGGGGTCAATACCGGCTGTGGTTCCCGAAAGGATACTGGTTGAGCTGGTAGGAGCAATGGCTAAAAGATACGCATTCCGCATTCCCTGGGCTGCCTTTGCGGCAATCTGTTTCCAGCGTTTTCCCGTATAACCCCGTCTGGAAAAATAGGTTCCGGTCTGCCAGCCGCTGCCCTCAAACAGAGGATAGCTTCCCTTTTCCTTTCCCAGATCCGCACTGGCCTCGATGGCAGCCTGGCTGATCCGTTCAAAAAGCCTGTCCACAAACAGAAGGTGCTCCCGGCTCTCCCATTTAATCCTCCGCTTTGCCAGCATATGGTGATAGCCGGAAACTCCCAGCCCGATGCTTCTGTATGCATGGTTTGTAAGCTCTGCATAGGGAAGAGGATAAAAATTAAGGCCAATTACATTGTCCAATGCCCGGACTGCGGTCCACACGGTATCCTCTAACACGCCGTCCTCCTCCAAAGGAATATTTCCCAGAGAAAGGCTCGCCAGATTACACACCACAAAATCACCCGGACGCACTCTGGTAACGACTACCGGATCGCCGTCCTCAGTCTCTACCGTCTGGCTGACGGTTTCCATGGGGGACATATTCTGCGCAATTTCCGTACAGAGATTGGAGCAGTAAATCATTCCTTTATGGCTGTTGGGGTTTGCCCGGTTTACAATATCCCGGTTAAAAGCAAAGGGCGTTCCCGTTTCCACCGCAGATTTGATAATCAGACGCACCAGCTCCTTTACCGTCACCGTTCTGCGGCTTAACCGGGAATCTGCCACACATTCCTCATAGCGCGTTTCCCATTCTTCCCCAAAATAATCTTCCAGAAAATAGCCCTTTACCTCATGGATCTCATGGGGGCAGAACAGATGCCAGGGAGCATCCAGATTTTCCTTTGCCAGTCTCCAAAACCGATCCGGATAACATACAGCCGGAAAAATATCATGCGCCTTCATCCGATCGTCGCCGTTGTTGGTGCGGAGCTGAAGAAATTCCGGCAGATCCCTATGCCATGCATCCAGATATACGGCGGCGGCTCCCTGGCGCATCCCCAGCTGATCTACGGCTACTGCTGTATCATTTACAAGACGGATCCAGCGGATCACACCTCCGGCCGCACCTTCAAAGCCCCGGATGCTGCTTCCGGCCGCGCGTACCTTTCCGAAATACAGTCCCATGCCGCCGCCGAATTTGCTGACGCGGGCAAAATTGTCAATGCTTCTGTAAATTCCCTCCAGACTGTCGGAAACCGTATCAATAAAGCAGCTGGAAAGCTGATGGTAAGGCTTTCTTGCATTGGAAAGCGTAGGGGTAGCCATAGTCACATACATCCGGCTGAGCATATCATAAAACTTTCTCACCCAGTACAGGCGGTCTTTTTTCTCTTCCATGGCAAGATGGAGGGCAATTCCCAAAAACATCTCCTGAGGCGTTTCTAACGGCTCCTGACGGCGGCTTCGGATCACATAGCGTTTAAGCAGCAGATCCAGTCCGGAATAGGTAAACAGATGATCCCTTTCCGGACATAAAAACGTCTCCGCCTCCTGTATCTCCTCCTTTGTATAGTGTTCCAAAATGTATTCCCCATAGAGTTTTTCCTCTGTCAGATAACAAAGCTTGCTGTAAAAATCCGCGATTCCCAGCACTTTAAGCCGTCCTGACAGCTCCCGCCTGAAGGATGCTCCCAAAAGCCTGGCTGCGATCAGCTCCCACTTTGGAGACTGCGCGCTGGTAAGCTCCACTGCCGCTTTTACGAGAGCCGCCCAAAGCTCCGGCTCTTCCATTCCCGGTCTGGCAAAACTGCGGAATTTTTCCTCCAGAAACTCAAGACTGTACGCTTCATCCGTAAAATCAGAACATGTTCCCTCTAAAACGGTTCTTAAGAGCACCTGAAGCTCTGCATCCTCCTTAAAAATCTGCATTATCATTTCCATATATCATATCCTTTTCTTTTATAAATCATCAATCAGGGCCGTGCTCTTGGCATAAGCGGTGCTCCGGGCCTCAAAAAAATCCGTCTTTACCAGATTTGCATTGGAATACTGGCTCACCCAACGCATACTCTCCGGCTCTGTCTCATGCCCTTCATAAATTGGTGCAAACCCGAGGTTTGTGCATCGCAAATTTCCAAGATACTGCACGTAATCCTGGCTGACCCAGGCCATATTTTCCGGCTCCTTTTCAAATCCTTCATAGACAGGGTCAAAGCCCAGGCTCACCCAGCGGAGATTTCCCAGATAATAAATATAATCCCGGATCATTTCGGCTGTGAGGCCGGAAATACGATCCCCGATCACATATTCCCCCCACAGGATTTCCTGGCGGACGCCCTCCATCAGAAGTTCCTTCATCATTTTCACATTTTCGTCTGTAAACAGCTCCGGACGTTCCTGCTTTAATTCCCGGATCATGTTTCTGAACAGCCACAGATGGGTATTTTCATCCCGATTGATATAACGGATCTCCTGCGCAGAACCGGGCATCTTTCCATTGCGGCTCAAATTGTAAAAGAACATGAATCCGGAGTAAAAATAGATTCCTTCCAGAATATAATTTGCCATCAGGACGCGCAGAAAGGCCTCAGGGCTTTTATTCTCCTGAAATCCGTTGTAACATTCCCCGATAAAGGTATTGCGTCTTAAAAGATGCTCATCTGTCTTCCACTGGTACAAAATAGCGTCACGCTCAATGGGACTGCAGATCGTATCCAGCATATAGCTGTAGCTCTGGCTGTGGATACATTCCTGAAAGGTCTGTATATTCAGACAAAGGTTAATCTCATTTGCAGTAATGTATTCTCCAATATTGGGAAGATTGGCTGTCTGGATGGAATCCAAAAACACCAGAAAGCTTAAAATCTTATCATAGGCGGCCCGTTCCGCAGGGGCCAGCTTCGGATAATCCTTCTTATCCTGTCCCAGACTGATTTCCTCAGGAATCCAGAAATTATTCATGGCCTGACGGTACCAGTCCTTGACCCAGGTATAGCGCATATTGTTAAAATCATTCAGATTTGTGGTATTTCCCCCGATCATGCGTCTTGCATTAAGACTGGTATCGCCCTGGGGATTAAAAAGCGGCTTTTTCGTAAGCTGATCCATGGATGTTCCTTTCATTTTTTAATATCATATTTATTATCTTAACATGGACTGTCAATATATCCTCTTTTTGAATTCCCTGCGTTTCCTGAAAAAAACACTGGCAATCTCTATGAAAGTAGGCTATAATGGGCTGAATGGTTTTTCAGAAAGAGGGTGACATTATGCACAAATATATGCGAACCATCGGATTCAGCCAGTATACCTCCCGCCAGGATCTGGATAAGCTTTTAAAAAAGCTTGTAAAGGACGCTTCCAAATCTGATATTTTAAAAGAATCTGACGGAGAAATGTTCTGCGAACTGCGGGCACAGACCGCTCCCGGCATGGGCGTTGCCATCGCCGGACGTTTAAGCCAGAGAGGAATCTTTAAGCAGGAATACTATTTCCCATATGTAGAAAGCAGCCAGGTCACATCCACCGCGGACTGCTCGATCCAGCGCCATACGGAGCGTGAAACCTTTGCAGGCCTTTTAGATGAATACCGGGTGGGGATTTCTCTGATCTTTTATATGGAAAATTCGATGGAATACCGCCTGCGCCTTAAAAACAGCCAGCCGGTTCTTCCAAAGGGCGCTTCGCTCTCGGCTCTGTCCATTCATGGAAAAATCCTTCTTCCGGTCCAGAAGACACCCCAGCAGACGGAAGACCGAAAAAAAGCGGCCAGCAAACGCAGCCGTCTCATCGAAGCCGCCAAACGGGGCGATGAAGAGGCCATCGAAACACTGACCGTAGAAGATATTGATCTTTTCTCCTCTGTATCACGCCGTGTGGCAAGAGAGGATATTTATTCCATTGTAGACACCTGCTTTATGCCCTCCGGCATTGAGTGTGACCAGTATTCTGTCATTGGAAATATTTTATCTGTGGACCGCAGGATCAACCGCATTACCGGAGAAGAAATCTTTCTTCTGGGCCTGGAATGCAACGACCTGCTCTTTACAGCTGCAATCAACGCTGCCGATCTCTTAGGAGAGCCTGTTCCCGGACGCCGTTTTAAGGGCCAGGTATGGATACAGGGAAATGTATGCTTTGAAGCCTAGTTCTATTCCGCCTTCACTCTCTCAAATATGTACCTTGTATCGGAAGAAAGCTCCTCTCTGAACCGATATCCCAATCGGTCAAAGCTGCGGATTTCTGACGGATCCTCTATGCGGTTTTCCGCCATAAAACGAACCATTTCCCCGCGGGCCATTTTTGCATAGGTTCCCTTTGTCACAAGCTTTCCTCCGGCTTCTTCACAAAAGACCGGAGTGATATATCTGTCTTCTTCAGAAAGACAGACCTCAATACATTTGGAATACTCTTTGGAAGCCAGATTCAGGATGATTCCACTTTCATCTCTTACTGCCTCATACAGCCTGTTTCCCCACAGAGCGTACAAATCCTTATATCCGCCGACAGCGGCCCTGGCCTGCATCTCCAGGCGGTAAGGCGTCACGCCGTCCATAGGCCTTAAAACGCCGTAAAAAGCCGACAGGATGCGCAGATGCTCCTGAATATATTCAAACTGCCCTGTTTCAAATACAGCCGGAGCCATATACTGATAGGCGATCCCTTCATAGGAGAGCACTGCCGGGGTAAGGTTTTTTCTCAGATCCATGTGGGCCAGACGTTCAACGTTCTGCCCCACGATCCGGTCATTACAGACCCACAGCCGTTTCAGCTCCTCCTGCGTTCTTGATCTAAGCCAGGCTAAAATCTCCTCCGTCTGATCCAGAAATTCGGGGAGACCCATATATGCAAGCGTATCCGGATCTTCCTTCATCTTTTTAGCCGGTGACAGTATGATCCTCATTCCAGCTCACCCAACATCTTTTCTGCATCTTCCGCAGCCTTTACCTTATCATTTGCACGGATGATAATTCCATTTTCATCAATCAGATAGGTTGTACGGACGACGCCCATGGAAACCTTTCCATAGTTCTTTTTTTCCTTCCACACATCATAGGCCTCAATGACCTTGCGCTCCGGATCGGACAACAGAGTAAATACAAGACCGTACCTTTCTTCAAATTTCTTGTGAGAAGCCACTGTATCTCTGCTCACGCCTAAAACAACGGCTCCCTTTTCCATAAACTGGGGATACCGCTCAGAAAATCCGCAGGCCTGTTTGGTACAGCCTGGTGTGTTATCCTTTGGGTAAAAATACAGGATTACCTTCTTTCCTCTGTATTCTTCTAATGTGTGTATTGTTCCGTTCTGATCCGGAAGTTCAAAATTGGGAGCTTTGATTCCTGTGTTCAGCATGGTGAGATCCTCCTTAAATATGGTAAATTTTTGTTACGATAACTGGGTTATGGACATATAATAAATAGTTTTTATGGGAAATACAAGTGAAATTTCTGTTTCATCCTGTCATCATGCTGACTCCGTCTTCAAATTTCGATGAAAGCTCAGCTTCACCATATAAATCAAAAAACGCCGCACCCCCTTACAAAAAGTAAAGGACTACGGCGTCATCTTCCAGCGTTCCCGAGGTGACTTGAACACCCGATCTACCGCTTAGGAGTACAAGTTGGGAGTTATTTTGCTGGCATCCAAATGTTTCCCTATGTTCGTGAATGCCTTGATTTTACTTGCTTTTATGTTCTTCTGTGTCTGAATAAGAAAATTGAAATCTGCCTGGGTCAAACGCATTTTGGGTGGCAAAATGGTGGCATTGCCACCTTGGGGCTTTAGCCTTTGCGAAACCTCTAGTTCATACATATGGCTACCATTGTCTTCTGCAGGCAGCAATGATAACGTGATTTCCTTATTAAATTACTCAATATTATACAGTGAGTACAGCCGGATGGCGATATGGTTTTGACTACTATTGAAATCTTTTCACCTTTGTATAAATTAACACCAGCTGGTGCATGATTACATTCTAAAGAAGTTTTCGATTCCAATCAATAAAAAACATCTTCCACAGATATTGCATTAAAAATATCTAATTTTAGTTCTTCATCAGAATCATATGTACAGGTTAGTATTGCAGCAAGAATTCTGCGAAGCAAATCTTCATCAATATGTCCAGCTGCTACATGATAACTGATATTCTCCATTTCTCGAAAGTATATATTAGCAACTGCCATATAACCATTTTTAAGCAAAAACATTGCTGTTAAAGTAATAGCTATCCGTTTATTACCATCGCAAAAGCAGTGAAATTTACAAGAACAATAAAACAAATGCAAAAGCTTATCCAAAAAGTGGGATAGTAATTATCGTTTTGAATATGACACAATACACTTTCAAGTTTCCCTATGTCGAGTTCACCGCAATCGCCACCACCACTATTCCGAATGGTTGCAAGATGAATATCCCGTGCTTCATCTATTGAAATATAGTGTATATCGGCCATCAATTGCGCTCCTTCAATCTCTTCAGTACATCTTGATTCTCATGCATAAGCAATTCAAGTTCATTGCCAGCGACTCCTAAGAATTTCTCGTATTCTTCTGCTTCCAGAGGCTTAATATACTCTTCCAATTGCATATGAAATGCATCGCGTAAAGCCATATCCCTACTAGCCATTTTGGTACGTGCTCTAAGAATCAGGGGCTTCCATAAAGGTAATGACTCAAAGGCTGAAAACAAATCTGACAATTCCCAGTTATTTAGTTTTCTTCCCAACTGCGTAGACTGATCCTTAATCATTGCCGCTAATCCACATTCGTAAGATGCAATTAGATCTAAAACCTCAGAATACATTGTATCTCTGACTCTATCTCTTTTAGACAAATGTAAAACCTGCTTATATTCCTGGGCTTTTTCTCGAAAAATGCTTTGGTAAATTTTATCTGTATAAATTGCATATTTGCTATTTCCCATGGAAACATAGTCTCTAAGAGCATCAGTAAATTCACGTCTATAGTTTTCTTCCTGCAAAAACGCACTGATAAAATCCCTGTCACGTTGATTGATATATTTTGTCGAACCGCCCGTCCTTTGATTAACGAAACCAATAACAATATCCAACTTGATCTGCCGGAGAACTTTTGCATTTTCACTTTCAACCAAGAGCATCGAAATATTCAAAAATGCCTTAAAATCAAATAATGCAATTTGAGGAGTTCGATTGCTGATATGATTATGCACATGGGCTCGATCCGTGTGCGTTGCCACGATAAAGGCATACTTTCCTTTGGTAAACCGAAGGGCCAGCTCATGCCCCAATCGGTTTGCTTCCTCCGGCGTGATCTCTCCCGGTTTGAAGGACTAGCGGATCTGATAGGCGATCACTTCATCCTTTTGCCGCCGACCGGTGATCTGCTCATACTGACGCTTGGACAGCATAAACTCTTCGTCCACGGTCATCGGGTCACTCTGATAGCCGGTGACCAGTTCGCCCTTTTCGGTCTTTTCCGGATTCTTTGCATAATCCGTTCTGTCACCCAGACTCTGAGCAATGGTTTTCCTCTTGTTTACATGCAGGGGAATGAGTCTTGTTGCTACCATGGTCATCTGCTCCTTTCTCGAATTTTGGCATAAGAAAAGACCTGAGGAGTTTTTTTATTTCCCAGGTCCGGTATGTTATAAACTATTATGAAAAAATGAATTGCAAAAGCTTGCCCGTCAGCGCTTCCAGTCCCAAAGAGATCATTTCAGCAAACATCACTGCCCGGAACACCAGAACTGCAAATCCAAAAACCAGTGCAGCATAGATCCAGACGTGTTGAAACAAAAGCATCACAATGCAGACGACCAGCACCAGATATAAAAGGCCGACGACCATTGCGGAAAGGTTCAATGCAAGGGAGTAAAAAATTGAGAATACAGCGACGATTGCCATAATCGGCAGTGCGATTATTCTAAACGGGAGTTTGATCAACCACATATATACGTCCTCCATTGTCGGTTCTAATGATAATTTATGAAGCGATTGATTTCATGTCAAGGATGTCGCTTATGTATCCGGTGTGACAGCATACCTGCCACACCGTTTTTACTGGATCGTTGCCAGTCTGGCAAGGATCCCCTTCGTAATTTCCCGGATCTCGTTCTGCCTGTTCTGCAAATCTTTGATATCCTCCGTATAGATGGAGCCGGTCTCATTGGCTCGTTTTGCGTACTGATTCAGGTTGTTGCTGCAGTAACGGAGAAGCCCTTCTCGAGACCGCATGTGCACCTACAGCTGGAGAAGGGCATAAAAAAATAGCCAGAGCTGATGATCAGTCAGTTCCAGCTATGTAAATGTATTCAGTTTGTCAACCTCTCTTCTATGCTATTTCAAACGAATATAACAAGTAGATTTTCCCGTACCTTCGCGTTTTAATTCACCGGCTGCAACCAATTTTCTCAGTGCACCTTCAACAGAACTAAGACTCAGTGATGGACACTGCTCCCTGATATCCTGCTTCGTAAAACGACCGATTTTATTCAGGGTGGCTTTTCGGACCATATCAATGGCAGGAAGTTTCTCCTCCACGATAGCAAACCGGTCTCCAAAGTCCTTATATGCAGCCAGAATGGTACCCAGCAAATATTTGATGAATGGAACTGCATCCTCGGTTCCTTCGTGCCAGCCATGCTGCGAACGACTTAGTGCCTCATAGTACAAATCCTTGTTTTTCGCGATCTTGGCTTCCAGAGAAATGTATTTGCTAACGTAGAACCCAGAGCGATACAAAAGCAGTGTAGTCAGCAGACGGCTCATTCTCCCGTTTCCATCATTAAAGGGATGGATACATAGGAAATCGTGGATGAAAACCGGAACTGCAATCAAGGGCTCCAGTTCCATATTTCCGATTACCCTGTTGTACTCTTCACAAATCCGATCCAATGCCTTCGGCGTTTCGAAAGGCGCGAGGGGAGTGAAAAGAATTTCAGTATGACCATCCGGATAAGTGGCGCTGATATAATTCTGGACATTCTTTGTCTGTCCGGCCATTGGATTATTCATATGGCTGTACATAATCTTGTGAAGCTGCAGGATGTAGTTTCTTGTCAGAGGAATGGCATCAAAGCTTTCGTGAATAATAGAAAGTACATCGCGGTATCCCGCAATTTCCTGCTCATCTCTGTTCCTGGGAGTCGTTTTCTCCTCAACCAACTGCCGGATTCGTGTATTGGTGGTAACAATACCCTCAATGGCATTGGATGCCTCTGTACTCTGAATCTTTGCAATCTCAACCAGCTTCTCTAATTCATCCGGGCGCTGCTTCAGGTAAAGCTCCTGTTTTCCAGCTTCCTTATAGATTGCGGCGATAAGCCCCAGAATCTCAGAATCCCATTTCTGCTCCCGGATTGTTGAGTAGTTAAAATCTCTCATTCCCTTAACCTCCATTCTTTCCCTTATATTATATTCAATTTTAATGGATATTCAATTACCTTAAATAAAAATTCCCTTTATTTCTTTTCAAAAATAAGGGGAACATGCTTTGATAAGGGATAGTATACTCTCATTTCCGGCGCTTTATTCATCACATTGTATCTGAAATCAGAGAAGAACAGAAAAATAGCCAGAACTGATGACCAGTCAATTCTGGCTATGTAACAGGTGACTTTCGCCACCCGGTCGGATTTTCTACTCCGACAGCAGTTTTGGATTTAACCGAAGAGTCCAGAAAGCAGATGTACCAGCGTGATACCTATGAGAGCCACGCCACCACCGACCATGAGCTGTTTTATCCCCAATTAGGAGTAAACGTTCTGCTCGATGGCGGGCGGCGGCGT
>ERZ836829.1585-NODE-1585-length-12358-cov-3.007153_pt1 | contig 12358 bp, 9 predicted proteins | sample MGYA00519574_ERZ836829 | MGnify/ENA primary metagenome ERZ836829 (study PRJEB31850, sample SAMEA3708808) | human gut metagenome | biome: human gut; feature: human-associated habitat; material: faeces | place: China | collected 2014 ... | reverse complement strand
CAGGTGGAAAGAATTTGACAATACATTATGGAACTAAAACAAAATTAGGCAAGTACACCATATCCACCGGAAAGAATAAAGATAACAAACTTTGCATTTATTCAAAAAAAGCAGGTAAGAAAAAAGAATGTTTGGGAAGAGTGGTAAATGGAAATCAATACTTTACTTACAAAAAAAGAGTTTTTTTCTTGGGAAAACAACATGCAACATACAAATATGTTCCAGGTAAGAAGGTTGAGAGAGTAAAGGCAATAAAAAAAATCACTTACATAGCGGGAATTTATGGGAAGAAGAATTTGATTATTCGTAGTAAGAATGTTTTGAAGGCTTATAATGTTGCAACAGGTAAAATGAAAGTCCTTACAGATAAGTTCCCAAAGAATGTTTATAATTTTGGCATTTATGGAAATTACGCATACTGCGAAAAGTATGTTAAACATCAGGAAAAATTATATGCGTATAATATGAAAGAAGATAAAATGATGTTAACAAGATTGCCAGTAGGAATGTTTATTAAAAACATAAAGATGAATAACAATATATTATATTTTACAGGTAATCAAACTACTGTAAAAAACGAGAATGGAGAAATAGCAACATATACATCAGATGATTATAGAATTTTCAAGTGGGATGAAGAATGAACCTGAAGAAATGATAAGTAATGCACAAATTATTAATTTCCATGGTGATAATATGTATTATTTCAATTATAAAGCAGACGAAGAAAATAAGATTCAGGCAAAGACAATCCATGAGTACAACATGAAAACCAAAGCTGTGAAAGTAATTAAAACCCCAGAAGAAGTAGATGTTGAATATGCAAGCAAAATTATCAAAAAAGGAAATGTTTTAAAAATATACATTGCGGGTGAACATTATGATGAAAGTAGAATTTATTCTATAAAAGATGATGGAACCGGTTTTAAATTAGTTAGAACAGAAGAAAAGAAATAACTAATGATAAAGGAAATAAACTTAAGCGTTTACAATAAAAAAAGAAAAGTCGGTAGAATAAAAAGTGCTTACAAGGATAAAGAAATATAATAAAAGGTGGTCAAAGATAAAAAATAAAAAGTAATAAAATAAAAGAGAAGAAGGATAAAACAAAACCTCAGTTGATAAAAAAGTCAACTGAGGTTTTAATGTATGCGCACTTGCGTAAAAAGAAAATGTTGCTAAATAGGCACGCGCCGGTTGCGTATAATGTCGCACGTGACATTCCAGATTCTTTTAAAAGAATTTGGAAATTAACCCATTTACAATAATGAATATAATCGTAATAGGGAGAATCCATTTACAGTAAAAACGAATTTGTTTTGGAACTTTCAAACCTGAGCCTGAATTAACTTCCTTAATATAATTATCCCATCCCCAACCATATCTGCTTGTGCAGAATAGAGTGTAAATAAGTGAACCAATTGGAAGGATTAAATTACTTATTAAAAAGTCTTCTAAATCCATAACATTTGTATTTTTTCCAAAAGGCATGAATCCTGACCAAACGTTAAAACCAAGAACGCAAGGGATGGAAGTAACAGCTATAATAATTGCATTTATAATTGCAGTTTTCTTACGTGACCATTTCCAAAGATCCATACATGATGACATAATATTTTCAAAAACGGCAATTACAGTTGAAAATGCTGCGAAAGCCATGAAAATAAAGAAGCAACTTCCCCAGATACGACCACCAGGCATCTTTGCAAAAATATTTGGCAAAGTAACAAATATAAGTTTTGGTCCCTGATCAGGGCTAACGCCAAATGCAAAACATGTTGGAAAAATAATCAGGCCTGACACAATGGCAACAAATGTATCTAATGCAACAATGTTAATTGATTCTCCAAGTAGTGAATGGTCTTTTCCAAGATAGCTGCCAAAAATCGTCATAGAGCCCATACCAATACTAAGTGTGAAAAATGCCTGATTCATTGCAGCTACTATAACATTAATAAGGCCAACCTTTTTAATTTGTTCAAAGTCAGGTACCAGATAAAAATACAAGCCCTTGCCGGCACCTTCAAGAAAAATACTGTTAATTGCCAAAACAACCATAATTACCAAAAGGGCAATCATCATTGCTTTGGAAATTTTTTCAACTCCGTTTTGTAATCCAAGTGAACAAACCAGGAAACCTACAATAATAACAAGAGTTGTCCAAAATATCATTTCCGAAGGAATGGCATTCATATTTGAAAAATGATTTTGAACAGCATTAGTGTCTGCGTTTACAAAGTCACCTTTTGCTGTATCAAAAAAGTATCGTAGCATCCACCCGGAAACTGTTGTGTAGAACATCATAAGAATATAGTTACCTGCCATTCCGATGTAACCATGCAGATGCCAATATTGACCTTTTTTCTCAAGAGTCTTAAAAGCTCTTGAAATACTTTGCTGACTACCACGACCAACTGAAAACTCCATTGTTAAAATAGGAAGCCCTAAAATAACAAGGAATAAGATGTAAAATAATACAAAACATCCACCGCCATTATTTCCAACAACATAAGGAAAACGCCATACATTTCCAATACCTATGGCACAGCCGGCAGAAATAAGAATGAATCCAAGTCTGGATTTAAATTTTTCTCTTTCCATATACAATCTCAATTCTATTTTTATTACAGCATTCAAAAGTCATATTAAATAAAAAAACTTATTCCAAAATGGACGACACTGCAAACAACATCTTAAAGAAATAAGAAGAGTTTGTCAATTTAACGTGTTAGTATTATAAAGTAATAAGGTTAATACACATTTGCATTAGTGCAATTACTTAAAAAAATTTTCAATAACAAAAATATTGAAGTGTCAATAGTTGCGTAGAATGTCGCAAGCGACATTATTTGTTATTATAGTATAAGTGCAAAAATGTAAATTGAAAAAGATTGAAAAAAAGAAATTATAGTGCTAAACTGAACACGTTAAAAAAACAAACGGAGGTGATATTCATGGATAGTTGCGATAGTATTAGGTCGAGAAATGATTGTGGTATTATATTAGTGAAACAGTTAATGTGGCTGTCTGTGAAATATCAGTAGCCATGTTTAATTAATATGTCTTTTTATAAGCACCACAGTATGGACCTTATATCACAACAGGTAACTATAGGTTCCACGTTATGTGGTGTATTTTTTTTATGCACTGGCATAAAAAGAGAATATAAGGAGGCATAGATGAGAACAAATAAATTTGTAAAGAAAAATTATGTAAATGAATTATTAGCAATAATTAAAGGCAATTTTACTGAAAATGAATTAAAAAAGAAAATAGTAAATTACCATGAGAAAGATATTGCAGATGCATTAACACATTTAACAGAACAGGAAAGAAAACGTGTATATGGAATATTAGGGGCTAAGAATGTTGCTGAAATTTTCACATATATTGATGATGTGGAAAAATATTTTGGCGAGTTGTCTTTAGAAAAAGCTGTAAAAGTTGTTTCTTTTATGGATTCTGACGAGGCGGTTGATTTAATTGAAAGTCTTGATAAGGACAAAAGAGAAGAGTTAGTAAATAATTTACAGGGTAGCCTTAAGATAGATATTAAGAAGATTTTATCTTACGATGAAGAAGAGATAGGTAGCTACATGACTACTAATTACATTTGTATTCATAATGACTTAACCATAGGCAAGGCAATGAAAGAGCTTATAAAACAGGCTGGAGATAATGATAATATTTCTACAATTTATGTGGTAGATGAAAATAATAAATATTTTGGAGCTATTGACTTAAAAGATATAATTCTTGCAAGAGAAAATGACGAATTGATTGGAATAATCAGTCAGTCATATCCTTATGTTTTAGAGCACGACAAAATAGATGATTGTATGGATAAGATTCTTGAATATTCAGAAGACTCCATACCGGTGTTAATGGAAAATGGCGAAATTGTTGGAGCAATTACTTCAGAAGATATTGTAGAATTAGTTGATGATGAAATGGGTGAAGATTATGCCAAGTTAGGTGGTCTTACAGCAGAGGAAGATTTAAAAGAACCACTTTTAGAGAGCAGCAAAAAAAGATTGCCATGGCTTGTAATCTTACTTTTTTTAGGAATGGCAGTTTCTTCGGTTGTGGGAATGTTTGAAACAGTTGTGGCAATTTTGCCAATAGTAATCTGCTTTCAATCATTAGTTTTAGATATGGCTGGAAATGTGGGTACGCAGTCATTGGCAGTAACAATTCGAGTATTGATGGATGAAAAATTAACCGGTAAAGAAAAGTTAATGCTATTAATAAAAGAGGTAAAAGTCGGTTTATTAAACGGTATGATTTTAGGAATCATGGCACTATTCTTCTTAGGAATTTATATTCACATATTCAAAGGCTATACATTTGGAAATGCGTTCCTGATTTCAGGCTGTGTAGGAATTTCATTATTAGTAGCAATGGTAATTTCAAGCATGGTAGGAACAGTAATACCAATGTTTTTTAATAAAATAAAAATTGATCCGGCAGTTGCATCCGGTCCATTAATTACAACAGTAAATGACCTTGTGGCAGTAGTAACATACTATGGACTTGCACTTGTATTCCTTATTAATATTTTCGGATTAGCATAAATATAAAAATATTACGTCTTAGCGTGATATATTCTTTTTCTGTACAACCAGATAAAAGGGAATATCACACTAGGACGTTTTTATTTAATAAGAAATCACTTCGGAATTTCTTATTAAATAAAAAGCGTTCCACTAGGGATGCATATTTGCACGAAAGGAAAATGTTTATAACGGGTACGTGCTTGGTGCGTAGAATGTCGTAAGCGACATTCTTTGCTATATGGAATAAGCTGGGATGGTGTGGTAAAATAAATAGCAAGAAAATTAATTTGTGAAAGGACAAAAAATGAGTAATACATTTATCGCACAGGGAGCACATGTGATTGGCAAGGTGACAATAGGGGAGAATGTAGGTATATGGTACAATGCAGTTGTGCGTGGTGATATGGAAGAAATAATAATTGGTGACAATAGCAATATTCAAGACAATTGCACACTGCATACTGGTGAAGGTTTTCATATTGAAATCGGAAAAGGTGTTACAGTTGGGCATAACGCAATTGTTCATGGTGCTATTGTGGGTGCTAACACTGTTGTTGGAATGGGAAGTATTTTACTTAATGGAGCTAAAGTTGGAAAGAACTGTATTATAGGAGCAGGTGCATTGGTTACGGGAAAAATGAACATTCCTGACAATTCTATGGCTCTTGGGAGTCCGGCAAGAGTTGTTAGAAAACTTACAGATGCTGAAATTGAATCAAACAAGAAAAATGCAGAAGAGTATGTTAAGTTAATGAAGGCAAGCAAAGAGTTGAAGTAATGCATACAAACAAGGAGTAATAGCTATGCAAATGACTACATTGTGTTACATAGAAAAAGATAATAAATATTTAATGTTACACAGAATCAAAAAGAAAAATGACATTAATGAAGGTAAGTGGATTGGAGTAGGAGGGCATGCTGAAGGAAGCGAGAGTCCGGAGGAATGTTTAAAAAGAGAAGTACAAGAAGAAACAGGACTAAAACTTTTGTCTTATAAGTTAAGAGGGTTAATAACTTTTGTAAGTAATCAATGTGAACCTGAAATGATGTGTTTGTTCACGGCAGATAAGTTTGAGGGACAAATTACATCCTGCGATGAGGGCGATTTAATGTGGGTGCCTAAGAAAGATGTTTTGCAACTTCCAACTTGGGAAGGAGATGCTGTTTTCTTGAAATTACTACTTGATAATGAAGAAAAATTTTTTACATTGAAATTAATTTATGAAGATGAAAAGTTAGTTAAAAAAAATATTCAGTTTTATTAGAAAATCAGAAAATTGCAAATGTTTAGACATACAAGAGTAAATTGTGTAAAAAAAAATTCCTGTAATGAAAACTTGAGTGAAAAAGTACACAGAATGGAATCAGATTTTTAACATGAAATGTATGATTATAAAAAAGAAAATGAAAACAAGATAAGAAAAAGGAGATAAGATGAGAAGGAAAAATAAAATGAGAGAAAAATTTATATTAAAATTAAAGAAATGTTTAGTCTTGGGAATGTGCTTGTGTATATTCCAGACTACCGTAAGTGCAGCTACACCATGGTCCCAAAGTAACGGTATTTTTTATGATGGTAATGGAAATGAAATTAAAGGTGCAATTGCAAAAGGAATAGACGTAAGTTACCATCAGGGAGATATTGATTGGGCGAAGGTTAAGGCTGAAGGTTTTACTTTTGCACTTCTAAGATGTGGATACGGCGATAATATTGAATCTCAGCATGACAGCAAATTTGTGCAGAATGTAAAAGGCTGTGAAGAAAATGGAATCGAATATGGCGTGTACATATATTCTTACGCAGTGAATACACAAATGGCAAAGAACGAAGCAGACCATGTTTTAACAATGCTTGAGGCTGCAGACGCAAAACCTACCATGCCAATTTATTATGATATAGAAGACGAAAAAACTCAGGGGAATCTAAAAGCTTCTAAGTTAGGAGATATTGCAGAAACTTTTTGCAGTATTATAAGAGATAAAGGTTATAAGGTTGGAGTTTATTCCAATTATTATTGGTGGACAAATAAGCTTACTGATGCCAGATTTGAAAATTGGGCAAGATGGGTTGCAAGATATAATAATGAGAGTGGTTATGACAAAAAATATGATATTTGGCAGTATAGTGAAACCAGTACAGTTAACGGAATTGGTGGAAATAAGACAGATGTAAATATATTGCTGTCAAGGGAATGTAGCGTGACAGGTCATAACTACGCAGTGGAACAGTTAATTACAAAAGGAACAATATCAAAGTCTGGTAAAGCTACATATTATTGCAAAACCTGTGGTCACAAGAAAACAGATATAATACCCAAAATAAAAAGCATAACTTTATCAAAAACAAAATATGAATATTCAGGCAAATTAAATAAACCTACAGTGAAAATAACTAATTCAAAAGGAAGTCTTTTAACTAAAAATGATTTTTCAGTAAGCTATAAGAAGAACAAAAATGTAGGAACTGCTACAGTGACAATAACACTTAAAGGAAATTATCAGGGAACTACCAATAAGACTTTTAAAATAGTACCAGGCGCAGTAAAAAAATTAACAGTAAAAAACAACAGTAGACAAAAGGCAAAGGTAAACTGGAAGAAAGTATCGCAGGCATCAGGCTTTGAAATTCAATATGCTACAAATAAGTCAATGAAGAAAGCGAAGACTGTAACAGTGAAGAAGACTTCAAAAGCATTATCAAAGCTTAAGAAAAATAAAACATACTATATAAGAGTAAGGGCATACAAAACAGTTTCAGGTAACAAGCTTTATGGTTCTTACAGTGGAAAGAAATCTGTAAAGATAAAGAAATAATTAGGAAGTAGGACTATGACGATAAAAAAGAATGTGGATGCTTCTTTGAAAGAACAGAAAAAATTAGAAGAACAGCAGAATTCAGAAAAGCAAAATAAATTAGAAAAACAAAATAAATTAGAAAAACAGCAGAATTCAGAAGAACAGAAGGATTCGGAAAAACAAAATAAGTTCAGTGAACAGGATAATTTAAAGAAGCTGAATTCTGTTGAGCAGCAAAGAGATTTGAATGAAGTGTTAGATGAGGACATTTTGCTTAAGTTAGAACAATTGTTGGAACAGAATCAATTCGAATTGGTTTCAGGCAAAGTAAAACAAAATAAACTGAAATTAATTTATCTTATGAATGATGCTGTTGAAAGTTTTATTGTATTTAAAAATGCTAAAACTACAGGGGAGTATCTAAAAGAATATCAGGGCGAGATATTTTACTCATTAAGCAAAGAAGATACAAATAAATATGTTTTGGTTGTACATCAGGGAGATGTGGTTTTAACAATTTGGTTTGAAAAATTATATATGGAAATTAATTTGTACCAATACGGACGAACCGGACATTTTTGGGTAAAAGGTTATGAAAATATAAGACAGTTAGAATATAAAATTGCAATCCTAACAGACAAAAGAGATTACTTGGGAGAAGAATATTGTAATAAGGAAGAATTGGAACTTTCCAGATTGAAGAATTTCCCACCACTTAATTATTGCTGTTATCCATCAGTACCGGAAAAATATCTTGTGCCAAAGGAAAATCCATGGGTGCCAACAAGTGAAGCAATAGACATAATGAAAAAATATGCCCAGCTTGTTAAAGACGAATCGTTGGTTGAAGCCCTTGAAAAGTACAGAAACAATCCGGGAAAAAAGCAGGCTAAGAAGATTGCAACTATGCTACACCGAAACAGTCATAAACAAATAATTGACTATATAACAAACCGTTTTATAGAAATTACAGATGAATATCCAAAAAGACATTTCGGAAAAGCAAATGACGAAAAGTATAAGCTAATTATAAATAAAGGGAAAAAGCTCCAGAAACAGTTTGCAGAAAAAAATGTAAAAACGCAACTTTATATTGAAGAACCTTTTGTAGAATTAAAGGATTCAATAGAATTTAAAGTATATGTTTTGGTGGAAAAGAAGAGTATTCTAAATCAGAAAAATTACTATATTAAACTAACAGACAGTAATGATTTTAGAATGTTATAAAGAGTAAGGAGTTGTTATCAAATAGAAAACAACTCCTTTAGTGATTGATATGAAATGTTGTAATAATCATTTTGCTAGGAATAACCTATTTTTCAACAGGAATAAGTTCCATAAGCTCTTCGTTCCATTCGTATTCAATTTCTTTTGTCATAGTCCTTATCCTCCTTTAATGTTTTTATTTCTTTTATAAAAGTTTTTGTTGATAGTTAAATAATAGTACTTTTTAAGAGAAAGTAATATAAAAATATTATCTGAAAAATATAACAATAGTTCAAAAAATAAGAATAATGTGCTATAATTTAAGTACAAAACACAACAATAGTCCAATACATATAAAGATAATATCTGAATTTAAAATTTATATTGAATGCAGTAGTAATAAAAATGTAAATGGAAAAATAACAGAATAGAATAATCGGAAAAATACAGTATATGAAATCTAGAACAGAATGTTTATAACAGATTAGAAGATATGAAAGGTGATAATATGGAGAATAATACTAAAGATATTATAGTAAGAACAGATAACTCAGAAATAGTACCATACACAATAAAGAATATTCCAATGTATGCTGCCAGAGAAAGAATTTCCCATTATCCTAACATGACAGGTATTATGCATTGGCATGATGACCTTGAATTCATAAGAGTATTAACGGGAAAAATGATTTATATGGTAAATGAGCAGAGAATTGAGTTAGATGAGGGTGATATTATTTTTGTTAATACTCAACAATCCCATGGACATACTCACATCAATTATCAGGACTGTATATTTGATGGAATTTTGATTCCAACCAAATTGTTAAAATACCCTTGTGAGCTAAATGATAAATATGTTCATCCATTTTATTATGATTCCAAATTTGCCAGCTTTGTTTTTAGAAAAGATGACAGAGGTCATAAAGCATTAAGTGATGCATGTGACGTAATAATGGCAACAGTTGAAAAAAAGGTAGATGCATATGAGTTTGATCTTGTAGCAGAAGCATATAAGTTAATGGCAGAAATAATTAAAAGATTAAATTGTAGAGCTGTGGAAGCAATTGGCGTTACACCGTGGGCTGATACGTTACATAAAATGATTGGATATATTCAATCACATTATAAGGAGCAAATTAGTCTGGAGGACATTGCAGGTGCGGGAATTGTAAGCAGAAGTCAATGTTGCAGAATTTTTAAGGAGATAATGAACAAAACTCCAAACGATTACCTAGTAGAATACAGAATAAACAAAAGTATTGATTTATTAGCTGACAGCAACAAAAAAATTACTGATGTTGCATACTATTGTGGATTTAACGGATCCAGTTATTTTTCAGAAACCTTTAAGAAAGTGATGGGAGTTACACCGAGACAATATAGAAAAAGGCTGCATGATAATAATTAAAAAGAATAAGAGGGAAAATATGTGAAAAATCATAGTGTATTATTATCAGGACAAATGAAAAATGTATGGTGATAAAACCGCTTAATATAAAAGGCGCAGAAATCGTGAATGTGAATCTGCGCCTCTTTTAATTATTAAATAAAAAAATCTTTTGAAACCTTCTTAATATAAAAATGTTAATTAAGGGTAAATTACAAAATCTAGTGAATATTATTACGTCTCTTTCCGGTCATATCAGAAACAACAAGCTTAAATACTGTTGTAACCTTCATCATAGCAGTGTTGAATTTGAAATCTTCTGCATGATATTGATTCATTAAAATTTTTAAAGCTTCAAATTTATGCTCGTCATCAATAAATTCAATAGTGCCATGTCCAATAACACTTTCGTATCCCATTGTGCATGACATACGTTCCTCATATAAAATAAAATTATGGTTGCAGTCCATTTCAAAAGTTGCACGATTATCTTTTCTAATTAAATCAAGTTTAGTACCTTCGGAGGCACAATGGAAATATAATTCAACCTGCTTGCCATCAACAACATTTAATCCAAAATTGAGAGGGACTATGTAAGGATAGTCACCATCATTGAAAGCTAATCTGCAGGCGTCACATTTTTTTATAATTTCGACTATTTCATTAAAATCTGTAATTTCGCGGTCTTTTCTTCTCATATTTTCACCTTTAACCTTTAACCTTTAACCAAGTTAGTATGGTTAATCCTTTCATTGTTATTTAATGTATAATAATTTTTACACATATTTACTGAATTTACAATAAAATATTGGTTGTGAAAACCTTTTGGTTCACTAGTCATATATTACAAAAATTAAAAAGTATTTTATACAAGAATAATATTTAAAAAATATAAAAATAATATACATATAATGTTTAGTTAAAAACAAATAAATTGCATAATTATTAAAATAGATAAATTGGGAAATTAGTAAAACAAATACTGTAATTTGACATTACATTATAATTGAATTAAGATGGAGAAAAGACTGAAAAAAGGAGACGTATTATGGAAAGAAAGAATGCTTGGAAAACATATAATGATAGTGAAAAAGAACAATTACAGAGTTTAAATGCAGACTATATAGATTTTTTGTCTGAATGCAAAACAGAAAGAGAATGTATTAGCGAAACAGTAAAAAGAGCTAAGGAAAAAGGCTATATTAGTTTAGAAGAAGCTATTGCAAATAATAAGAAATTAAAACAGGGTGATAAAGTTTATGCAGTTTGTATGAACAAGACAATTGCCTTATTTAATATAGGTAAGGAACCATTAGAAAAAGGTATGAATATTCTTGGGGCACATGTGGATTCACCTCGAATGGACGTAAAACAGAATCCGTTATATGAGAACGAAGGTATGGCTTACCTTGACACACATTATTACGGTGGTATTAAGAAGTATCAATGGGTAACATTACCACTTGCAATCCATGGCGTAATTGTTAAGAAGGACGGCACAACAGTTAATGTAAATATTGGTGAGAAACCGGAGGATCCTGTATTTTGTGTTACAGATTTACTTATTCATCTTGCAGCTAATCAAATGGAAAAGAAAGCAGCCAAAGTTGTTGAAGGAGAAAATCTTGATATTTTAGTTGGCACTATTCCTCTTAATGATGAAGAAAAAGAAGCAACTAAAAAAGGTGTTCTTGAAATTCTTAAAGAAATGTATGGCATGGAAGAAGAAGATTTCATGTCTGCAGAGCTTGAAGTTGTACCGGCAGGAAGAGCAAGAGAAATGGGATTTGACAGGAGCATGATTATTTCATATGGTCAGGATGACAGAGTGTGTGCTTACACTTCATTAGTAGCAATGCTTGAAATGGAGAAGGTTGATAAGACTTCATGTTGCCTTTTAGTAGACAAAGAAGAAATCGGTAGTGTTGGTGCTACAGGAATGCAGTCACGCTTCTTTGAAAATACAGTGGCAGAATTATTAAATTTATTTGATGATTACAGTGAAATCAAATTAAAGAGATGTCTTGCTAACAGCAGAATGTTATCATCAGATGTAAATGCAGCATTCGATGCATTATATGCAGAAGCTTTCCAGAAGAACAGTTCATCATTTATGGGAAAAGGTGTTGTATTTAACAAGTTTACAGGACGTGGCGGCAAGTCTGGTTCAAATGATGCTAACGCAGAATATCTTGCAGCATTAAGAAAGATCATGGATGACAATAATGTAAACTACCAGATGGCTGAACTTGGAAAAGTAGATATTGGTGGCGGCGGAACAATCGCATATATCATGGCTTTATATGGAATGGAAGTTATTGATAGTGGTGTTGCAGTGTTAAGTATGCATGCTCCTTGGGAGGTGACAAACAAGGCAGATGTTTATGAAGCATATAAGTGCTACAAGGCA
>ERZ836829.1584-NODE-1584-length-12360-cov-4.411703_pt1 | contig 12360 bp, 14 predicted proteins | sample MGYA00519574_ERZ836829 | MGnify/ENA primary metagenome ERZ836829 (study PRJEB31850, sample SAMEA3708808) | human gut metagenome | biome: human gut; feature: human-associated habitat; material: faeces | place: China | collected 2014 ... | reverse complement strand
AAGAGTGTATCAGAAAAATATGGGTGCTAACAGATACAGATGATTACCTGCTTACAAGAAAAGTGTTAATTTTTAATGAAGATACAAGTTTTTTTGTGATATTAATGTTATGATATAAGAAATAAAGTCGCAAAACGAACAAGTGAGCAAATTGGTCAGTGCTCTGGAAAAGTGAGAATTGTGACTTACGAAAGTGAGGTAGAGATGATGAAATGTATGAACTGTTATCAGGAGATATCGGATAGTTGTAAGTTCTGTCCGAATTGCGGGGCGAAGCAGCCGGTACAGAAGATGGAACCTGTATCACAGGTAAAGGAAGAGACAATAGATAACATAACAGAAGATACAGCAGAGGTACAGCAGCCAACAGAAAAAGTGCAGTCAGAAGAAGATGTGCAGCCGGAAGAAAAAGTGCAGCCAGAAGAAGATGTGCTGCCGGAAGAAAAAGTGCAGCCAGAAGAAGATGTGCTACCGGAAGAAAAAGTGCAGCCGACAGAACCAACACAGCCAGAGGATGTGGAAGGTTCATATCAGAACGATCCATACAAAAGTGTGACTCAGGAGCAGAATACTTTCTATGGTGAATCAAACAACTATGAGTATGGACAGGGGTATGGTCAGCAAAATCAGAATTATACTCAGCAGGGTCCAAACTATGGTCAGCAAAACCAGGGATATTATCAGCAGAATAATTTCAATGGAATGCCACAGAAGCCAGTGAACTGGGTTCCATATCTTATATTATCAATTATTTCAACATTATGTTGCTGTCTCCCGTTTGGTGTAGTGGGAATCGTATTCTCGGCGAAGATCAATAGTGCTATGCTGGCAGGAAATCTTGAAGAAGCACAGAATAATGCGAAGATGGCAAGAATCTGGATTATCGTATCCTTTGCAATTGGTCTTCTTACATGGTTGATCTACATGGTTCTGATCGTGACAGGGGCAGTTTCCGGTTCGGCTTATTACTATTATTAAAAAGTGAGCGGATGATGATTTGGAAGATAAAGATGCGTGAAGCATTTCAAACAAAAAGGTCGGCCAGGATCATCGCAGTTCTGACGGGGGCAGTGATTGCAGCGGTCGCTGCGGGTTATCTCTTTTTTCACAATCCGCACAAGTATCCGCTGCCCTGCCTCTTTCATATTATTACCGGACTGTATTGTCCGGGGTGCGGTGCCGGGCGGGCAAGCTATTCTATTTTACATGGAAGATTTTATATGGCATTCCGGTATAATCCGATGTATGTGACATTACTCCCGTTTCTTGGGATGTATATTGTAGCACGATTGATTGACTGGGTTTTGACCGGTGGTAATCATGTGGATCAGAAGATTAATCAGAAATATTTGTATGTGGTATTAGTAGTGGTGATAGGGTTTGGAATCGTAAGAAATATTCCGGTTTATCCATTTACATTGCTTGTGCCAGGCGGATATTGATTTCTTTTATTAAAAAAGGGGGGGAATCGGCTAATTCAGATTTCCCCCTTTTTTTTGTATATTAGGAAAGTCCTTTCCTAATATACAAAAAACGCTTCGCTTAGGAGGCCCTACACCCAAGCACCACTTGAATTTACATAGTAACCATCGATCCATGTATTGGAAGCCATAGAACCGCTGGAATACATATAATAGCAGTTCCCATTGATCCAATGCCAACCTTGTTCGTACATGTAGCCGTTGCCATCGAAATAATACCAATTTCCTGAAATGGATTTCCACTGGTTTACAGGATAGGAACCATCTGCATTTTGATACCACCATCCATTAGCGTTGTGCATCCATTTGCTTTGTCTATCTGAAACTACATCGAGATATATAGAATCTGTTCCTTTTAGATTTGCACTGCCGTGTCCGTTCTGATCTTCTCTACCAGTTATCGTCATAGTAACTCGTCCTGGTCCAGTAATGGTGTATTCATATTCCGGTTCGTAGTTGATAGTCATCTGATCTTGAATAAGACCAAAACCAGCTCCGTAATTACCATAATAGTATCCAGGGTTACTGATGATTTTAGATTCATACCAATATTTGAAATGCTCATCGCCATATAAATAATAATCCCAACGACCTGACCAAATATCCATTTCGGCGGCAATTGCTTCTATTAGCTGAGTATCAGTGAAATTATAGTACAGATGATAGACATCTCGTGTTTCAGCTTGATAAGAGAATGTAACTTGATCACGATCTACATTCAATTCTTTTGCCAATTTAGGAGCTTCCATTCTTGTATTATAATCGATATAATCCGCATAAGATAGTGTATAAGAGCTTTTTAGATAATAGAGATCGTTTTTTTCAAGCAATGTATAGTTATGTTTTTTAGCGACGGATTCAACTAATTCATGTGAAACCAAATTTTTAGATATCATAAAGTATATAGGATACCAAGTTTCTTTTACAAGTTCTGACTTGGAATATTCTTCTGTTTGAAACAAATGGGAGATATAAGAATCTACATCAGAAAATCCCCACGATTTTGCTTTATCTAATGCAGTATTTTCAAAATCAGTTATATATCCAGGACTATAATCTTCATAAAGATCATCGGATTTAAAATATCCTGTTTTATTTACAAAATCCGTCATAGAATTATAATTTCTTAATTCTTCTAATGTATAGTCTAGAGCAATATCTAAAAAAACATTTAAAAAAGGACTAACATGTTCCTTTTTTAGACCGAGTCTTTTACAAGTCGGATAGATTGGAAGTAATGAACATGCTAAAACGGTTCCAGAGTCATACTTATCTTGAAATCCATAGTTACTATCGTTATAGATGTAGGTTTCCTCTGTATATGCATCTTTAACTAATGTTTTCGTCACATTCTCCCCTTCTATGGATAAAGAATAACTTTCTCGGGGCAGCAGTGCGTTTCCTATGAGGGGGTATGCAGTGATTTCTATTGGTTTTCCTTCATATTTTACAGTTCCATTTTGATCCCATATAGTATTTCCATTTTGATCTCTCAAATCATAGGATAATTCGGTAGAATAAATACTAATTGCATCATTTGGTATTCTTGGTGTACCTTGTGCAGCTCGTACAGGAGCTGGGAATATCAAACAAATTGATGTGAAAATACAGATTGTTTTAATAAGTTTATTTTTCATAAATATAATCCGCCTTTCTGCGAAAGGTATCAATGCGTCATGGAACAAGTTGGAGCCCTTCACTTTTAATTCTATTTTCCTTCTGATATATTTTGCTCTTTCCTTTATTTTACCACATGTTTCACGGAGCTATAAATTGTTTTTGGAAATTATATCATTTATTTTTCCATATTTATTTTTTTAGAAAAGCATGACTAGGAAAATCCTTCAGAATATGGTATCATGAAAAATGATATATTGAGCGTAAAATAGTAACGCGTCAACCTGAAGGAAAGACAGAAGGTTATCATTTATCGTAGATTCGATGAAAAGTAACAAGATATGGAGGAATGAAGAATGATTAATAAACTGGTAGAGAAGATCAAAAAGACAGGTGCACCGATCGTAGTTGGACTCGATCCAATGCTGAATTATATCCCACAGCACGTACTTGACAAGGCTTATGCAGAGTACGGTGAGACTCTTGAAGGAGCAGCAGAGGCAGTATGGCAGTTCAATAAGGAAATCGTTGACAAGACTTATGATCTGATTCCGGCAGTAAAACCACAGATCGCAATGTACGAGCAGTTCGGAATTCCGGGATTGATGGCATTTAAGAAGACAGTAGATTACTGTAAGTCGAAAGATCTTGTGATCATCGGAGATGTGAAGCGTGGAGATATCGGTTCTACATCTGCTGCATATGCAACAGCACATCTTGGAAAGATCAAGGTTGGAAGCAAGGAATATACACCATTCGGAGAGGACTTTGCAACAGTGAATCCGTACCTTGGATCTGACGGAGTGAATCCATTCGTTGACGTATGCAAGGAAGAGAAGAAAGGTCTGTTCATCCTTGTTAAGACATCCAATCCGTCCAGTGGAGAATTCCAGGACAGAATCATTGATGGAAGACCGCTTTATGAGTGGGTTGGTGAGAAGGTTGCCGAGTGGGGAGCTGACTGCATGGGTGATGAGTACAGCTATATCGGAGCTGTTGTAGGAGCTACTTATCCGGAGATGGGTAAAGTGTTAAGAGAGATTATGCCGAAGTCTTACATCCTTGTACCTGGATACGGTGCACAGGGCGGACAGGGTAAAGACCTTGTTCATTTCTTTAACGAAGACGGACTTGGTGCAATTGTGAACTCTTCCCGTGGAATTATTGCAGCTTATAAGCAGGAAGCTTATGCGAAGTTCGGACCGGAGAATTTCGGTGATGCATCAAGAGCAGCAGTTGAAGCAATGGTAGCGGACATCAGCGGAGCACTTGCAGCGGCAAAATAATTTTACGGTTCACACTACGTGCGACTAGTAAAAAATAAGTTTCTAGTAGAAAGGAATTGCATAAGTTTATGGCAAAGCAGAAAGAAAATGCAGTAGTACATTCCCAGGAACAGCTGGCAGATGGAATCTACAGCATGTGGATCAATACAGAGGCAGCAAAGGACGCAAAGCCGGGACAGTTTATCTCCATGTATACGACAGATGGAAGCAAGCTGCTTCCACGTCCGATCAGTATCTGTGAGATTGATAAAGAGAACGGAAGACTTCGTGTTGTTTACCGTGTGACAGGACCGAAGACAGGAACAGAAGAATTTTCTAAGCTGAAAGCAGGAGACATCATTCCGGTGATCGGACCTCTTGGAAATGGATTCCCATACGAGAAGGCTGAAGGAAAGAAAGTATTTCTGATGGGTGGAGGAATCGGTGTACCGCCGATCCTTGAACTGGCGAAACAGATGGATTGCGAGAAGAAACAGATCGTAGTAGGATACCGTGACGCACAGACATTTCTTAAAGAAGAGTTCGAGCAGAACGGAGAACTTTATATTTCCACAGAAGATGGAAGTGTCGGAACAAAGGGAAATGTTATGGACGCAATCCGTGAAAATGCCCTGGAAGCAGATATGATTTATGCCTGTGGACCGACTCCGATGCTCCGCGCGATCAAACAGTACGCAGAAGAGAACGGAATCGAGTGTTATATCTCACTGGAAGAGAGAATGGCGTGTGGTATCGGTGCTTGTCTGGCATGTGTATGCAAGTCCAAAGAGAAGGACGCACACAGCAATGTAAATAACAAGCGTATCTGTAAGGATGGTCCTGTATTCTTGTCTACGGAGGTGGAAATCTAATGAACATGAGCGTAAAGATTGCCGGAGTAGAATGGAAAAATCCGGTAACAGTTGCATCGGGAACATTTGGCTCAGGAGAAGAATTTTCAGAATTTGTAGACCTGAACCGTCTTGGAGCAGTGACAACGAAAGGTGTGGCGAATGTACCGTGGGCAGGCAACCCGACTCCGCGTGTAGCTGAGGTTTATGGCGGTATGATGAATGCCATCGGACTTCAGAACCCTGGAATCGATCTGTTTTGTGAGAGAGACATTCCATATCTGAAGAATTTTGATACAAAAATCATCGTAAATGTATGCGGACACGCTCCGGAAGAGTATCTTGCAGTCGTAGAGCGTCTCGCAGACGAACCGATCGATATGATGGAGATCAATATTTCCTGTCCAAACGTCAATGCAGGATTTCTTGCATTTGGCCAGGATGCACATAATGTAGAAAAGCTGACAGCGCAGATCAAGAAGATCGCAAAGCAGCCGATCATTATGAAGCTGACACCGAATGTAACAGATATCACGGAGATTGCAAGAGCAGCAGAAGCAGGTGGAGCAGATGCGGTATCTCTAATCAATACACTGACAGGAATGAAGATTGATATCAACAGAAAGACATTTGCGGTAGCGAATAAGACCGGAGGAGTATCCGGACCGATCGTGAAACCAGTTGCAGTTCGCATGGTTTATCAGGTTGCTCAGGCTGTTAACATTCCAATCATTGGAATGGGCGGAATTTCCTGTGCAGAAGATGCAATTGAATTCCTTCTTGCAGGTGCAAGTGCAGTATCTGTAGGAACAGCAAACTTCCACAATCCGGCAGTGACACTGGAAGTGATTGACGGAATCGAAGCTTATATGAAGAAGAACGGCTTTGAGAATGTAAAAGATATGGTTGGTATTGTAAAATAAACCTGGAGGTAAGATAGAATGGAAAGTTATAAGAAAGAATTTATTGAATTTATGGTAGACTGTGCCGCATTGAAATTTGGAGATTTCACACTGAAAAGCGGAAGAAAATCCCCGTTTTTCATGAATGCAGGAGCATATGTAACAGGATCCCAATTAAAGAAACTTGGAGAGTATTACGCAAGAGCAATTCATGAGACATATGGAGATGACTTTGATGTACTGTTTGGACCGGCTTACAAAGGAATCCCACTCGGAGTTGTAACAGCAATCGCATACAGTGAATTATATGGAAAAGAAGTACGTTACTGCTCAGACCGTAAGGAAGAGAAAGATCACGGCGCAGATAAAGGAAGTTTCCTTGGAAGTAAGCTGAAAGATGGAGACCGCGTGATCATGATCGAGGATGTTACAACATCCGGTAAATCTATGGAAGAGACAGTTCCGAAGGTAAAAGGCGCTGCTGATGTTACAATCGTTGGACTTATGGTATCCTTAAACCGTATGGAAGTAGGAAAAGGCGGAGAGAAGTGCGCGCTTGACGAAGTGAAAGATCTCTATGGATTTGAGACAGCAGCGATCGTTACAATGGAAGATGTTGTAGAGTGCCTTTACAACAAGGAATGTGACGGAAAAGTAGTGATCGATGATGAATTAAAAGCAGCGATCGATGCATATTATGAGAAATATGGAGCAAAATAAGGAGGCCTGGTGTTTTGGAAAAAGCGTATCGTGTAATGAGAAACAGCGGAGCAGGTAACATTGCAATTGGAATTATCCTGCTTGTTACAGGAGTTACGGTAGGAATTATTTCTATTATCAATGGAGCCAGTCTGTTAAAACATAAAAATAATATAACATTTTAAAAGGAAAGTCCCCTCGTAGCTTGTTCATTGTGAGTAGTTACGTCCGAAGTGACCGGCAGAGGGGACTTTCTTTTTCTGTAAAGGTGTAAGAAATTGACAAAAAAAGAAGCGAAGAGAGTCAGGACGCTTGGAAAGATCCTGTTTATATTATATATTATCTTCCTTGTATACTTTCTGTTCTTGTCAGACTGGTACGGCAGGGAAGGCGTAATGGATGAGTACCATTACAATCTGGAGCTATTCAAAGAGATTAAGCGATTTATTAAATACAGACATCAGCTGGGAACATTTGCGGTTTTCTCGAATTTAATCGGAAATATTCTTATTTTCATGCCGGTTGGTTATTTTTCTGCAATGGCAGGGAAAAGAAGAAGCTTTTTTAAAACGTTATTTTGGAGTTTTTGTCTGACTTTTTGTGTAGAGTTAATGCAGCTGATCACGAAAGTGGGATGCTTTGATGTGGACGATATTCTGCTGAATACAATCGGCGGTGTACTTGGATATATAGTTTTTGTAGTTTGTAATCTACTAAGGAGAAGAAATGAACGAAAAAAAAGAAAAAGAACGAAAGCGTAATCAATCAAAGAAATATGGGAAAGCAGCTTATCTGCAGTCAAGAAGAGGTGTGATCTCCTGCTGGTTGACCGGATGGTCACTTGCTATCTTGCTGGGATGTGTCGGATATGCGTTCCTGACGAGAGGAAAGGCAGCCGGAATTGTCGGAGGGATTGCAATCCTTTCTTTAATGATTGATATATATGGAATCTGGAATGCAATAGAAGGATTTGAGGAGCAGGATAGAAAATACCTTTCCTGCAAATGTGGAATCGGGATCGGTATTGTGCAGATCTTGTGCTTCCTTGGAATTTTTGTTGGAGGTCTGAGTTTATGATCGGAAAGTTAAGTGAGTTACAGAAGGAGAAAAATGAACAGTGCACACAGCGTCACGAACTGGCAGTTGAGCGTCTGCGCACGATCGTGACAGAAGAAACAGTGGATGCAGCATATATTTCTTACTTTCAGGATTGTACCTTGTTTCTGCTTGAGTTAGAGAATACACAAAGAAAGATAGAAGATGGAATCTGGGACAGCTTAAATCTTGAGGAGAAGCGCAGCCTGAACAGGATTCTTTATAGTGATATTATAGGGGAGAAATATCAGACAAGCTATGTCAATCAAGACTATGCCTGTGAAAAATTTGGGCAGGAGATGGGACAGCTTTTAAGTTTGTTGTATACGGAAATCAGAGCAGGAATTCCGTATGTGTTTGAACAGCGCAAGGATTATCTGACGATCCTTTATGAGTTGTTTCTCGAAGTCTATACCTGTTTCGAAGGAATGAGTGAGGAAGAGAATCCGGTTCCAAAGCCGGAGCAGATCAAGGAGATTCTGTATTGGTATGCAAGCGATTACTGCGATGTATTTTATGCAGATCGAATTCTGGAGCAGATGGATCCGTCAGCGGATTTTGCTGTACAGATCATTGAGAAGGCAGACCTTGATAAAGATGACTATCTGTATGAATTCGGTGAGTACATTTCCAAGAATGAACTTGGAACAGCTCATCATCTGAGAAATCTGCCACAGGAGACACTGCAGAAGATGGCAGATGTATATACGGAAGGATATCGGGTTGGTTTTATTAATACCGGAAAAGATCTGTCAAAGAAATCGATTGTAAATATCCGTTACAGCCTTGGATTTGAGAAGGTGATCTGCCTTGCAATCGAGAACTTCCGTAAGATGGGATTAAAGCCTGTCATTTACCGTGCAGCATCCAGTGTGATCACGAAGCGAGAGCATCACAAGATCGGATATTATGGTGCAATCGCAAATCAGCAGTATGAGTATGATCACAGACAGGATCAGGCACTCTTCATGGATAAGCGATATGTGGAACGTAAGCTTGAGGTGATGAAGACTGTTTTCGAGCAGAACAAAGAGATGGCAGCAGGTGTTGCAGGACCGGCGGTTATGGAAATCTTCGGTGAGACACCATTTTCACCGGAAGCGAAAGAGACAGCACCGTCATATGACGAGGCGCAGAGAGAACTGGATCTTCTCTTTAGCAGCAAATCAGGACAGATCACGAATGAGTATATCAAGGGTGAAGAGAGAAGTTTTACAATTGTTGCTTATCCGGTACCGGAGATTGGAGCAGATTATGCAAAGATCTTTGATGAAGTGATCAAGATCAATACATTAGATGCGAAGCTTTATGAAAAAGTGCAGCAGACGATGATCGATGCGCTGGATCAAGGGACTTGTGTACATGTCAAAGGAAAAGGAGAAAACCAGACAGATATTACAGTACAACTATATCCTCTGAAGGACGCACAGAAGGAGACAATCTTCGAAAATTGTGTGGCAGACGTGAATATTCCTGTCGGAGAAGTATTCACGTCACCGGTTCTGGAAGGGACGAACGGCATACTTCATGTGAGTAAGGTCTATTTAGATGGTCTTCAGTATCAGAATCTGAAACTGACGTTCAAGGATGGAAGGATTACAGATTATACATGTACAAATTTTGAGGATGAAAAGCAGAACAAAAAATATATTTATGACAATGTTCTGAAAAATCATGAGACTCTTCCGCTTGGTGAGTTCGCAATTGGAACAAATACAACTGCATATGTGGCAGCGAAGAAATTTAATATAGAAGATAAGATGCCGATTCTGATCGCAGAGAAAACAGGACCGCATTTTGCAGTAGGAGATACATGCTATTCCTGGAGCGAGGAAATCAGAGTCTACAATCCGAACGGAAAGGAAATTGTGGCGAAAGATAATTCTTGTTCTCTTCTTCGTAAGGAAGACGTATCAAAAGCATACTTTAACTGTCATACAGATATAACCGTGCCTTATAAAGAGTTAGAAGAAATAAGTGTAGTGACAAACGAGAGAAAAGACATTATACTATTAGAGAACGGAAGATTCGTATTGCCGGGAACAGAGGTACTTAATGAGCCTTTGGATGAAGCGGGATTTTAAGGAAATCCTGTAGGCAATTGGATAGTTAATAGATGATTAAATGGAATCTTTCATAAGTATGGATAATAAATAAACAAAGTTTTCCAAGGGAAGGAAAACAGTATACCACTGAAGGAGGAAATGATATGCCAAAAGTAGGAATTGTCATGGGCAGCGACTCAGATCTGAAGGTGATGAGTAAGGCAGCAGCCACACTGGAGAAGTTTGGAATTGATTATGAGATGACGATCATTTCAGCACACCGTATGCCTGATGTCTTCTTTGACTGGGCGAAGGCAGCTGAAGGAAAGGGAATCAAAGTAATTATTGCAGGAGCAGGTATGGCAGCACATCTGCCGGGAATGTGTGCAGCACTTTTCCCAATGCCGGTAATTGGTATCCCAATGTCAGGAAAGAATCTGGAGGGTATGGACGCACTTTATTCAATCGTTCAGATGCCACCTGGAATTCCGGTTGCTACAGTTGCAATCGACGGCGGTATGAATGCGGCAATTCTTGCAGCGAAGATGCTTGCAATGTCAGATCCGGAGCTTTTAGAGAAACTGAAAGCTTATTCTGCAGAGATGAAAGATACGGTGCAGGCAAAAGCAGACAGACTTGCAGAAGTTGGTTACGAGGAATATCTGAACAATAAATAAATATTACGATTCGAAAGAAAAGGAGATTTACGATGGATTACAAGACATCAGGTGTAGATATTGAGGCCGGTTACAAATCAGTGGAATTAATGAAAGAATATGTAAAAGAGACAATGCGCGCAGAAGTTCTCGGAGGACTTGGCGGATTCTCAGGAGCGTTCTCTCTTGCGAAGATCAAAGAGATGGAAGAGCCTGTTCTTCTTTCCGGTACAGACGGATGTGGAACAAAGGTAAAACTTGCTATGGTAATGGACAAACATGACACAATCGGAATCGATGCTGTTGCTATGTGCGTGAACGATATCGCATGTGCAGGTGGAGAGCCGCTGTTCTTCCTGGATTACATTGCATGTGGAAAGAATTATCCGGAGAAGATCGCTGCAATCGTAAAAGGTGTTGCAGAAGGATGTAAGCAGTCCGATGCAGCTCTGATCGGTGGAGAGACAGCAGAGCATCCGGGACTTATGCCGGAAGATGAATATGATCTTGCAGGATTCGCAGTTGGTGTTTGCGATAAGAAAGATATGATCACAGGAGAGAATCTTGCAGCCGGAGATGTTCTGATCGGAATGGCTTCTACAGGTGTTCACAGCAACGGATTTTCACTTGTAAGAAAAGTATTTGATATTACAAAAGAATCTTTAGATACTTATTATGATGATCTTGGATGTACTCTTGGAGAGGCACTTCTTGCGCCGACAAGAATCTATGTAAAGGCACTTAAGAGTATTAAAAATGCAGGCGTTACAGTAAAAGCATGTAGCCATATCACAGGTGGTGGATTCTATGAGAATATTCCGCGTATGCTCAAAGAAGGAACTCATGCAGTTGTAGAAAAAGACAGCTACCCGATTCCACCAATCTTTGCAAAGCTTGCAAAAGAGGGCGAAATCGAAGAGCAGATGATGTACAATACATTCAACATGGGACTTGGAATGGTACTCGCTGTTGATCCGGCAGATGTTGATAAGACAATGGATGCAATCCGCGAAGCAGGAGATCAGCCATATGTAGTCGGCAAGATCGAGGCTGGCGAAAAGGGAGTGACTTTATGTTAAGAGTCTTAAGTATGGTGTCAGGAGGCGGAACAAACTTTCAGGCAATCATCGACAGCGTAAAGAATGGCACGATCACGAACACAGAACTTGTAGGCGTGATCAGCAATAATAAGAATGCCTATGCACTGACACGTGCAGAAGAAAATGGAATCGATGCAAAATGCATTTCTCCAAAGGACTACGAGTCGAGAGAAGTGTTCAATCAGGAACTTTTAAAAGCTGTGGATGCATATGAACCGGATCTGATCGTGCTGGCAGGTTATCTTGTGGTAATCCCGCCGGAGATGATCAAGAAGTATAAGAATCGGATCATCAACATTCATCCATCTCTGATCCCGTCTTTCTGTGGAACAGGTTATTATGGATTGAAAGTGCACGAGGCAGCTTTGGCGCGCGGTGTGAAAGTAGTTGGCGCAACAGTACATTTTGTAGATGAAGGAACTGATACAGGCCCGATTATCTTGCAGAAGGCTGTAGAAGTTCAGAACGGAGATACTCCGGAAGTGCTTCAGCGCAGAGTGATGGAACAGGCTGAATGGAAGATCCTTCCACGTGCGATTGATCTGATCGCAAACGGAAAGGTTGAAGTAGAAGGGCATCGTACAATCGTTACCGAGTAAGGAGGCAAAGACTATGAACGTATTGATCGTAGGAAGCGGCGGAAGAGAGC
>ERZ836829.1574-NODE-1574-length-12440-cov-41.628664_pt1 | contig 12440 bp, 14 predicted proteins | sample MGYA00519574_ERZ836829 | MGnify/ENA primary metagenome ERZ836829 (study PRJEB31850, sample SAMEA3708808) | human gut metagenome | biome: human gut; feature: human-associated habitat; material: faeces | place: China | collected 2014 ... | reverse complement strand
TATAGCAAATGAGCATTACTATGCAGGAGTTCTTCAAACATTGCTATTTCTTCATCCGAATATCCCTGACGTTCTGTCCATTTGTAATCAGGCAATTCACATCTTGCCGAATCAAATCCATCTTCTGTTGGTCGTTCAAAGTTTACAATCACTTTTTTCATTCCATCTTTTTCAACGATTTGTGAATGAACAATCTCCGTTTCATCTGCCAGTGTCATATATGGATACATCATACAACGTCACCCCGTTTCTTATTTTTAACCTCATTATAGCATCATTCCATATAGTTGTCATGCGATTAAAAACTAAATTCTTTCACATCTCTTCGCTGATAAACCTTACTTTCCGCCCATATTGTCTGCTGTATTCCGCCGTTATCAATGCTCCGCTTCCCTTTCCTGCGGCAACAACTACCAGTTCATCCGACCATGCGCTTATTAAACGATTTCTCCTTGGAAATGCATACTTAGTTGGCCGTACTCCCGGCGAATATTCAGAAATAATAAGGCCTTCATTTTCTATGCATTCTTTTAACTTTTGATGCTCATTCGGATAGCAAATATCAAGACCATTTGCTAATACTGCAACTGTATATCCTCCCGCTTTTAAGCAAGCTGTATGCGCATAAGAATCCACCCCCTTTGCCATTCCACTAATCACCGCGGTCTTTTTTTCTACATACGCTGCTGCCAGGTCTGCAACAACTTTTTTCGTCTCCTGTGTGCATCGTCTTGCGCCTACAATTCCAACTGCTTTATCTATTCTCTTTATTGTCCCTCTATAATATAGAATGATTGGTGCATCCTTACAGTTTTTGGCTCTCTCAGGATATAACGGATCTTCTATTGGAAGCAACGAGATTTTACATTTTTCGCACTGCTTAACGATTCTTTTTGCTTCTTCTAATTCTCTATGTTCTAAAATACTTTTTCTCTGCCTTGTAGTCAGCCCTTCTATTTTTCTCAGTTCTTCTTCTGAACTATGATATACATTTTCCGGACTTTTCAAAACACTTATAAGTTTTCCGGCAGATACAGCACCTATATAAGGCAGTATTGAAAGCCAGATCCAATATTCCATTTTAATTCACCACCAACATTTTACTATTGCTTCGATCCAGGTCTCTGTAATTCAAAATTCTTTTCACATCATCCAACCGAATTTTCTCTGCATCGGCCAGATCTGCACTGGTTCTTGCCAGACGAAGTAATTTATGGATTACTCTTGCACTGTAACCGTATTTTTCACTGGTTTCTTTCAAAAGCTGTCGAGACTCCTCATCCAAGACACAGTATTTTTGCAGCAATGTAGTGGACATTTGTGCATTACAATTTATTCCTGGCTCATTTTGATATCTTACCTGCTGGATTTTTCTTGCCTTTTTTACTTTTTCCCGTATTTCTTTTGATGTCATCGTATGATTTTCCTGTTCCAGTTCAAAATAATTAACCGGTTTCACTTCTTTTTGAATATCAATTCGATCCATAATAGGACCGGAAATTTTCCCTCTGTATTTTATAATTTCATAATCCGTGCATCGGCATTTTGCTCCCGGAAAGTAACCACATGGACATGGATTCATTGCCGTTATGAACATAAAATTTGATGGAAATGTATGCGTTCCGTTCACTCTGGAAATACATACCCGCTTGTCTTCGATTGGCTGCCGCAGTGCATCCAGCGTACGCCTAGAAAATTCGGCAAGTTCATCCAAGAAAAGAACACCATTGTGTGCAAGAGACACTTCTCCCGGCAATGCATTCGTACCTCCACCGATCAGCGCATTCAGTGATGCATTATGATGCGGCGCACGAAACGGTCTATGTCTGATCAGGCCATGCCCACTCGGGAGCATTCCAGATATGCTATATATTTTAGTAACTTCCAGACATTCCTCTTCTGTCATTTCTGGAAGAATAGTCGGAATTCTCTGTGCAATCATAGTTTTTCCACACCCGGGTTCTCCGATCATAAGCATATTGTGACCTCCCGCCGCTGCTAATATCACTGCGTCAATTAATTCTTTCTGTCCTTTCACATCTGCAAAGTCGAATACTCTGGATTTATTTTCCTGCGTTGTCTTATCCAGAATACAATTTACCTCAACAGGTTTTCCCTCCAAGAAACGCACTACATCACCCAGGTTCTGCAGACCGATAATCGTTACTCCCTGAACGAGTTTTGCTTCTTTCAGATTTTCTACCGGAATGATAACCTTTTTTATTCCATTCCGCTGTGCTGCAATAATCATTGGCAAAATCCCATGGCATGCCCGCAGTCTTCCATCCAGCGAAAGCTCTCCTATAAATCCATATTCCGAAATATTTTTCGCCGCCATATCCTCATTCTGTTGCAAAACACCAATCGCCATAGCCAGATCAAAATGAGAACCGCTTTTCTTCTTGTCGCTCGGTGCCAGACTAATGATTACACGTTTTTTCGGAAAAACATACCCCGTTTCATCCATTGCTGCCTGCACACGCTCCGATGCCTCTTTTACCGCCTGATCTCCCAGACCAATGATCGAAATCATCGGCTGGCCTTCCAGTGTTTTTGTTTCTATATCCACTGGATAGCCATCAATTCCATCGATTGCAAAGCTCTTTACCACGGAAGCCATAAATCATTTTCCCCCATTCTTGTTCTGATTTCGTTTTCTTCTACAACATATTTCTGTGCTGCATTTTCCACAAATTCCCGATACGCATATACCCCTTTTGTTCCAAAATAGGAAAGTGTTTTTTGGCTTTCCGTTATCTTATCCTCCTGCAGATTTATAATCGTCCGATAGGAACTCCATTTGTAATCTTCTGGATGTGCAGCCATTTTTGCCTTAACCGGGTTCAAATGAATGTGGCGGCTTGTCTGCAAGAAATATGCATCTGTTTCCACCAGACATGATTTATATCTGTCTTCGAAAACATGTCCTTTATAAAAATATCTGTGGTTATAATACATTGCATATTTTCCGGCAAGGCTCTTCATAAACTTTCCAATCTCAATTGTCTGCGTTTCTGCAAGCAGATGAAAATGATTTGTCATCAGGCAGTATGCATGTATCATGCACTTTTTCTGCTCAGATTCTTTCCTTAATATCTCAAGAAATACCTGATAATCAAATTCGTCCTGAAAAATTTCCTGTCTCCGTATTCCTCTTTCCATCAGATGATAGGTTGCTCCTGGGAACCATGTTCGTAATTTTCTTGCTATCTTTTTGTCTCCTTTTATTCTTCACACTATCATTTATGATACTTGTTTTAAAAGGGAAACAAAACTGCCTCCCTTTTCTACGCTTCTGTTCCATCACACAATTTTATTTCAATGTGCATTCCTAATGCTGAGGCATATTTCTGCAGCACTACCAGTGTCGGAACCCTTTTTCCGCTCTCCAACCGCGCCAGGTTCGGTGCAAGAATTCCCGTCATATCCGCTAAGTCCTGCTGTGTCAGACCCTGCCTGCGTCTCTCCTCTACAAGATCCTCTATCACTTTGGACGACTTCTCCAAAGTGATCTTTTGGATCGCTTCCGCATATGCTTCCAAGCGCTTCGCACGAGCTTCTTTTTCTCTTTGGTAATCCGTCTTATTCATTTCAATATTGTAATCCATATATTTTTCCTCTCGCATATATTATATGGATTGTATCACAAATGATAGGATTTTTAAAGTCTCCTGAAAAATTTTATTTTCTTTATAGGGTCTGACCCCAATGCTACATAGTTTGTTGGTTTTCTTTCCAACATGATATTTAGTTTGCGGATTGCTTTATGGCATCCCCTGTTCGGCCGGAACCCCATCATTTCATCGTAAAATATCGGTTCAAATACCGCTTTCAGTATTCTGCGCAGTGCTTCCTGCACCAGCTTATCTTCATAACAGTAGATGCTGAGCGGACGCAGCTTTCCGTTATCCTTCGGTATTTCTACCAGTCTTGCCGGTTTCGGCTTATAGGATTTCCTCTTTAATCGTTCTACAAGAGCGTTCAGATTCTCTTCCAGATTTCTTCCGTATTCTTCTTTGGTGATTCCATCAATTCCTACGGCCTTTGTTCCATCCATCTGGGTATGGCAGCTTTTCAGCCTTTCCTGATTTATCAGATGTCCCAAAGATGTGAATACCATGTCTGGATTTTCTTTTGATAATTGTGATATTCTCGCCAATTTCGTTTCCATTAGTTCCTCTATCCCTGTGTATAGCTAATGTTTCCTCTTTGATATAGTTTCGCAGGCCAGAGCTGTGAGGAACAGCTCTCTCTCGACTTCCCTCCGGTATTTATTTTGTTCCTACCATCCTCGGTACTACTCGGGCCTCCGACTACCTGCATTTCTTTTGCCATCCTTCTTTTGGTTGTCAGGCATACTTCCTGTTTACACACTTCCGGAAGAAAATGCAGGTTCTCTCCAGTTGATATATATTCCCTGTGTAACATGAATAGTTCCCACCAACGCCGCAGAGGTATGTAAAATCTCACCGTAACGATAAGTACATATGTTGCCTTCCATCCTGACCACGATGTCGGCCCTCTGGTTCTTTTGGGATTTCGGCGCTCACTAGCTATCCCTGTTACCTTGCTGTCTACGCTTAGCCTACAGCGTTACCGCGGCAGACTCAAGACTCGCTTCAAATGCTGTGGTTAGCAGCTTATTTGATGGGGCTTCCACCCACCGGACTATATACCCTTAGCTGGACGCACGGTCAGACCCCAATGTCACATATTTCTGTCTCATTCTGAATTTTTTGCATTGCTATACGATATTGCTTATCTACACCATCTGACAAAAAGTTTATCTTCATTTCAAATTTTCTATGAGAATATTTCATTTTTTTACGTTCATTGACAAATTTCCCTACATTCTTTAGAACATCTGGAATAACTGTTATTTCCGGAAAAGAGCTATTCGTTTTGCTTGTCTCCAAAAAATCAGCCAGTTTAAACAATGATTCCACATTCATTACAGGTACTGGTAAAGTATTTTCATTTTCCCTTGTCCTATTTTCTGTCAAAAACATTTTTGTCGAACTTTCCAAATTCTTATCCGACTTTTTTTTGTTATACTCCTGATATCCACCATATCTTTTCTTTTCGTTGTCCATCCCCAAATCCTCCCTTGTATAAATTTCATATTTAAATTCTTCATTAAACTCCACCGTCATCTATTCCACCGGTTTCGCTTTATCTTTTACCGTTGTATCATACTCCTGCCCTGTCACTTCCGATTTTGTATATCTCTCTGTAAAAAGGTCGATCATATTTTCCACATCCGTATAATTTCTTAACTGAATCAACCCATTCTTAATTTCAAAAACATTCTTCCATCGGTTGACTGTCCGTATTTTTTTCAAAAGTTTCTCTTTACTCATAGACGCCACTGGATATTTATGTATCTGCATCATTTTCTTGGCATATTTTTTGTTTGGTCGTTTCACGTATTCATACAGCTTTTCATGATTTGCAGCCAACCCCACCGCTGTAATTTCTCTCGCCGCTTCCTTCGCTGATTTTCTGATTAGCTCTTCAAGTCCAAAGTGGCGTTCCATGAGTGTAATTTCATCCGTTACAATGTTATTTTCTACCACCAGCAGATCAATCTTCTGCGTTATTACAAACATCTGCTCCGGCATTTCCCGAAACACATCTGGCTGTTCCTTAGATTTCACAATCAACTGAAAGTTTTTTTCTTTTTTGTTCGGTATGGATGCCGGCAATATTTTCTGATATGCCCATAAAATTTTGATCTTTCCATCACGTTGAATCGTAAACTTAAACCAAATTGCCTCCGCTTCATTCTTATCTGTTAGCTTGAAGTTCTCCATTTCTTCTTCTGGAGTATTTAAAAATTCAAACGGGCAATATTCCACGCTTTGCGGAATGATTAGAAATCGCTTTTGTTCATTAGCAATTTCATCTAAATCTGCATATTGACTTCCTTCGGAAAGGTACTTTTCAACGATCACTCCTGCAATTTCATTTTTGATTCGCTTCTTAAATCCGTTTTTCTCATGCGGCTTGCCCTCTTCCAGGATAAATCTTTTCATCCGCTGATCCCCAGATTTCATTCCTACATAGATTTCGAAGCCATATTCTTTTCCTAATACTTCATTAATTGCATTTGTAATCTCTTCTTTTGACATTTTTCCTTTAATCCTCTCTATCTTTCTTCATATACAAGAAAAACATTATCCGAAATTCTCTGACGTTTTATGCTATGTTTTTCTCTTACCTTGCCCCTTGTTATTCCAATACACTCCACATTTTTAAATTCTTCGACCTGTGTCGTTTCGAATTTAAATGAAAAAACTTCATATCCCAGTATTGTAAGTATTGGATTCTGATAATACAAATTTGTCTTCCACATCAAGACAAACAACATTACCATTAAAACCACAAAAACACTCAAACCTTTTATTGTATTCAAATCATCCATGGCCATCGGCAGCACATACGTCATAAAAAAAGTCACTCCAGACTCTGATATCTTCTGTATTTCTGTCAATGATTCTCCCTGGCTGCTGAAGTTATACTTCTGCAATTCAGTAAATGCACGAATTCCATATATTGATACTCCAATCCATACAAGGCAAAAAACTTCAAAGAACACTGTAAGAAACATATCATGATTCACAGCCTTCCAAACCGCTTCGCCAGGTTCCTGCATACATCTCTTTCCAAAAGATATCATTAAGTTTCCTAAACTGCAGTCAAAATATTTGATAACAAGAATAAAAAACAGTGGTGCAAACGACTGCATGATTAGTTTTCGCTTCATTGACCGATTATCAGTCACTTAATCATTCCCCTTCCCAAATTTTATGTCCCTGCACACAAATTTTAAGATAAAATATAAATCTCCTTTAATTCCCCTTTTATGGGGTTTTCTTCCAATCGTTATCTATATTATTGTTTATCTTTGCCATACCTATATCGACATTTCTCCTCTCTGTGCCGTTAAATACACATCTTTCTATTATGCATTGTTCAAATATCCCATCAATAATTTTTGCATCGTTAAAGCAGCACTCCGCAAGCGTTGCTCCACTAAAGTTCACTTGTTCTAAAATAGCTCCAGAAAAATCCACTCTGATTAGTTTTGATCCTTCAAATGAAACTTCTTTTGAAAATTTACATCTTCTAAAATTTGTCTCTTTCAGAAAGCTATATTCAAATTTTGTCTCTTCAAAACAGCTGTCTTCAAAACATTCACTCTCTAAATATTTATTTTTGAAAGAAATATTTTTGAATATACAATACTGGCCAATCGCTATCTCTCTTTTATTAGGTATTGAAATCACTTGCTGAAACATCATGTTCCAATCACTTAAAATATTAGATCTTACAAGATTAAACAAATCTTCCCTAGATTCCGCAAATACATTTTTTCGTCTTTCCACTGATATCTCAAGTGCAGACTGCCAAATTCTAATTACCATTAGTGTATTTTCTACCGCATATTTTATTCTCTGATAATTTTTCCCTTCATATGGATATTGCCAAACAGTGCTATTCCATAATATTTTAGCAAAAATATTATGGAGGTTATCTGCAATTTCATCCTCTCCATATTCACTTATAAGAACTTCTTTTTCATGTCTCAATTTATCATACAAAAACAAATATGTCTCTTCCCAAGTACTTCCCGCAACTCTGCCATATGATATATTTTCGCACACATATTGTAAAAGTTTTTCAATCTCTTTCTCGGATTTCGATGCATTCACTAAAAGCATTTTTAATCTATCATAGAAATATTCACAAAAGAAATAGTCACGTATATTGTTATGATAAAATTCCAACAATCCCTGTTCGTGATTGTTTTTCCAATATGCATATAAAACACAGCATTTGCAAAGTTCTTCAATTTCTGCTGAATTCTTCTTCAATTCAAATGCTTCTACAATAGATTGCAGCTCTCTTTCTCGTATATAGTATTGTTCTTTTTCAGATTTTTTAAAAATTTCAAACGCAATTCGTCTTACTATTTCCAACATTATATCTTTCTTTCCTTCCATTGGATGTTTTGAATCACCGTGAAAATTTTCATTATAATCTGTATCAATAATTGCTTTTGTGAATATCTCATGATATAAAGCCCAGACATTTCCTTCAAGTTCCTCTCTCATTTCACAGGCTGCCAGCAAATATAATGCCATGGGTGTATCTGCAACCCCAGCTGCTCTATTTTCATCTAAATTACGAATATAAGCTTTGGTTTTAGGCGATATACTTTCTCCACACATTTCATACTTTTCAATCCACTCTTTTCTCATTTTCTCATCAAAGTGTTTCATTTCAACCACTTTTATTTTAAAATTGCGTGAGCTAAATTTTTCGAAATTAATATAGTGTGGACGTGTTGTTACAATTATTTTATTCCTGCTAAACGTTCTTCTAATAGCAAGTAAAACATCCTCCAAATAATCCTTTCCATGCCCTTCTAACATATTAAGTTCATCTGCTCCTTCTAAAATCACGACATGGTTGTCAAAAGAAGCCCTATACTCATCAAAATTAGATAATCCCAGATAATTTGTAACGGCCTTCTCTACCGCATTATTCCCCTCGCTGATTTCCAAATCTTTTAATCTAATACAAATTAGTTTTCCCTGCAAAAAAATTCCTTTGCCTTCATCATCTTTTTTCTGGTAATGATAACATAAATAGGAAATAAAACTAGTCTTTCCACACGCCGCATCTCCTTCAATGAATAGAATTCTCGTTTCTGTTTCATTCCACAAAAATTCTCCTAATATTGAAATTAAATTTCTATCTTCGTTCACAATCTGAGGTTGTACAAATACTGCTTCTAATGTGACTTTTGAATTTTCAATATATTTATGTCGAAATAGTTTTTCTGTAAAATTTTGGGAATATTCTTCAATCACTCTATCAACATTATTTTTGATCGCCATGTTCGGAATAAAGTTCCCGAACAAAATACGTTTTTTTGTCATAAACTCTTTTAATAAGTCTATTTTTTTTGCATCTGAAACTTCTGAAAGGCTCTCCACTTTCCGCACAAATGTCGAAAAATCAAAAATATTCTTCTGTTGATCAAATATAATCCCCTTTGCACATGTATATCCAATTTGTTGACGGCCTTTATACTGCGTTGTTTTTTCTTGCTTCTCTTTCAAAATCACAACATACAACGTATATCCACTTAAATCAATCTCCATATTTTCCAACGTTTTTAACATTTTTATTATTTTACCAGACTTATCTGTCGACGTAACTTGAACTATTATTTTTTCATTTTGGCTTATTAAATCATAACCCGGATTATTTTTTCTTTCTCCATTTGCATCTTCCAAATCCCATCCATAGAGAATTCTAAGCAAATCTCCAACAAAACCTTCTGCAATAATATTAACATCATGTAAATTACACTCTCCATTCAAATTTATGTAGCTTGCCAATACACTCAAGCCAAATTCAAATTTTTTAACTAAGTTTTCTTTCTCCAGCATTTTATCTCCCTCGTTTCTCGCTTCCACAATAACACTTTAGAAAGCTTCCCCTAAAGCACTGTAAAAGTGATCATCTTCTGGAACTTATAATAAAAAAAGCTCTGTCTCACTCACCTCCGCACTTTCACCACGGAATTAAGTTTGACAGAGCAAATTCCTTGCCCATCCCAATACTAGCATCTATTTAAACTTAAACATTACCAGCTTCACAATAAATTAGCATGAATTTAAATCAGGATACGGTTTATAAACTTCTTACTCATAGAATATCATAATTCTTACATTTTCGACATTTCGTTATAAAGGATCACCTATGTCGTTATAACTTCATATATCGATTTTGCCTTTATATGCATCCAACATCTCAATATAAATCTTTAATAATTGTTTCTTTTCTTGTGACATCCCCCGATAGTTTTGAATAAGGATTATCTCTTCTGAATTAAATTTTTCATCTTCCCCAAGCAGTTCCGCTATTGATATATCTAAGGCTGAACAGATTCTAAGTAATGTGTCTACATACGGTGTCGTTTTTCCATTCATTAAATTGCTTACACTGGAATTCGACAACTTTGTTGCCTTTGCCAGCGCATAGTTTGTAATATTTCTCTGCTTACAAATATTCTTCAATCTCTCAAAAATGATCTGATATTCTTTTTCTGAATCGTACATAATATTAGTTCCTCATCTCTACGCAGATTCCTAGTCCGCTGTATTGGCGATATTACTTCATTATATATACGTTTCTCAATCAAATAAATTACACTTTCACATGCTTTTCCCCCAATTCAATTATTCACGATCGCAAACGTTCTCCAGCCTTTTAGCATAATAAACCAATATAATGCTGCCAAAGTAAATAATACAACACGCGTTATTCCAAACACTACGAATTTTTGCGATACTTCGCGAACAGAAAAGCAATGCATTCCTGAGTTTGTTGAAATTATAGAAGAATCTTATTTGCAGACTTTTTCTCACAGTCTCGACTATTTTCGTTCTATAATTATTACATATATTTTTATTATGTCTATTCCTTACTTCAATTTAGACTGCTTTTTCAAATTAACTCGTTAAAGTCTTGTGCTGTTTTTTTACTGGCATCTTGTGATGCCAGTCGTTGAATTTACAATTCTAAAATAATATTGGAATTTTATCTGATAGTTCATTAGATTTTGTTCATATTGTGTCCATAGGGTCAGCATACTCACTTCTAATCATTTTTCTGCGCAAGTATTGCCATAATATTCATAGCTGGCAATACAATCGGTGTCATACCAGGTTGCGTCGTCAGGGTAGACACATAGCTGCGGAAATACGGAAACATGATTGCAAGGGTATTCCTTTCAATCAACATCTGATTTTCCTGCTCCGTTTCAAACACTGCCATACCTCTCACGAATACAGATAATTTTCCATCTGGATCTGCCACATTCAGTTCCAATGTGATTTTGTATTCTCGTTCGGAGATTTGTTTTACATTATGAGAAACATTCACTCTCAGTTCCACATCATCCAAAGAACCTTCTGTACGCTTAAACGTCCCCTCCGTAATCATAATGGTTTTTAATACCAGCATACTTTCATAATTTGTAGTAATATTCATAGTCTGGTCCTCTCTATTTTATTACGCGATCATAAGTTGCTGGGGTTCATACATATAACTGACTTCAATCTTATATGCCTTGCTGTTATCCCGGTAAGGAACCGTCTCCTGATACTGTGGAAGGAGATCTTTCACATCCTGTTCCACAAGTTCTCTTATTCCACCATCTGTTTTTATCATAGGTTTATCGTAGTGGTCACTGAGTTCCACACCATATTTATCACAGAGAGTATAAAACAGTTCCTTGTTAAACATCTAAATCACCTCATCTTCTCCATTATATCGCATCTCTACATATTTTATACATTTTTTCTTTGATACACAAATCTGTTTCTCATGGTACGCAAGTCCAAGAACCTTTTCCAGTTTTTTCTGTCGTGATAAATCGGTACCGGTACGAAAGGTTCCATATTTTGCACAATCTTTGCTGAACGTAAACATGATCACCGATATACCATACATGGCCTTGTAATAATCAAAATATACTGCCCTTTGTTGTTCCGGATCAAAAACCGGCATTCGTTCTCTGGCATCTTTTGCAATTTCTTTCTGCATATCAAGCAGACGTTCCAGAAACAGATCATATTCCTTATAATTATCTAAATCCAGAATTTCTTCTTTCGGTGCCTGAATCAATGCCTGATATACAATCGGAAAGGTTCCGCGATTATATGGTCTTCCTGCTATATCATACGCCCACCATTTTGCAAGATCAAAATCCGCGAAAAAATATACGCCCTGACCTAGCCAATGATCAAGTCTCATATGTGTCTTATCCGGGTCAAGTCCATGCTTCGCTATGTTTTTTGCATGCCTGGAGCTAGTTCCATGATACCCTGTCATTTCTACATAATTTGTATCCATATAATTTTTCCCAATGTATGATCCATCGAATCTTTTCTCTATCAAATCATACCATACTTTATGTTTTGCTACAAGTTACTATTTTGCAAAAATAATTTTTGAAAATTTCCTTTTCCTACTCTTCTGTTCCATCACACAATTTTACTTCAATGTGCATTCCTAATGCCGAAGCGTATTTTTGCAGCACTACCAGTGTTGGAACCCTTTTTCTGCTCTCCAGCCGCGCCAGATTCGGTGCAAGAATTCCCGTCATATCCGCTAAGTCCTGCTGTGTCAGCCCCTGCCTGCGTCTCTCCTCTACAAGTTCTTCTATCACTTTGGACGATTTCTGCAAAGTGATCGTTTGAATCGCTTCCGCATATGCTTCCAACCGCTTCGCACGAGCTTCTTTTTCTCTTTGGTAATCCTTCTTATTCATTTCAATATCGTAATCCATATATTTTTCCTCTCGCATATATTATATAGATCATATCATAAATGATAGGGTTTTTAAAGTCTCCTAAAAA
>ERZ836829.1573-NODE-1573-length-12443-cov-3.660397_pt1 | contig 12443 bp, 23 predicted proteins | sample MGYA00519574_ERZ836829 | MGnify/ENA primary metagenome ERZ836829 (study PRJEB31850, sample SAMEA3708808) | human gut metagenome | biome: human gut; feature: human-associated habitat; material: faeces | place: China | collected 2014 ... | reverse complement strand
CCAGATTTCCATTTTCATCGAACTGGCAGGTCCTCCCGGTGCCCTGCGGCGCGTGAACAGCGTTGTGGCAGTAGATACACAGCAGCTCAAGGTTATCCCACCCATAGACAATGTTATCGTCTTGTACATTGTCTGCTGTCAGGTGCTGCTTATGGTGTACGATCCAGTGCGGTTCCTTACCGGTGCCAATGAATGATTGATTATGGCACCGCTCGCAGATATAATGCTGAGATGCTGCGTAAGCCTTTGCTACCTTCCTCCAGCGCTGGCTGTTGTATATAGGCGCGTTCCATTCTCTGGCCATGGCGCACCTATTTCAATATCAAATTCCGTTTCCGATTGGGAACGGGTTCATGATTTAAATCTGTTTGCGTTTTCTTTTTGGCTTTCCGTTTTGGCTCGAAGGAAATGCAGCGCTCACGATCTATGACCAATCTCATGTTCAGGCAGCATCCTTTAGGATGGTGTCTGCATCTCCTGTTTTGACAATAAACCATGCTACCAACTCCTTACATTCGTGTACGCAAAAAGGCACTGCGTATATACGCAATGCCTTTGGTAAATCTCTCTGTTTTAATTATAACCTAAGTGGATACTATACTTCTATCTACTCTTTTTCATTCGCTTGATTTCGGGATTTGCCTTTTCAAAATGGATGAGTGCACGCCCGTGTAATTTGTAAATTCCTGGTACGCTGTAATCCATATCAGAGGCAATGTCTTCCCATTTTTTATTGATCAGATACCGTGCTGTAAGTAATGCGCGTTCATCTCCGTCTTCTACTTTGTTTATCTTCCCTTTGGCCGCATCACGTGCCCTGATGTATAGGTTTTCCTCCCGCTTTATCTTTTCCAGGTAACTTTCCCAGCGTTCAACCCGGTCAGATATGTCAGACCCTTTGCCGCCTGACGTTCCCATACCAACGCCACAATGTATTTCGTAGAGGATTTTTTTCTTGACTTCCATGATTTCCTCTTGCGTAACCATCAGCGCGTTCCGTTGTTTCCTGATATTCCAGAGATATTCCTTACCCGTCAATCAATCCGTCCCTCCCCTCGCCAATATGAACCCTGTCTCGATTACATCCTTCACCTCTCTTACTGCCTGATCTATTGTACAAACGATAACTCTGTAGAGTTCTATCACGTTATCTTCAATCCGTTCATTCCTGGCTACCAAATAGCTTCTCTTGTAGCCATCTATCTTCTTTCCTGATACAGGCAATACAATTTCTGTATTTTCACATCCTTCGTAGTTTATAATTCTCCATTCAACGCAACCAGCCATTACAGCAGGTGTTTTATCCCAATCAATTTGATAGGTGCAAATTTTACGCATATCACTCTTCTTTTTTAAATTGTATTCCACCATTCTCGTTCAGCTCCTAACTCTTTCATCAGTGCGTCTATATACTTCTTGGCTCTTCTTGCGCATTCTTCTCCGTAACCAAGTGTACACTCTTTCTTCGGCAGATATTCGATGCACTTTTCTAGTTTTGTCAGTGTTCCCTTGTCTACCGTCACACCTGAGCAACGGATTTCTACTACCAGTTTAGCCATGTCCCACTTTACATAATCCCGTAGGATTTCTGCCTTTTCTGTTTCCCTGCTTTCCCATGCGTCACGCCATTCTAAGACTTCTTCAAGCAGCTCATCCAGCATGTCGATAAGGTCCTGTTCACTAGTCATTATCTTCCGGCTCCTTTACTTTTAAAATTTTTCTCTTTTCCCGTTCGTATACTGTCAGCTTGTGCTGCCAGGTCCAGTCATTGACCATGGATAACGCGCTGATTTCTACTTTGTTTTCCCAAAGTTCCGGATAAATTTCATACATATCCCGCAGTATCATTTCAATGTCATGAATAACAAATGTGGGCGCTTCTTTTGTATCCAAGGGCGTAAATTGTTCCTGTCCCCAGAGATCCCAAATTCTTTGTTCCAGTTTTCTTTCCCTATTTATCACTTCGGCTTCACCTATTCCCGTGAATTCTTCGTGTTCTTCATCATTTGTTTCTTCGTCATCATCATAAGAGACAAGTTTCCCTGTGTTTGCGTCAAATACAATTTCCCCTTTTGTCGCATCCCTTACGAGCTGGTTCTGGATGAATCCATGGATGAATCCGTTCTCACTCTCTTTTAGTGTGTGTGTAAATTGTCCTTGTTGTGGATGGTACCATCTTGGCATTTCATCTGCACTCATTGTATATTTTTTCTTTTCATCTGCCATCTTCGTCCCCCCTAGAATGGTATGTCTTCGTCTTGGCCCGCATCATGGCCCATGTCGTTGAAGCCGTTGTGCGTGGCTGTGTTTGTTATGGTGTTGTCTTCTTTTTTTCCGGTGAATTCCATTCGATTCACAATTACGTCTGTAGTGTAGTAGGTTCTGCCGTCTTTTTCGTAATGGCCTGTATGGATTTGTCCATGGATGGCAAGCTGGCGACCTTTCCGGACGTACTTGTCTACAACTTCGGCTGTTTTATTAAAGGCTATGCACCGGATAAAATCTGCCTGTTCTTTCCCGTCTCTTGTTTTTGGCCGGTTGACTGCCAGCGTGAAGCTGCTGACAGCTGTACCATCAGGCGTGTAATTGGTGACAGGGTCTTTGACGAGCCTGCCGATCAGGACGACTACATTCATTTTTTCACCGCCTTTTCCATGGACAGCCGGTGCTGCACCAGCTTCAGTATCCGTCTGCATTTGGCACTGCATGCATATACTCCTGCATTTACTTTGTTCTGATGGAATTCATTAAAGGCTACGCTCCCGCCACAGATTGGGCATTTCCCAGACTCCGTTTTCCGCATCCGTTCTTTCGCTTGCTCAAAGCAAGAATCACAGAGCAATGATTCCATCTTCGGCGTAAACTTTTTCCCACAGGCAATACATCTCACCTTACCATCTCCTCGTTCTGTAAATAGTTTCGTTTCAATTTCTTCTGCATACTGTATAGCTGACCAGGCACTATGAATGGCCTCTTCTTTAAATCCCTGATAACTGGATTCTTTTGGCAGCATCATGATCTTCTGGATGAGCCAGAGCCAATCCATATCAATCTCAAGCTCCAACTTTTCCGCGCGAATGTATAGATCTATGAGTTTGGACATGAGTTCCCGTTTGATGAAATTCATTTGGCTTTCCCTGCTGAAGTCGTAGGCGTGAATCCAATCCTGCAACAGCTCATTGATTTTGACACAGATCAGGCCCATCTCTTCCAGGATAATTCCTCTATCCTTCATGCTTTTCTTCTGTGGCTCTTTCTTCATACTCCACCTTCCTCCCGGTATTTACACTTCCTCTTTTTTGATGAAATACTTCAGGTGTTCATAAAACGACAGCATTAACAATCCATCATCTATTAAGTAGCCATTCCAATCATGGCCATCCATTTCTTCAAGAAGCTCAATAATCCACATCCATTCAAAATAGTTATTCAGTCCCATTTCTTTTGCCATTTTTCTGGCAACCTTCACCAGCTTAATTGCTTCGTTCCTTTTGCCACGGGCCTTTTGACGAAAGCGACGAGCTTGTCTTTCATGGCCGGTCTCATAGCGTACCTCATCTTCTGCTTTTTCAACCAGCGTGATATACATCTCAAACTCATCATAGGACTGCTCAAGGCAATGAATAATCATTTCTTTTGTGATTACTTCGTTCATTCTTTGACCTCTTCCACAATAACTTCCACGTGTGGATTTTTCTTATCCACTTCAAACCGGTCTTCAAAGCTTACGATTTCTTTCCAGCCGTCATTACTCAAGATTTCCATTTCCTGCAGGCTGTCGAGAATGAATTTCTTACCGAAGGCAACGTTGTCCTTATCTCTTCTCCGGTTCTTCTCTACCCAGATGAACGTCATGCGTGCTCTCCCGATATGCTGGCCATGGTATTTCAACATGCCCAGCTTACATAGATAATGTGCATCCCTGCTCATTCTGTTTCCAGTATGAGCACTTCCTCTGCAGGCCCGGACATATTCGTTCAGGCTAGGCAGTGTTCCAGGAATTATGATTTTCATTTCTTTTGCTTCACGTCCCTTCGCTTCAATTTGGCCATGACATGCCAGCCATTCAGATCGGAGAATACTGCCGAAGCCTCTATAAATTGGTAGCCAATGTAGATGCTTTCCCATACTTCAGGGCAATCTGTCAGCCCTGCTAGTTCGTTAAGCTTCCGGTGAGAAAATTTCCAGTCATTCTTTTTGATGATAGGGTTCTTCAGGTTTCGGCTGCACAGATACGATCTGGAATGCTTTTCCTTCCTGTCTATTTTTTTCGTGATGTACTGGCAAAGTTTCTGCATGAGTTCGTTGTCATCAATGCGTAACTTGCTTGCATTGCACAGCCCTTTCTTCCATATCTCTTCCATTTCGTCCCGTGACAGGCCGCCGCTGATAATCATATGGAAATGATAGGTTGTTCCTGTCTTTTTTTCCTTGCTTTCCATGGTCCCCATATATTTCACCGCATCAAGGCCCAGCTTCTTTCTGCGGCGGTTGATACGTCGAATAAAATTATGGAATTCTTTTTTCCCGTCTTCCTTTGTTTCTGGCATGTTTTCCGTCGAGAAGGTAAAAGTCATGTAGTAGTCTTCTTTGGAAAAGTTCGTCATTACTTTTTGCCGGAACTTTCTGATAGCATTTTTCCTGTTCCATTTCGCTTTTCCAGGTGTAGATGGTTTTTCTTTCTTCCTGCGAAGTGGTTTCCCTCTGTCGTTCATGTTTGGCATCTCAAACAACTCGGTCTCCAGATATTCATCTCCGCAGTAATATTTCACGTTTCGAATGAACCCCATCATCTCACCTCTTTAGAAAATGGAACTAAAGATAGTATCTACTACTAGCCCCTACCACCTCGAAGGTGGTGTGTTTTTTTTGACATATATATGTATTATATATAGGCCGTTATATGAAAATTGATAGGGACGATTTCTATCCCTATCAAATTCTCTGTTTATTCTGTTTCAAGATCTTGTTTTTTGGGCTGTTTGCGAATTGCTGGCCTGAGTCCGTTACCCTGTATACCGGTGTTTGGTTTACACGTCCGATCATCCTTGCATACCCTGCGCCTTGTGCCATCCCAGATTGCAACCCAGGTCCATTCACCTGGATCCAATTCTTTATGGCAGTACCAGCATTTCATCAGTAGACTCCGCCATCTATAAATTCGTATGCGCTTACATAGATAGGCTTGCCAAATTCTTCAGCCCATTCCTTTTCTTTTCGGCATCCGGTGCTGGTTTCCCAATCGGTTCCCAAAATGACGGCATCAGACCTTTTTATCACTTCTTTACACTGAGCCATGATGCTCTCATAGCTGAGTTCTGCTTTCCCTTGTGCCTTCATGGCGTCTATGGGATTGTAAAAATAAATATGTGGGAAAATAGCAGCCAATGACGCTACCATGTGCCTGGCACACATTGTATTCAGGCATTCTGCGCCTGAATATGGATTACTTACGTACACCATCATCATTTTCTCACCCCCTTGTTTGATTCATCTTGATCCGGATACTCGCAGTGCCAGCAACCGGAATATGATTCGAACCACATACAGATTGGGCAATGCTTCATGCATATGAAGCCCTTCTGCAAATGACAATACACGCTGTGTTTTAGCGGTTCTCCACATAGTACACAAAATGTATTCATATATGCATCATCCCTATTACATATGTAATGTATGCACAGATCACCGTGAAGGCAATCCATGCTAAATGCTGATTAACCTGCAATAAAAAATAATGTACTATACATAAAATAGTAAACTTAGGTGCATGCCTGAACATTCCACTGATCAGGTCGAAGCTGTGCATATCCCGTATGCTTTGCGTCTCTTCGTATGAGTAGCCTCCAGCTTCGGCCACGATAGCAGATACAAATTCCTTAAAACTGTGAAACTCCATCGTTCCACCTCTTTTACAATTATTTAGCCCGTGCTATAATGTACTTGATAATTTTTATAAACTCTTTTTTCTTGGCGCTACCTATTTGCCGATAGGTAGCGTTTTTTCATCGTACAATCAGGCCAAATTTCCACATAGTATAAATGATCATGGCCACGCCCATGAGAATGGCTGCCAGAAACAAGGTTGCTCCCTTCCAAGCATCCGCCTCGTTTTGCAATGCCATCACTTCCTTAGCAACTTTTATAGCCGCTTCGGCTTCTCTTTTTTCTTGTTCCCTTTGTTCCGCTGTCTTCGTTTGCATCTTTTCGTAGTTTGAATTAATCCAAGTAGCCAGCGGTTCAGATGCCATCATCTTGTTTGTCATTTAAATACGCCTCCTAACTGTATTGCTGCCATAATAATTCCGGCAATATAAACTACTATCCCCAGTACTAGCCACCCCATGCCATCATCAAGCCTTGCTTGCTTTTTTTCAGCGAATGGCCGCATTTCATGACATATATTGATGTACTTATACAAGAGGTATGACGCAGCTTGTTCCGGTGTTCCCTTGTATACTTTTTCGGTTATCAATTCTTCGCTATTAAACACAGGCACCCTGTCGCTTTTAAACGTTTTGAATAAATACACGATTGCCCTTGTCGTGAAGATGATTCCAGGTGATAGCAATCCTGCGTGGATGATACAATCTACTCTGTATAGCATGCCTGCCATAGTGACGATGGAAGCCAGCAGAGCTATCCCTGCCCTACGACTAATGTCATCGTATCTTTTTTGCAATCGTTGATAGTCTTCTAAAGCATACGGTGCTAAAAACTCCGCCGCCGGATATGCCCCGCTTTTATCTTGTAGCTTTTCTTCGTCCATGTTACCTCCGCATCAATGCAACATATTCTCCATATGACAGCCCCATTTTATTTGCTGCCCTTGCTTTCTCATCAAGCCTGCTATTATCATGCAGGTCTTTTTTTATTGGTTTCTTTTTGGTTTGCGTGCTCTTTCTTGGATGCTGGCGACCGTATTCAGTCCTCCTGATTTTCCCTATGGTTTCACCACAGCGCGAACTACATGCTTTTCTCTGCGGGTTAGGGTTTTTAATGGGTTTTCCACAAACCACGCAGTGCGTGAACATACCGCCATTTTTTACTATTTCTTCATGTTTATTTAACTGATCTAAGACCCGCTTCACGCAGGCATTGCAAAATATAACGTGCCCTCCGGTATGCGGTACAAATTCATATTCTTTTCCGCATATACTGCATACTTTTTTAGTCATTGCCCTGGCCTCGTTTCATGGCCATGTAATATCCATATGTCAACCCTGATTCATTGGCCTCTTTTACCCGCTGATCTAGGTTGGACTGCCCTATTTTTGCATTCTTCTTTCTTCTCCTTCTCCGTCTATTAATCTGATAGACGCTGTTAAGCAAGCTGCTACATTCATCCGAGCAGGTAAACTTGTTAAATCTTGGTATTTCAATCTTTGCACCACAGATAATGCAATGCTCTGTCCGTTCATGTTTTTCTTTTGCTTTCTCTCGCTTTACACGAATTAAATCAACACAGACAGCACAAAACTTCCGGTTATTTTCACCTTCAAATTCTTTTCCACAAATTTTACAATATGACCTCATTTCTCAGCCTCCTGCAGCTGCACGCTTCGCCCGTTTCCAGGCTTCGAATTCTTTTTTGTGTGCATCTTTGTATTCTCTTGCCAAATCATTCATACATACCAAAAAGAATTCGGGCAGTTGTCCCCATCTTTCTTTCTGTGGCATTATGACTGGTCTTTCTTCGATGGGGATTTTTCTTTTATCCATATTCCTCCCTCCATTTTACTTGTATAACTGACTATTTTATTTTAAGAACTTGTTTTTCCGTCATTTTGTTTCAAAAAATTAAGATCTAAATCTAATATTATCCCTAATTTAGACAATAATTTTAAACTTGGCGTATAACGTCCTCTTTCAACATCCGCATAGTAGGGGCGCGATACCTCAGCCTCATCTGCAACCTGCTGTTGAGTTTTTCTTTTTTTAATTCTAGCCTGTTTGATAAATTCTGCCAGATTTTCCATATGCGTCACCTCCTGTCCGTGATATACCGTCTTACGTTTGTAATTGTATCGTATCTCCGTCACTAAGTCAATAGTATTTCCGTCCGATATATATTATAATTTAATTATAGACGGATTTACCATACAATAAAAATAGACATGGTATCTGCTCACATTAAAAGGAAGGTAAAAAATATGAATAGTCTTGGTGAGAATATTAAAAATGCTAGAAAGCATGCTGGAATGACTCAGCACGAACTGGCTAAAGCAACAAATCTATCTAGATCGTATATTGGGGATATTGAAAAAGATAGATATAATCCTAGCCTGTCATCTTTAAAGGCTATAGCATCTGCTACAGATACACCTCTCGAAGAACTTATAAGTGGTTACAAGTATGACTTGTCAAATGGTGAACTAGTAAAGATTCCTAAAGATCTAAATAGATTCTTACAGCAAACAGAGATAGTATTTAATGGAGATACCTATAATTTAACAGAAGAGGAACGTGCAATGATAATGAAATCTTTAGAAGTAGCCTTTTATGCTGCTAAAAAAGCTAATAAAAAATAAAACTCCTTATGGTACATAAGAATATTAAACTACGTGTAAAAAACCTCGTTAATAAAACCGGCACAGCAAATCCTATTGAAATAGCTTCTATGTTGCGTATTCCTATTGTATATACTAGTTTGCCAGATAAGATAAAGGGTTATCTTGTACGCCCTGTTCGAAGAAAAACAATCGTAATTAATGATTCCCTTGATGATCGTGAAGCTTATATTGTAGTAGCTCACGAACTTGGCCATGCAATGCTTCATGGCGCTACTAACTCTTTTCATGCTGATACTGCTTCTTTTACTCGCTCTCGTGACGAATACGAAGCAAATCTGTTCGCCCTTTATTTGCTCTCTTACAGTTTTGATATTGATGAAAGGTTACTACAGGCGGCTCCCGGTACCAGAGATGTTATACCAGCTCCAGAAGCTCATAGACTTTTATGTCGCTGTCTTGATTGGTAATTTTAAAATTTTATAAAGGATGTGGTTTTAATGTATCAAATCTTCGGTGCTCTCTGTGTGATCTCGCTGATCATGCTCATTGTATCCCTCATTAAGCCTAAATGGGGGTTATTCGGTCAGCGTCCCAGTATTAAACGCAAACAGATTGCTCCTGTATGGCTTGTCTTAATGATTGCTTTTAGTGGTCTGGCCAACTATACCATGCCTGCTGATGTTGCCCAGGAAAAAGCAGCACAGTCTCAGTCCAATCATAAGAAAGTCGTGAAAGAAATCGGTGTTAAGGCTGGCATTGGAGATACCTTTAATCTGTGGGAAAAGGAATATGGAGAATTTACCGGAGATATGGTTAAATCAGGTACCGTTAATGGATCCCATGTCACATTGGTTGTTGTATCCGATCTAGATAATCGAGTAGTTAATATTGTCGTTGAGCCGCGCAATAAATATTATAAAAACGATGCCATCAAAGATATGCTCCCATCTGACGCCCAGAAGCTTGATACATCGAAAGATACAAGTGACCCAATGGTTACTAAGGAAAAAACGAATTACCACAGTGACACATTGGCTGAAGCGTTTCCTGAAACAAATGGTAATTTCAGTACAATTGACGTATACAATGGTCAAATTCATTCTTATATTTCAACTACAATTGATTGCACGCCTAATTAATTGCTGCAGGCAAAAAGAAAGAGACCTGCATGGTTTTCCATACAGGTCTCTTTCGTGCCTAGTTGTGATTCAATGACTCATAACCCTGAAGTCTTTTATATTATATCACTTAGCTCTTGTTTGTCCTAGTCTAGGGCAATAAAATAGCCCATTACCATGGCTAACAAACATGATAATGGGCTATCCCCATATCGGCCAGCAGCTCTGACGGATATGGTATAGAGTTGTTAAAATCCTGATTACCGCCTGTGCGAATGGGGGGTAACTCATATACATAGTATATCAAACTAGTTGTCCCTTTGAAAGGATAAAGCCATGGAAAATAAAGAAAATAGATATGCAGTCATTTACGCCCGGTATTCCAGCGACCGGCAGCGCGAAGAATCCATTGAAGGCCAGCTTCGCATCTGCGAAGATTTCGCTAAACGTAACAATCTGAAGGTCATCAACACCTATATTGACCGTGCCCAGACCGGACGATCTGACCGGCGTCCGGAGTTCCAGCATATGATTAAGGATGCTGCGCAAAAACATTTTCAGTTTATTTTGGTTTACAAGCTGAACCGCTTCGCACGTTCCCGTTATGACAGCTCCCGCTACCGTCATATCTTAAACGGCTATGGTGTCCGCATCATGTCGGCCACGGAAAACATTCCAGGCGACCCTAGTGGCATTCTATTGGAATCAGTCATTGAAGGCCTAGCAGAATTCTACTCTGCCGAGCTGGCTGAAAACGTACTGCGTGGCATGACGGAAAACGTGCTGGAAGGCAAATGGCCCGGCGGTCCTGTACCTCTTGGTTACAAGGTAGTAGATCACTATCTGCAAATTGATGAAACGAAGGCTCCCTACGTGCGTCAGGCATACCGTCTTTATATCGAAGGCCACAGCCTATCCTCTATTATCCGTGAATTGACAGCTGCAGGTTGTCTGACGGCAAACGGGAAACCTATTAGCATGTCTACGTTGGACCGAATGCTTTGCAATGAACGCTATACAGGTACTCTCATTTGGCGTGACATCCGTCATGCCAACGTCTACCCTGTCATTATTGATCCGGATACTTACGCAGCTGCCCAGGCTGTCATGAAGCGACGCAAAAAAACGCGGTCTAACAGTGACTACAATTTCCTTTTATCCGGAAAGCTTTACTGCGCCCACTGTGGTGCCCTCATGTCCGGTACGTCCGGCACGTCGAGGCAAGGCGTCCGGTACTATTACTATGTCTGCGCGTCCCGTCAGAACGCCTGTGATACAGGCTACATCCGCGCTGACCGCCTGGAAGACAAGGTGTTTAACGCAACGCTCCGCATCATTAATAATCCTAAAGCTATTGAAGCCATTGCCAAGCAGGCCATGGCCGTCCAGAAAAGCCAGGATGTATCCTTTGAAATCAAAGCTTTAAAGGACAACATCAAAGACCTGGAAAAGAAACTGAGCAACTGCATGAAGGCCGTCGATTCCGGTATGATCTCCAGCACCCTCACAGCCCGCGTACAAGACTACGAACGTCAACTTACCTTCATGCGCGAAGACGTAGCCCGGAAAGAACTATTAGATCAGCGCGACTTCGTGGACCAGGAAACCATAGAATTCTTTTTCCACTCCCTTGCCAAGCGCGTAGCTAATGACGACCGTTACAAATACATTATTGTCACAGCCCTCATCCAGGCCGTTATCATCCATGAGCACGCTGTTGAAATTCGGTTCAATTATAGACAACAAAACACCCCAGTATTACAGAATCCTGTAACACTGGAGTGTTCTGATAATTCCCGAATGGTGGACCATCAGGGGATCGAACCCTGGACACCCTGATTAAGAGTCAGGTGCTCTGCCAGCTGAGCTAATGGTCCATGGCTTTATGTGCCTTAGTGCTGAGCACATAAAGTATATTACACCACTTAGTCATAAATTGCAAGTCTTTTTTTGAATTTTTTTTACATTATTCTGCTAGTTTGTAAAGTCCGTAGGGTATGCGGTCTTTTTTGTCGTAGTTGAGCTGGGAGGTCGTAAAGTAGAGGGTGCCGTCCGGGGCGGCTGCGAGGGTATCGGCCCAGCGGATGGGTGGGGTGTCGATGGTTCTCCCCTGCTTGGTTTTTAGGTCGAAGGCGTAGAGGCTGTTTTCCGGGAGGTTTGCCATGTAGAGGGTGTGGCCTTGCAGGCAGAGGCCGTCGGCGCCGGGCAGGGTGGTGCTGAGGGTTTCGATGGCTTTTTGCCGTTCCTCCATGGTCTGGTCCGGGGCGCGCAGGCTGGCTGTGTTGATGGCGTAGAGGTGGCGGCCGCCGAGGCTCGTGAAGTAGAGGGTGTTGCCGTCTTTACTGAGTTCGATGCCGTCGCTAGCGGCTGGTTTGATGTGGCGGGCTTTCTGGTATGGTGTCTGCGGTTCGGCAGCGACTTCCTGTATGCCCGTGAGAGCGCGCCAGGCTTTGCCTGTGGACAGATTCAGGACGAGGATGCCGCCGGCGCTGGAATCGGTCATATAGGCGAATTTTCGCTGTGTGTCGATGCGTACGTCGTTGAGGTAGCTGTTGGGCAGGATGGCTGGTGCTTTCAGGGTGTAGACTTTGTCAATTTCGTTGCTCCCGAGGTCGACGCGGTATAGCTTGGCGCCGCCTGGGTCGACGTCTTTGCCGCGCAGTTTGGCTGCGTCGAGGATCCACAGGTGGTCCTGGTCGTCGGTGACGACGCTTTGGACGCAGATGAACTGCTTATTCGCCTGTACGCCCGGATAGGGTAAGCGCTCAATAAAACCATGTACCTAACAAAGAAGCCCACCCGAGTTATTGAT
>ERZ836829.1563-NODE-1563-length-12556-cov-2.255660_pt1 | contig 12556 bp, 7 predicted proteins | sample MGYA00519574_ERZ836829 | MGnify/ENA primary metagenome ERZ836829 (study PRJEB31850, sample SAMEA3708808) | human gut metagenome | biome: human gut; feature: human-associated habitat; material: faeces | place: China | collected 2014 ... | reverse complement strand
CTCATGCCGATCCCGGTGTCTTCCACTGTAAATACAAAAAGCATGCTGTTTTCATCTTCTGCCTCTTTATGAACGCAAAAGCGAATCCTTCCGCCGTCTTCTGTATACTTAACTGCATTGCTTAAAAGATTTAAAAGGATCCGGCGCAGATGAAGAGGATTTCCCACTGCCCGCTCCCCTCTGGCGTAATCCGTCTCTTTTATAAATTCTATCCTCCTGCCTGTAAGCTGTCCCTCTGTAATGGAAATACAGTCATCCAGGATCTCCTGCAGCTCAAAAGATTCCATGCTGCTTTCTGCTTTTCCGCTTTCCAGCTTTGCCATATCAAGCACATCGTTGATCAGAGCCATCAGATGACCCGCAGCTCCCTGGATTTTATTCAGACAATCCTCCATCCGCTCCGGATTCCCTATACTGCGCCGGGCGATTTCCAGCATTCCCATAATCCCGTTAATCGGCGTACGGATATCGTGGGACATATTAGAGAGGAATTCCGACTTGGCCCTACTGGCGCTTTTGGCCTCCTCCAGGGCTGTCATCAAACGGCTGTGATACTTATACTGTACATAGACCCATACAAGTCCCGCAATGATCGCTGCGATCATAACGCATAAAAGGATCATAAGTCCAGGATACTGGTAGGCCACTCTGGCAATGGAAAAAGGCGGGGTACCGTAATCGGTGTTCCTGCTGATAACCTGATCTACAAAATCAGAATCCATGCTCTTTATACCCTTATTCAGGATCCGGACCAGAATACTGTCAAGATCCTCGGAAATACCAATATTAAAATACTGATAATGCGATGTAAACGATGTCTTATATTTATCCTTTATATCGTCAAACACAGTTTTTTCCACCTGATAGGTATACGCATAGGAAGCATCTGCTCTTCCCGTCTCCATCGCCTTTAAACATTCTGCAAAGGAATCACAGTATACCAGGCAGTCCTTTCCCAGAGTTTCAGGCAGGCTTTCAGGAAAAACAGAATTTCCGATCACAGCGATCTTCTCTTTTTCTCCCTTGGAATCCTTAAATTCAAGCCAGGACATACCTGCACTTACATAGGAATCAGTCAGCTTATAGCCCAGATCCTCTGCCCGCGAAAAGCTGTCATGACAGTCAATGCACAAATCCGGCCTTTTTTCATCTAAAAGAGTTTTATATTCTTCTCTGGTCCTGGATATCAAAATCTGATACCGTATCCCCACCCGCTCTGCAATATCCGCAAAAAGCTCCGGAAGGATTCCCTTTATCTGTCCGTCTTCATAGTAGGAATAGGGAAAGCGGTCCGGATTTACCGCCACCGTAAAAACACTTCCATTTTTTTCCAGCTGATCCAGATATTTCTTTTCATTCTGGCTCAGATGAAGCGATCCATGGAGCTGATCTTCATAATATTGACTGGAAAGCAGCGTTCTCCATCCCGGTTCGTCCTGATCCATAGCCGCGATGGCCTGATCCACCCACTGCAAAAGCTTTGTATCTTCTTTGCGTACCATAACATAAAATGGTTCCCGGGAAAAAATATCCAGCATCCATTCATTCTTAACTGCCCGCAAACTGGTAGTAACTGCTGCATCTACCTCACCGCTTTGAAGTCCGTCATAAAGAGCGGCTGCATCTGGATAATAAACACTTTCATAGGAAAAGCCCTTCATTTCGGCAAATTTTTTAAAATTTTCATTTCTGATGTTTTGACGGATCATTCCTACCCTCATCCCGTCATAGGTAGAATAGTCCTGAGGAATGATCTGTTCATTTCCCGCCTTTATCGTCAGCATGGTGCCGCAGGTACCTACAGGCTGATTTGAAAACACAAAATCCTCTTCCCATTGCCCGCGTTTTACCGCCGATGTCACAAGGTCAACTTCTCCGTTTTTCAGCATTTTTAGGACGCCGCCATTCTCAGCGTTTGCAGTTTTATATTCATAAACTACATTTCCATAACGGCTCAGCTTCTGAAGAAAGTCATAGCCGTAACCGCTGCGCACTCCATCTGCATCCGTCATATGATAGCCTTCCATGGAGAATACTCCCACCCGGATGATCCGTTTTTTCTCCTGACAATAGCCAGGAAACGCCAGGATCAAAGTAAGGAAAACAGCGGTGGCAGCTAAAATTTTCCATTTAACGTTCGTGTGCACGGTCTGTTTCTTCTCCGTTTCCAAAACAGCATCCTCTCCATTTGCAGATTTTTTCTTTTATCTGTCCATTATATCGAAATTTTTTCTTTTAAGCAACGGCCTGGGGGCAAAAACAGAAAAATCCCCGGACAAAAGGCCGTCTCCAGCCGCTGTCCGGGGATTTTATCTTTTTAATATACAAGCTTATCCAGCTCTTTTACATGCTCTGTTTCATTTGAGTTTTTATGCTTTGCCTTGGATGCGTAGAGATTTACGGCTGCCTGGGATTTTTTCACAGGCTGCATGGTTCCGGCTCCGGCTACACAGCCGCCGGGACAGGCCATACCCTCTAACAGATAACCGTTGTACTTTCCAAGAGTTGCCATCTTAAGAAGCTGACGGCATTCCTTTAAGCCTTCTGCATTGGCGATCTTTACTTCCTTATCCGGATATTTTGCATGGATCACATCGGCTACGGACTTGGCCACGCCGCCTGCCACAGCAAAGTTTCTTCCGTCTGTGGAAGCGTCATTTACGCCCTCTGGATCCTCTTCGATATTCTCAATATCCACATGCTTTGCATCAAAGATTCCATCCATTTCTTCAAAGGTCAGGACAAAATCCACCTCGCTGCGGACAGATTTTCTCATCGCTTCCAGCTTCTTTGCCGCGCAGGGGCCGATAAATACGATCTTGGCATCCGGGTGCTCTCTCTTGATCAGTCTGGCGGTCAGAACCATAGGGGTCAATGCCATGGAAATGCAGTTAGCGTACTCCGGGAACAGCTTCTTTGCCATCACAGACCAGGCCGGACAGCAGGAAGTTGCCATAAACGGAAGCTTTTCTGGTACCTCCTCCAAAAAGTCAATGGCCTCCTGGGTCGCACACAGATCCGCTCCGATCGCTACCTCAAATACATCCGTAAAGCCCAGGGCCTTCATCGCCGCACGAACCTTTCCCGGTGTTACCTTCGGACCGAACTGGCCTACAAAGGCCGGAGCAACGGCAGCATACACCTTTTCTCCGGACTGGATGGAGCGGATGACCTGAAAGATCTGGGACTTATCTGCAATGGCTCCAAAGGGGCAGTTTACAAGGCACTGTCCGCATGACACGCACTTTTCGTAATCAATGTCCGCCTTGCCGTTTGCGTCGCTGCGGATGGCGTCCATTCCGCAGGCAGCGGCGCAGGGGCGCTCCTGAATGATGATCGCCTTATAGGAACATACGGTTGCACACTTGCCGCACTTAATACACTTGTCCTCATCAATATGGGAACGGCCGTTGGTACGGTCTAAATGAATGGCATCCTTGGGACAGACCTCCACGCAGGGATGGGCCAGACAGCCCTGGCAGCCGTCTGTTACCATAACACGTTTTTCCTTGCAGGCATTGCAGGCAAACTTGATCACATTGATCAGCGGCGGCGTATAATAGGTCTCCGCCTTATCGGCTGCTTCTATGTTATCGGAAAGAGGCGCATGCTCTGCTGCACTGCGGCTGGGAAGACCCATGGCAAGACGAAGACGTTCTCCTACAATGGCGCGCTCTAAAAATACATCGTTGCGGAAATTCCCAACTTCGCCGGGAATGATCTTGTAGGGAAGCTCCTCGATCCTCTTGTCCACCGGCCATTCGGTGTGATAAGCCATGCGGGCAACCTCACGGAAAATTCTGTGACGGATCTCCTGGATCCTGGTCTCTACTCCTCTCATATTCTGTATCCTCACTTGTCTATTTTTTATCAAACATATTATAGGCATGGATAAAGGCGATTGCAAGCCTTTTTAAGCATACAATCGCCTTGTATCATCAAAAATACACATTTTTTCCGGTTTATTCTGTCAGCTGTACCTCTTCTACGGGAAGCGTAAAAGTAAACACGGCCCCATGAGGCTCATTATCGCGTATAGAAATGGTGCCTCCATGGGCATTTACAATGGATTTGCACAGGGAAAGCCCCAGCCCCAGGCTTCTGCGGCTGTCCACGATCCGGTTGGCCCCGCTGTAAAACATTTCAAAAAGCTTCTCTTTATTTTCATCCGGAACGCCGGGTCCGTCATCAGCCACGGAAATCACCGCCCATTTTCCCTCCTGTTTTGCTTCAACCGAAATATGGGAACCGGGCTCTGTATACTTGATGGCATTATTTACCAGGTTAATCACCACCTGGACGATCAGCTTGGCATCCATTTTTGCCAAAAGGAGTTCGTCCTCACAGCGTTCCGTAAGAATATGCTCCGTGCATTTCCGGTCCACATGATTAAGCGCCTCTTTTATCACCTCATCTACCAATTCCGCAGACATATTTAAATTCAGCCTCCCTTCCTCCAGCCGGGTGACGGAAAGAAGATTTTCTACCAGGTTAATGAGCCACATGGCGTCGTCATAAATGTCCTGATACAGACTCTGTCTGGTGGCCTCGTCAAAGGAGGGACCGTTAGATAAAAGATTGCTCGCATTGCCGGAGATCGAGGTCAGAGGGGTACGCAGATCATGGGAAATAGCCCTTAAAAGCTGGGAGCGCAGCTGTTCGTTTTTTGCCAGGACAGCCGCCTCCTGCTTTTCCCATGCATTTTTTCATTTTCAAGCGCCAGGGCACATTCACCTAAAATCGAAAGGAGAATACTGTTTTCAAACATGGCAAGCGGATGCTTCTTTATGACGATTCCCACCACTCCGTATACCGTGTCGTTAATCCGCACAGCCAGATACAGACAGCTTGCATGGGACAGGGTTCTGGTGGTAGCTCCTGCATGGCGGTTATTGTCAAACGCCCACTGGGCGGCCTTTTTTTCCTCTTCCGATACATAATCCTCCGGTATGTCTGTTCCTTCTATCCGGAATACCTGAGCTTCTCCCAGCTTCCCGTCCTTTGCCAGATAAAAAATGATATCCCGGTTTAAAAGCTTCATCAGCTGGTGGGCCGTGGCAGATACAATCTCAGTCCGGGTCTTTTTCTGCTGTAAAAGCTGGTTCGTCTCAAACAGCACCCGGGTCCGAAAAGCCACATGGGCCAGCTGTCTGGAACCGTTTTTCATCCGGGAAGCTAACGTCCCCGTAAGGAAAGCCGCAATAAACATCACAAAAAAAGTCACTGGATAGCCTCTGTCATAAGCCATCAGCGAATATTTGGGATCTGTAAACAGAAAATTAAATACTAAAACACTGACAATCGACGCTATCAGGCTGTAGATCTGATTGCGGATCACCACAGATATAATCAATACTGCAAGCACATAAACAGTAATAATATTAGCCTCATCAAAGCCCAAATGTTCAAACAGGATACCGATGAAACTTGCCGCTGCCAGTCCCAAAACACTCTTTATCATATCTCCAACAGATAATACAAGAGCGCTCTGCCAGTTTTTGCGGCTGAACTTGCGGTTTTCCGCCATCTGACAGGGAATAATATAGATATCCATATTGGGAGCATTGGTAATGAGCTTTTCCGTCAGAGGCGGCTTTCCAAACAGATGCCTGCGCTCCGCCATGCTTCTTCCGATCACGATCTTTGTCACGCCGGAAAGTCTGGCAAACTCAGATATCTGAAACGCAATGTCGTCCCCGCAGGTGGTTTCGATCTTGGCTCCCAGCTTCTTTGCCAGACGGATATGCCCCCGAAGCCGGCTCCTGTCCTCCTCGTCCATTTTCTGGGATTGGGAAGTTTCCACATACAGCGCTGTAAATTCCCCCTTAAAGGCCTCCGCCATCCGGGCAGCAGCCCGGATAATGGTTCCATTGGCCGGAGAAGAGGACAGACAAACTAAAATATGCTCTCCCTGAGTCATATAATTTCCCCCTTCCTTTCTTTCATTTCATCTGAAGCCGCCATCATTTCCATACGTTCAAATACCAGTCCGGCTTCATTTAACATGGCGGTTAAAAGGCTGTATTCAAACGGGGGGATCTCCCTTCGCTCCTCCAGAGCAATTCCCGCTACGCCATATACTCTATCACCGCTCTTAACAGGAAGGTAAATCGCTTTGGCATCCGGCAGCGTATGGGTACATGCTCCGGCCCTCTTTCCCCGTGCGGCGCTCCACATCGCCACTGCCCGTTCTTTCTGATTTAAAAATTCCTCCTCCTGCATATGGCCCTCTCCGTCAGCCGGGAAGAAAAACGGCCCTTCCAGTCCGCCTCCGGAATACAGATAAAAAAGCACGGGCAGCCCCAGAAGCTTTTTGATCTGTCCGCACACCTCCTTTACCGCTTCCTTTTTATCCCGGATTCTCCGCAGCCTTCTGCTGTTATCTAAAAGGATCTCCGTCCGGTATGCCTTTTTTGCCATTTCTCTGGAATGGCTGCGGACACGGTTCATAAGAGAGGAAGTAATAAGGGAAGCCGCCAGCATTACGGCGATCGTAACCGGATATTCTTTTCCATCCATCTGAAAACTGTAAAGAGGCTCTACAAAAAAGAAATTAAACAAAAGCACGCTGAGCAGAGAAGATACGACTACTGCCCCCCGTCTGGAAACAGTCATAGCCGCTAAAAGAACCCCCAGAAGATAGAGCATGATAATATTGGATTCAGACATTTGGAAATGCTGAAACATCATTCCAAACCCTGTAGATACTGCCAAAGCCAGAAAACATTTCACGCAGTCTCCCCCGATCCCTTCCATAAAAGTCTCCGGCTTCTTTCTTTTTCCTCTGCCGTATCCGGCATAAAAACCTCTTTTCTTTTTCGTCCCTCCGTTTTCTATATCCGGAATAATGTAAATATCCAGTTTGGGCGCATACTGAGCCACATGATCTGCCAGTGTTCCCTTTGTCTGTCCAAATAAAATCTTGTGATTCGTTCTTCCAAGAACTACTTTTGATACATTGCTAAGCTTGGCATACTCTGCGATCTGCCCTGCAATATCCTCTCCAAAAACCGTAGCAATTCTGGCTCCCAGAGCTTTCGCCAGATGGATATTTTCCTCTACCATCTGCCTGACTTTCGGATCTGCATGCTGTAACGAAGGCGTTTCCACATAAAGGGCTGTAAATTCTCCCCGAAATGCATAGGCCAAACGGGACGCCGTACGGATCACCTTTGCGCAGGTCGGAGACGGCGAAATACAGGTCAGCACATGCTCACCTGTATAGTAATCGGCCCCGCCTCTGTTTTCCCGCTCCATCACTGCCAGACGGTTTACCCTGTCCGCCGTACGTCTTAATGCAATCTCACGCAGGGCAATCAGCTTTTCCTCTGCAAAGAAATGATCCAGCGCCCGTTCTGCCTGAACTGCATGATAGATTTTTCCCTCCTTCAGTCTCTGAAGCAGATCCGAAGGCTCAATGTCGATCAGTTCTACCTGATCTGCCTGATCAAAAATCCCGTCGGGTATCCTTTCCCTGACCCGGATTCCCGTAATGCTTCCGATCTGGTCATTGAGGCTTTCCAGATGCTGGATATTTAAGGTGGTATATACGCTGATCCCGGCCTGTAAAAGCTCCTTTACATCCTGATACCGCTTTTCGTGCCGCAGTCCGGGAGCATTTGTATGTGCCAGCTCATCCACTAAGATCAGCTTTGGTTTTCTCTTTAAGGCTCCGTCCAGATCAAATTCCCTTAAACGGATGCCTTTATATTCAACCATAAAGGGAGGAAGCGTTTCCAGCCCCTCTGCCATAGCCAGAGTGGCCGGGCGGTCATGGGGCTCAATATATCCGGCTACCACCTCTTCCCCTCTGTCGCGAAGGGTCTGGGCTGCTTCCAGCATGGCATAGGTCTTTCCCACGCCGGCCGCATATCCCAGAAAGATCTTAAGCTTTCCCCTCTGCTCCTTCTCCCGCTTTTCTTCCTCTTTACGGAGCTTTTTTAGAAGAAGCTCCGGGTCCGGTCTGTTCTCTTCCATCTAAGCCTCCTTATGCTGTCACTCCCAGCTTCCTTGCCAGGTCCAGATTCAGTTTCAGCACATTGACCCGTTCCTCTCCAAAAATCCCAAGCGCCTTATGCTCTGTGTGGGCTTCTACCATCTGGTAAAGCTCCTCCTCCTCAAAGCCTGTATTGGCTGCCACAATGGGAACCTGGATCTTGGCTGATGCCGGGCTGATATGGGGATCCAGTCCGGAACCGGAAGCAGTTAAAAGATCTGTCGGGATTTCCTCTGTCAGTTCTTCTCCTGTGGCTTTTTTATATTCTGCCTTAAACTCTGTTACAGCTGTTTCCACCCTTTCCTTTAATGCCTCATTGGATGGACCATAGTTATAGGTTCCCGATGCCACGCCTGTATAGGTTCCGTCTGCCTTTTCCTCATCTGTATACACATTATAATTGACCGAAGAAGGTCTTCCTTTGAAAAAGCGGGGATCGCTCCACTGCTGTCCCACCACCTCAGAGCCTACCGCCTTTCCGTCTGCGTAAATCAGGCTTCCATCTGCCTTTTCCTTAAACACCGTCTGAGCCAGTACCGTCGTCACAGCCGGATATATAACAGAGCTTAAAACAGCCATAAGCACGGTCAGGACAACCGCTCCCTTTAATGTCTTTAAAAATTGCTTCATATTCCTCTCCTCCTCATAAACCGCCCGGAAACCGGGGGCTGTATTACAGCCCCATCAGTCCAACCAGGGGAGCAATGATCAGGTCAATGATCTTGATTCCGATAAAAGGTACTACAATTCCGCCTGCTCCGTAGATCCCCATATTTTTAAGCAGCATACGCTCCGAGCTCATAGGCTTATATTTAACGCCGCGCATTGCAATGGGGATCAGTCCGGGAATAATCAGCGCATTAAAAATCAGTGCGGATAAAATGGCGCTGTATGGGCTTGAAAGCCCCATGATATTAAGCCGGCCCATCTGAGGAATCACCATCATAAACATGGCTGGGATAATGGCGAAATACTTTGCCACGTCATTTGCAATACTGAAAGTAGTCAGAGAACCTCTGGTAATCAAAAGCTGCTTTCCGATCTCTACTACCTCAAGGATCTTTGTAGGGTCGGAATCCAGATCAACCATATTAGCAGCCTCTTTTGCCGCGGCCGTACCGGAATTCATTGCCAGCCCCACATCCGCCTGAGCCAGAGCCGGAGCGTCATTCGTTCCGTCGCCTGTCATTGCCACGATCTTTCCCTCTGCCTGCTCCTTTTTAATAGCGTCGATCTTATCCTCCGGCTTGCACTCTGCGATAAAGCCGTCTACGCCTGCCTCCTTCGCAATGGTAGCTGCCGTCAGAGGATTATCGCCGGTGCACATGATGGTTTTGATACCAATCGCACGCAGCCGCTCAAAACGCTCCACCATGCCGGGCTTCACCGTATCTTTCAGATAGATCACGCCCAGAATGCGGTCATTTTCACATACCGTCAGCGGTGTACCACCCAGACTGGAGATCTTGTTCACCTGCTCATGCAGGTCCGAAGGAATCGTGCCGCCCAGTGCTTTCACATACTGCTCGATTGCTTCCGCCGCGCCCTTGCGAACCTTCGTGCCATTTGGCAGACCAACGCCGCTCATCCGTGTCTGCGCCGTAAACTCGATGAACTCCGAGCCGGCAGTTTCCTGGCTGTTATCCCCCAGGTGCCGGGCCAGCTCCAAAGTGGACTTGCCTTCCGGGGTATCATCGTGCAGACTGGTCAGGGCCGCACAGATCGCTGCGGTTCGCACCGCCTACCGGGAAGAAATCAGCGGCCAGACGGTTGCCATAAGTAATGGTGCCGGTTTTGTCCAGAATCATGGTATCCACGTCGCCGCAGGCTTCCACTGCCTTGCCGGACATGGCGATCACATTGAACCGGGTAACCCGGTCCATACCCGCGATGCCAATGGCGGAGAGCAGACCACCGATCGTTGTGGGAATCAAGCAAACCGCCAGCGCAATCAGCGTAGAGGTCTGCAGCTGAACGCCGGAATAAATGCCGATGGGATAAAGCGTAACGATAACGATCAGGAAAATGATCGTCAGGGAAACCAGCAACGTATTCAACGCAATCTCGTTGGGGGTCTTTTTACGGGAAGCTCCTTCCACCAGTGCAATCATTCGATCCAGAAAACTGTTGCCGGCATCCGAAGTGATGCGGATTTTCAGCCAGTCCGACACAATGGTCGTGCCGCCGGTCACCGAGCAGAAGTCTCCGCCCGACTCACGAACCACCGGAGCAGATTCGCCGGTGATTGCGGATTCATCCACAGATGCAATGCCTTCGATCACTTCACCATCGCCGGGAATCACTTCACCGGCGCAGACCATAACCACATCACCCTTTTTCAGCTCGCTGGACAGCACCTCTTTTTCGGTGCCGTCCGGCATCAGCAGTCGGGCCTTTGTATCCTTCTGGGTTTTCTTCAGGCTTGCAGCCTGTGCCTTTCCCCGCCCTTCGGCAACAGACTCGGCAAAGTTTGCAAACAGAACCGTGATAAACAGCACCACGCAAACGATGATATTATACAGCCGCAGGTTCGTGCCAGTGCTCACATCGCCGAACAGCCCCGGGAAGAAGGACAGCAGCAGCGTGATGAAGCAGCCTACCTCTACCACAAACATAACGGGATTTTTCATCATGTATACGGGATTCAGTTTTGCAAAGGAGCCGACCAGCGCCTGTCGGAATATATCCGGCGTGACCAACTTCTGATTTTTCTTGCTCATAGGGGTTCCTCCTTATGCCCAAAGGGTCAGATGCTCCGCGATGGGGCCAAGTGCAAGCACCGGGAAAAATGTAAGTGCCGCAAAGATATAGACCACAAACACCAGAATCACTGCAAAGCTCATCGTATCGGTATGCAGCGTACCGACAGATTCATTGACAAACCGCTTTTTCATCAGAGAGCCTGCGATCGCCAACTGAATTACGATGGACAGATAGCGCCCAAAGAACATTGCAAGACCAGTCGTGATATTCCAGAACAGGGTGTTATCCGCCAGACCTTCAAACCCGGAGCCGTTGTTTGCGGCAGAGGAAGCGTATTCGTACAGCACCTGCGAGAGTCCATGGAAGCCAGGGTTCGTGATTCCTGCCTGACCAGCCTGTGTTCCCACAGCCAGTGCAGAGAACGCAAGGATCAGCAGCGGATGAATGATGATGCACAGGGCGGTGAGTTTCATCTCACGGCCCTCGATCTTTTTGCCCAGATATTCCGGAGTCCGGCCGATCATCAGCCCACAGATGAACACGGCTAGAATCGCATACAGGATCATGTTCATCAGGCCGACACCCTTGCCGCCAAATACCACATTCAGCATCATGTGCAGCATCGGGATCATGCCGCCCAAAGGTGTGAGCGTATCATGCATGTTGTTTACCGTGCCGGTGGTGAACGACGTGGTCGTCGTGGTAAACAAGGAGGACTGCGCAATGCCAAAACGCACTTCTTTGCCCTCCATACTTCCCATGGACTGGCTCAAGCCCGCATCTGCCAGAGCGGGGTTGCCCTGTGATTCCGCCCAGAAGCACACGCTCAAACCAATCACAAAAAGGATTCCCATGGCGGCAAAGATGCTGCGGCCTTCACGCCCATACATCCAAACACTCAGGCTCTTATGTGCAGTCTTTTCCGGTTGTTTCTCCAGCATCTTGCGGTCACGAACCATTTTTCCGAAGGTGATCACACAGGCGCCGGGAAGCAGCATCATTGAATACAGTTCAATCAGGTTGGAAAGGATTGTCGGGTTCTCGATGGGTGTACTGGAATTGGCACCCAGGAAACCACCGCCGTTGGTTCCCAAATGCTTGATGATTTCCAGGGCGGCAACGGGACCCATGGCGATGACCTGTTTGGTTCCTTCAATGGTATCCACGACAACATTGCCGGAGAAATTCTGAGGAACGCCCTGCCATACCAGCAAAAGGCCTCCAACGATGGAAAACGGCAGCAGCACACGGGTGATGATCCGCACTAGGTCCACGAAAAAGTTCCCCACATTGTCCTTTGATTTCCCGGCCAGACCACGGATGAACGCGATGCAGGCCGCGTAACCAGTGGCAGCGGAAACAAACATCATGAAGATGATCACCAGCATCTGCGACAGGTACGACAAACCGGATTCACCGGAATAGTGCTGCAGGTTGGTATTGGTCATAAAGCTGATAATGGTATTGAACGAAAGCGACTCCTCCATCCCCTCGATTCCATTGGGGTTGAACAACGGAATGCTCTGAATTCGAAGAATAACATATCCCAGCAGGATCATCACCGCATTGGTTCCCACCAGAGCTGCCGCATAGCGTTTCCAGCTCATCCCGCTGGCGGGATCTACGCCACCAATTTTGAAAATAAAGCCGTCCACACAGTCAAACACCGGATCGGCAAAGGTGTGTTTTCCGGCTGCAATATGATACACATAAGTGCCCACCGGAACTACCATTATCAAATAAAGGATAATGGTCAAGATGATTTGCAGCATACTCAATTCCTCCTGCAAGCGTTAAAAATTTTCCGGGTGTACCAGAGCATAGACCAAATAGCCACCCAGGAACACAACAACTACA
>ERZ836829.1558-NODE-1558-length-12618-cov-6.632253_pt1 | contig 12618 bp, 8 predicted proteins | sample MGYA00519574_ERZ836829 | MGnify/ENA primary metagenome ERZ836829 (study PRJEB31850, sample SAMEA3708808) | human gut metagenome | biome: human gut; feature: human-associated habitat; material: faeces | place: China | collected 2014 ... | reverse complement strand
GGAAAATCAATAGACTTTTGTTAAAAAATACAGCTAACAGAGCGGGAATTTAGGGGATAAGGAAGCGGTCCTCGCCGTTCTCCGCGCGAGCCTCTGAGTGCCGGACACGTGACGGTGTCTTTCTTCAGGCGTTCGGAAACACGCCGGACGTCCTGAATGAAAACCAAAAAAGGGCGGAGCGCCTTACCCGGGGGCTCCGCCTATTTATTGCCTTTATATTCCCTTCACCTGTTTCTTCACCTGTGACTCAGGTCCAGCTGATAGCCGCCACGGAAGACGCTTCCGCCTTCTTTTGAGACACCGATCTGCCTCCGGAAGGCCCCCGTGACGGGTCCTGCCTATCCAGCTTCCTCCCCCGGAGATACTCTGTGTGCCGATGGATCGGATTGGTTTTTTAGGGAGAAAGCCGGAATTCTGAACTACTCTCAGTCCTTCTTCTTGTTATTCGAGAAGAAGATTTGCTTCTGGATATCGGTGGTCCGGATCGTGTAGAGCTCGTTTTCCAGCGCTTCGGTCGCCGCTTCCGCGCTCCGGATGACCTTGAGGTTAAAGTCCTGCAGCATCTGATCCGCTTTCTTCGGATTCGTCTTCACGGTCTTCAGGTACTGCGCTTCAAAGGCCTTCATCTTCTCCGCGGTGTCCGCTTCCCAGGCGGCGTAGCGTTCATGCACCACGGGGGCGAGTTTCGGGTAATCCGTCATCGCGAGCGTCTGCACTTTGCGGAACTTCCAATACGCTGAATTGCTGTCCGCCTTATCGGTCCCGATTGAATACTCTTTCGGGAACGCTTTGAGACCCTGATAGAACGGCACATAGACCCCGAGGTCCCCCATGCCCATCGCGAGGTAGGTCACCTCTCCGATCGCGCGCGGAAGATTCGGGCGCACCTGCATCACGTGAGACTCGTACGTGCGGAAGACCGAAATCGGGCGGTAGGGTTCGTCGCCCCGGAGACCCTTCGTATACGGGTCATGCGACTCAAGCCCCGCGATCTCGAAGTGGCTTCTGAGGAGCTTCTTCACTTCGTCGACCGACACCTTTTCCGCGGGTTTCGCGAACACCGGGAACGCGCGGCCCGCCTCAGGCTGGATCGAAAGACTCGGCGTCAGGGTCTTCATGATCGAGAAGATGCGGGGGTCGTTATAAAGGCGATCCCGGCCATCGTCGCGCGTATAGGCCTTCGCGAAATTAAACGCGCCGTCCTTCGGGTTGTAGAACCCATGCTGCTCGGCCCAGCTGACCACCGTTGGGCTCCCCATGAAGTTCGGGTCCCCCGCTTTGTATTGCTGCAGCCGGCCCTGGTTTCCGGACGCGAAATACTCGTCCTTCGGGATCCGGACCGCGATCCACTGATGGCCCGTGCCGGTTTCGAGGTACCAGAGTTCCTTCGCGTCGACGAACGCGACACCAAAGCCTTCGCCTGCGCCCTTCGTCTCAACGACGTGGCCGAGGATCTGAGCGCCTTCGCGCGCCGAGCGCGCCCGCGGGAGGATCACCTCCATGATGTCGTCCTCTGTGATCCCGGTCTTTTCAACGTACGGATCAAGCTTCAGCGCGTCATCCCGCGCGAAGATGGATTCAGTGCCCGAGACCCCGACCCCGGCGGAATTGAACCCCGTTGCTCCATGGACGCCTGTCTTCCAGTTCGGGACCGTGGTGTAGCGGAGAGAGTTTTTCGGAAGCGGATACTCGAAGTTATTCGCGCCATGGTGGTCGGCAGTGCGATACATCCCCTTCTGGTTTGTCTTCGCAGGGTGCACCACCATGTGCTGCGCCTTGAGGGCGTTCGAATCCGCGTTGCGGCCAATGATGAGGGAGCCGTCAGATGTCGCCCCCGACCCCACGAGGAGCGTCGTGCACGCGTACGCGGTGCCTGAGAGAAGGAGAGAAACCGCGGCCGCTGCCGCCGCGAGCCTGAATCCATGCATCATGATGAGAAGATCCTTAAACGTGTGTTTTTTAAGTTCTGACTTCATCCATGGCTGGTTCGGTATCGCGGGGTCAGTATCCTTCGCCTCTCGTTCTTTCGGACTAGCCATATCGGAGACTATTCTCTGCTCGGATCCGCAAAATCGATACGGTAATAACCCTAGGTAAATTTACCTATATTTCAAATAGAGATTATGAAAGAAGGCTTTGAGTGAAGGTTTTCAGTACGGGGTGTGCAGAGGGCTGGGGACTCCGGTTCCGGGGGCACTTCTTTTTCTGGCTTTGCGGGAGAGAAAGACGGCTCCCCGGTCTCACTTCACTAGCTTCAATCCGGATCGCAGGAATGAAGAGAAGAGGGCGGAGCGGAGGCTTGAGAACAAAGCGTCTGCGGCGTCGGTTTTCTTTTCCGCGGCCCGACGCCTCCCCCCTCTATTAATAAAAGACGGCTCTGTCCGGGGTTTTGTCCCGAACGAAGCCGTCCCAGATTTCAGCCTAATCCGCCGCTATCAGAAGTTGACGCGGAGATTCGCGAAAACGCCGTTCGATGTGGCGTCGCCGTCATAGGCTCCCGTATAGGAAATCCCTAACGTCGTCATCTTCCCGAGTTTCGCTTCAAGACCCAGGCCGAGAGAAGCCATATTGCTGAGCTTCCCGCCCTTGAGGTGCGCGACACCGGATCCCGCGAGATTCATCACGGCCTTCGCCCGGTTATCCCCGAAGAAGTGGTGCCAGGCGACATCTCCCTTGAGAGACACCTTCGCGGCCGCGAGCGGAAGCGCGATCGACCCCCGGACACCGAGTGTCGTGACTTCGAGATTCTGATCCTCGGTCGTGGTGGAGAAGGTCATCCCGCTCACCTTCTCGCTGAAGCTGTCACCCGACGCATGGATCCAGCTGAGGCCGGCGTACGGTTCAACGCTGTACTTCTCGGTGTTAAAGCCCTTATACGCGCCTTCCGCGAACACCTGCGTGATATTGGTGTCGCCCGAGAACGCGTTCATCCCGAGGCTCGATCCGACCTGCAGCGTCCGGTGAGCGTCCGCGGACTGATGCGTGTGGATGACGCCATAGGTGGCCGCCGCGGTGTTCCCGAAATTCGTCACACCGTAAGCGCCGACGTGGATATCGTCACTCTTCCACTTGCTACTTCCCGCCTTGTCGTTCGTTGTGCCAGCGCCGAAGAAGAGACCGAGTTTCGTGCCCGTGGTCACATCGACTTCCGCTCCGATGAGGCCGGCATAGAAGTCGCTATCCATGTCGGAAAGCCCGTAGTCGAGGCTCGTCGTGCTCCCGATTCCGGTCGCCCAGAGGCGTGCCGTGCCGTCCGCCATTTCCGCCTTGCGTCCTTCACCGATCCCGGCCGCCTGATCCTTCACCGCGCGGGAGAGTGTCATCCCGTTAATGATGCCGGCGTTCCGGGTGTTAAGGAAGAAGTCATCACCAAGCGACCGGTAGGTGTTCTGCACATCGGTTTTCGACGCGCCGATCAGGGAGTCGAAAAGGGGACCTGAGGCCGCGCCTTCAAGCGCCCCCGCGATCGAGCGGCCATTCGCGGTATCGGCGTAAGAGGCGAAACTCTTTGTGACGTCGCGCGACAGCGTCCCCGTGAGGGTGTTCCCATCCGCCTTCAATTCGGTCTTAAAGAACGCGTAGTCCGGGTTCGCGACCGCGAGATCCGCGCCGGTGAGCCCCGTGGTGGTCACGGTGCCGGTCTGGGCGTTCCCCGCGTAGGCTTCCTTCAGCACATCGGTGTCCGTTGACCCCACGGTGTACCCCGCGCCGTCCTTGAATTCGAGGGTACCCATCGAAACACTCTGTCCCGCCGCGATCTGGAACGTGCCGCCCGGGTTCACGGTGACATCCACCGAGTGATCCGCCGCGTCGTTATGAGTAAGTTCGCCCTTCATCGTGAACTGGTCGTTGTACTTCTCAAGGAGCCCGAACGTGCCGCCGTTCACAACGACCTTGCCGTTATTACTCGACGCCGCCGTGTCATCCGCCGCTGCGGGAACCGCGGCGAGGCGGGTCACAAGGACACTCGTCTTCACGGCACTCGGGGCAGCGGACGTCCCGAACGACTCCGCGAAACCCAGGAGCTTTCCGCCCTCAACCGTCGTGCCGCCGCGGTACGTGTTGTTCCCCGTCATCACGAGGGTGCCTTCGCCCCGCTTCACGAGTGACCCGTCGTACGCCCGGGCGTTGATCGCGTCAATCCGCTTCTGGTAATAGGCTTTGCGCCACGCGATCGCGTCCGCTTCCGGAATCGTCTGGTTATCGATCCCGATGATGTCGTCCGTGGTATCCGTCATCACGTCGCCAAGCATCGTCTTCTCTTCCGCCGTGTACTCGTCCCCGAGCGTCATCGTCGGATTTTTCATCCATTTCTCAGCCGCGGTTTTCCAGGCGAGATCCTCTCGCTTCCGCTGATCAAGCGCCGTCTGACTGATGTCGTTAGACCACACGTCGAGGCTCCCGGCTCTCATGTTGTAGTCAAACTTCCCGAGGAACTGACCGATACCGTACATGCCTTTTTTAAGATCCGGCATGCCCCAGCCGTAGCGGGCATCGACTTCGCCATCCGCCGCCGTCCAGCCGTCGAAATCCGTGTCGCCGTTCTTATGCGTTGCCGTGGTGAGCATCACGTCCCGCACCTGGAGTGCGTCCATCTGATCGTATCGCTGCATGAGAACGGTCAGAGCGCCGGTGACGTGCGGCGCGGCCATCGAGGTACCGGAGAAGAGGGCGTAGGAGGGGTTCCCGTCGTCATCGGTGATCGAGCTGTAAATCGCGCGGCCCGGCGCGGCAACCGTCCACCACTTGGCTTCGCCTGCTTCGTTCAGGGTGCTGTAAAGCGTGTAGCTCCCGTCATCCGCCTGCTCCATCGCGGCGACCGCGACCCAGTTCTGTTCCGCTTCCGGGTTGAAGTAGGGGTAGAGCGGGCGGTAGAACGGATTCGCGAAGTCGCGGTTACCCGTCGTGAACACCTGCACGACCTTCTCATCCTTCACGGCTTCGTACGCCGCGTCAACAAACGACCGCCCGTTCCAGTGGGAGTCGGTATTCACGCGATTCTTCGCGTCCTGCTGGAAGAGGAAATACTCGTACTCCGTTTCTGACGCGGTGTTCGTCTTGAAGTGGACACCGGTGTCCCCGCCATCCGGTCCCTTTGAGCCGTTATCCTTCACGCGCATGTTGGTGCCAAACGAGTTATTGATAAACCCGCCGCGCGTCGTACCGTCCAAGAAGCGATTCGCGTCCGACACCGCTTTCGCGATCGCGCTCCAGCCCTGATAGAAATACTGCGGATCTTCGAAGGGGCCGTAATTCGTGTCATCCGTCCCGCCCGTGTTCCCCACGTAAACATCAGCGCCCCAGGCGACACCGTGGAACTCGCTTCCGTCCCGGTTGCCGCCCACTGTGCCCGTCACGTGCGTGCCATGCGTGTCATTCACGCCTTTCTGCCACTCGCCGCTCTCAGGCACCGCGGCACCGGGTTCATAGTGGCCGAGGTTCCCGTCGGTGTGCTGCGGGTAACGGTCGCCCGAGGACCCGTAACTCTGTCCCGGAACTTTCACCGCGTGGAAACGGTCACCCGTGAGATCAGGATGGATCTGCATGAGAGCGCCGGAATCCATGATCCCGACCGCGATGCCCTTCCCCGTGTAGCCAAGCGCGTAGGCGGTTGAGGCGTTCAGCGCCGTGAGACCCCAGTCCTTCTGATACTCCGGGGTTTCCCAGGATGTGACCGCTTCCGCGAACTGCGAGCTGTTCTTCGCGACAAAGCCCGGATCCACGTACGCCGCGTACGCCGCACCCGCGCCAAGCATCAGGGCCGTGACCGCCAGGGCGACAGCGCTTTTGGCGGCCTTGCCCCGGCTTCTGTGATTTTCGTCCGTAACGACGTACTCCTGGTGAGCCACGCTCCACTTGCTCTTGAAAACGCGATTCATGGTGAAAGTTCCTTAAACGTGAGTTTTAAAGTTCTTGCAGCAATCCATGACAAATCCTGAATATCGTAGGCAATAACGTTCCTACTAATCCATAAGAACTAGTCATATCGGAGATAATTCTCTGCTCTGATCCCGTGTTTCGGTACAGTATTTACCCTAGGTAAATTTACCTAGATTTAAAATAAATATTAAAAAACAGCGGTATGTGTGGAGGTTTTCGGAACGGTTTCAGTAGAAAAAAAGGGCACCGATTTGGTGCCCTCGTTCGTTAAGAAACGTTAATGAAAAACAAAGTGTTAAAAACGTACCCGCTGCTTCACGGCTTCTGTCCGGATCGCGTCGATCACGGGGAGAAGGGCGGGCCGGGGGTGGATTTCGGTGATCAGGCCGTACGGCACCGCGTCACTCCATTCGCCCGGGATCGTCACGAGAAATGGGTGGATCGATTTCCAGCAGGAGAGCGTGATGAGGACCGTTTTTCCGTCCGTCATCCGGTTAAAGGTTTCAAGATCGTAAAAGGGGGAGTTTCCGATCACCCGGATCCCGCGCTTCAAAAATTCATTTCTCAGACGGTCATTCCGGGGCGAGTCCCCGTGGAGCGGCATGAGGATCGTTTCCCCCGCGAGATCCTCAAACGTCACGCGGGTTTTCTTCGCGAGACGGTGCGTACGCGCCACCGCGACTTCAAGCCTGACAGACGTCACCGGGATCAGGTTCACGCGATTCAGCCAGATCAGCGAATCGCACGGCCCATAGATGAAATCAAACTTCTCCCCGAGTTCCCGGATTTTCCGAAGGATTCCGTTCCGATCATCCTCAAACGGCACAATCCGGAGTTTCCACCCGGGGAAGCGGTCTGAGACCGCGTCCCAGAGGGGAAGGAAGGGTTCACAGGAATTGAGGATCGAGTTCCCGAGCCGGATCGTTTTCGTTTCGGCGTCCGCGGCGTTCCGGACTTTTTCCAGAGCCTTGAGGGAGTCCGCTTCCATCGCTTCGCACGACCTGAAGAAGAGTTCCCCGGCGTCTGTGAGTTCCACGCCGGTTTTGAAGCGCCGGAAGAGTTCCGCCCCGATCCCTTTCTCAAGTTTATCGATCCGCTTCATCACCGCGGTCGGCGTGATAAAAAGCGCGTCCGCGGCCTTCGTGAAGCTCCCGGCGCGCGATACCGTGAGAAACGTTTCGACTTCAGGGCTGAGGATAGGAAACATGATTGAAACTGAATACTTTCTGAGAATTTCGGTATGAACTCAGAGTTCACACTCCATTAATCTCATGTTATCTCAAAGCGGCACCCATTGCCCTAGGATGAAGTCACTCAGAAAAAAGACCGGCCCCCTGTGTCATTTCCTATTCCGTCTCCGGTCTCCCCGCCGCTTTTATTCGTGGTGCGGCGGGGAGACCGCGGGAGGGATCAGAGGTTAAAGGGGGCGGTGCCTGAATGTTCTTGAACCGAGGAGCAAGAGATGAAGACGATCAAGTTAAATAACGGCGTTGAGATGCCGATGGTGGGGTTTGGCGTATTCCAGGTGCCGGATCTCGCGGTGAGCCAGAAAGCGGTGGAAGACGCGATCTCAGTCGGTTACCGGCTGATTGATACGGCGGCCGCCTATAAGAACGAAGAGGCGGTCGGGGCCGCGATCCGTGCGTCCGGAATTCCGAGAAGCGAATTTTTCGTGACGACAAAGCTTTGGACGCAGGACCACGGGTACGACAACACGCTCCGCGCGTTTGACACCTCGATGAAGAAGCTCGGGCACGATCAGTTGGATCTCTGGCTGATCCATAAGCCCTACGGCGATGTGTACGGCGCGTGGCGAGCCATGGAGCGGCTTTATAAAGAAGGCCGCATCCGCGCGATCGGCGTTACGAGTTTCCCGGATGACCGGCTTCTCGACCTCTTCCTTCATAACGACGTGAAGCCCGCCGTGAACCAGGTGGAAACGAACCCTTGGTGCCAGATGAAGGAAACCGGGGCGTTCCTCGCGAAAGAAGGCATCGCGCATGAGGCGTGGGCTCCGTTCGCGGAGGGGCATGACGGGCTCTTCACGAACCCCGTTCTCGTGAAAATCGCGGAGAAGCATGACCGTACGGTGGGTCAGGTCGTGCTCCGGTGGCTGCACCAGAGAAACGTCATCGTCATTCCGAAGTCCGTTCATAAGAGCCGGATGATTGAGAACATCTCGATCTTTGATTTTGAATTGGACGCCTCTGACATGAAGGCGATCGCGGAGCTTGATACCGGCCGCAGCAGCTTCTACGACGACCGGGCGCTTGAGAACGTCCGCTACATCGGCACGATGAAGATTCACGATTAACGGGTTGGAGGAGTTACGGATATGGACTATCTGACACTGGAAGGCGGCGTGAAGATGCCGATGGTGGGGTATGGCGTATTTCAGATTGACGCGAAGGAGACGGAGCGGTGTGTCTCGGACGCCCTGGCTGTCGGTTACCGCGCGATCGATACGGCGCAGGCCTACTACAACGAAGAGGGCGTAGGGGCCGCGGTCGCGAAGTCCGGGATTCCGAGGGATGAGATCTTCCTCACGACGAAAGTCTGGATCTCGAACGCCGGTGACAAGAAGGCAGCGGCGTCGATTGATGAGAGCCTCAGGAAACTCGGGACCGACTACATTGACCTCCTTCTCATTCACCAGCACTACGGCGACTACTACGGCACGTGGCGCGCGATGGAGGCCGCCTTGAAGGCCGGCAAAGTCCGCGCGATCGGGCTCTCGAACTTTGACCCGGCGCGGATCACCGACCTCATGCTCTCGAACACCGTGAAACCCGCGATGCTGCAGGTGCAGGCGAACGTCTTCACGCAGCAGAACGCGCTTCAGACGTTCTGCGACTCGGTCTCGATCCCGATCACCGCGTGGAGCCCGCTCGCACAGTCGGTGGACGGTTTCTTCACGAACCCGACACTCGCCTCAATCGCGGAAGCCCACGGGAAGACGGTCGCCCAGGTCGCGCTCCGGTGGCTCCTGCAGCGAGGGATTGCCGTGATCCCGAAGTCGACGCACCGCGCCCGGATGGAAGAGAATTTCCAGCTTTTCGACTTCACGCTCTCAGAAGATGACATGAAAGCGATCGCGGGGCTCAACCGAACGGATGCCGGCACCGTCCCGTTTGATGATCCGAAATTCATCAAGTGGCTGATCGAGACCTACAGTTAAGCTTCACTTAGGGTTCAGCCGTTATAGTCAAAGCCTCGCCTCGGATACGCTCCCGGCGGGGCTTTGCGTTAAACGCGATACAAACCCAACCTATTAAGATTGATTTAAGATAGCGTTCAGGTAAAAGATGTATTTTGAATGCATTTTAAAGCTACTTAAAATGCCTTAGGGCTCTCAAAAAGACCTGAAGCGTTGATTTCAGGTCTCTTTTCCCCGGAGACGAATAACAACATGCTGCGCATCAATCTCTTTGTTTTTATTCTCACGGCAATCGCCTACCTGATCGGGATTTACTTTTTCCCCTTCATGCTGACGAGCCGCGACGTTCTGCACCAGGTCTGGGTGATATCAGGCGTCGTGACATGGATCCTGATGACGGAAGCGATCGTGATCGCGGCGCGTCCGTCCTGGATCGAGCGTGTGTCAGGAGAACCGCTCGGGAAACTGATGCAGGCGCATAAGACGCTTGGCTGGTGGATGGTCGGGTTCGTGTTCATTCACTTCCTCGCCCCGTTTGTCCGCGACATCATTACCGCGTTCTACCCGGTCGTTGAAGTGCCGATGATGGAAGAGCACGCGATCCACGGGTTCTGGAGCGGGGTCTGGGTGTATTCGCACCCGATCGCGGGTCTCACGGGCATTCTCGTGTCGCTTTACATGCTTTCTGTCATCTGGCGGGACATCAAGCACGCGAAGAAAAAGATTTCGTGGCCGAAGTGGGAAAAGGCGCATCTGATGTGGGCCTGGATGTATATCTTCCTCGCGTTCCACGCACTCCGGACGCTTAAGGAAACCGAACTCATGATGCCGCTTGGCTGGGTCACGACGATCGCCGCGATCCTCGGTATCTGGGCCTCGGTCAATATCATCCGCGGCCGGAAGGGCTCCGCGATGCGCTACGACGGCGCGCTCGACTCCATCAAGGCGGATGGCGGCGTTCTGCAGCTTGAGGTGAAGACGGAACTCGCGGATACGATCGGACCGGGGCGCTTTGTTTACCTCTCCCGCCCGGGTGATAAAGAAGACTCTCACCCGTTCGCGGTCGCTGGCGCGGATAAGAAGACCGGCCTCCTCACTTTCTGGATCAAGGAAGCGGGTGAGTGGACGAAGAATCTCGCGTCGATGAAGGCTGGCGACACGATTTATGTCGAAGGCCCGTGGGGCGCTTTCTTCCCGAAGTTCATTCCGGGGAAGACCGCCGCGTGGGTCGCGGGCGGCGCTGGTATCGCCCCGTTCCTTGGCTGGATGGAAGAGCTGAAGCGGGATAAGGCGGCCGGGAAACCCGTCCCCTCGATCACGCTCTGGTGGTCCGTGAAGAACCGCTCTGAAGGCGGCTTTGAACGCGTTGAGACGCTTTGCCGCGAGCTCGGGATTGATCTCCGGGTCCACGAGACGGGCGAGAATCACGATCACCTGGAACCCGAAACCGTTCTCGCTGAACACCCCGCGACGCTCGCGGTCTGCGGACGCCCGGGTCTCACGAAGGCCTTTAAGGCGGCGTGGAAGGGAGCCCCCGAGAATCTCACAAGCGAAGTCTACTGATCCGGTTCCGTTTTTATAAACGGTACTCAGCCGCCCGAAGAAGTCACGCTTCTCCGGGCGGTTTTTTTACGCCTGCGGTTCGTCGGAAGCGGCGGTTTGCGGGGCGCTTTCTCCTATAAAATGATCAATTAGCCATGCTCTGCCGCCAAAGGAGAAAGTTGGAAATGACTGAAAAAGAGACCCCGGACGCGGTGTCACCTGAAAACGCCGCGAATCTCCTGAAGCTCGAAGAAGAGCTGAAGCGTTCGCGCGATCACTGGGGTGTCACCTATAAGATCCTGAAACGGATCCGCGAGGGAGAACTCTGGCGGAACGGCGGGTTTCAGAACTACACGCTGTGGCTCGCGGAAGCCGCGAAAAAAAGCGGCATGCACGCGAGTGAGCTCTGGAAGCGGTTCGGGGCCGGGCGTCACTATGAGGAATATCTGAAGCGCGAGGCGCAGGTCGGCCGCAGCCACCCGAGTATTGAGACCGTGGAGGCGAGTCCGAACACGATCGCGCTCGCCTACCGCCTTGCAGGCGACGGGAACTGGGTGTTCGCGGACAGCCTTATGACGGATATCCTCGACGGGAAAATCCGGCGCGCCGATCTGAACGACGCCTGGAAAGCCGTGAAAGAGGCGAAGAGCGAAGCGGTGCGCGAGAAAAAGCGCCCCGAGGAAAAGAAGAAGGGGATTCCGCCCGCGTTCTATCGGAAGAACAGTTTCAAGCTTGAGGCGGTGCTCACGCTCTCCGCGGACTCGGGCGGGTTTCTTGTCGGAGCGAGCCGCCCGAAGCGGTCGCGGTTCCGCGTGATTTCGAGTACCGAGCCGGTGTCGACCGAAACCGCCGGATCAGTGGACTGCGTGATTATCGAGAACCGGAGCACAAAGACCGGAGCCCTGAGGCTCCACGGGATCTCCGTTGAGCCGAAGCGCCCGGACGGGCTTTACCTCGCGAAGGAACCCGAAAAGGCGACGCCGTACGACTACCGGTGGCTCGCGGTGCCGACCGGGTTTGAGGACGCCTATCGGGACTTTGTGCGGGACTCGCTCCCCGGCTGGGGGCTTCTCGTGATCAAGAGTTCGACGCACTCGGTGCGGAACGCTCTCCAGGCTTCGGAACAGACCCCGGATTCGGAGCTGCGGCTATCGGAGCTTGAGAACCTCATTATTGAGACGCTTGAACCGGCACCGTAGAAATTTCGCGTCTCAACGGTTCTCTGCATAAAGCTCTAGAAACCCGTCCGACCATTTTCTACCAGCTCCGATAGAACAGTATGTCAAACCCGGTGATCAATAACTTTAATGAACTGAAGAAAGACCTGGTTTTAAAAGACTGTCGTTTTTCTGAGAGGAATGGAAGATTTGTTTTAACGACGCGAACTTCGATGGTATTGCAAATCGGAATCCAACCCCTCTTTAAGTTCATTCGAAACAAGAGGAAGGAAGGTACATTCAAGAAATCCAGGAAGCTTTCAGCTGCTATCCCCTCACTGAAATCTTTTATGGCACCTGATAACTCCTCCCGTCCGTTGACATCCGGAGACCACGAAACACCTCTGCGTAGGCAGAGAAAAGTCGGTCTACGGGTTAACGAAAATCGGTTTTTAGGAAACACCTCTGTGTAGGCAGAGAAAAGCCCAGACGTCGCTCTGCTCGGATTGTGTCGATGGAAACATCTCTGCGTAGGCAGAGAAAAGTAACAACTCGATATAATTTCTATCACTATCACGGAAACACCTCTGCGTAGGCAGAGACAAGCGAAGTATAAATGCTTGGTTGTACCTTCTAGTGGAAACATCTCTGCGTAGGCAGAGAAAAGAGCATTTGACGATATTGTAATCATTTTGCTAATGAAAACACCTCTGCGTAGGCAGAGAAAAGGAATTGGTGTAATGGTTGACTATATGAAGTGTGGAAACACCTCTGCGTAGGCAGAGAAAGGCAGGTACGGCCGTACTGAAGAATCGAAGTGTCGGAAACACCGAGGGTGAGGAAAATTTTGTGGGTGACTCTGAGATAATTGCTCTTGGAGGA
>ERZ836829.1547-NODE-1547-length-12700-cov-2.820087_pt1 | contig 12700 bp, 23 predicted proteins | sample MGYA00519574_ERZ836829 | MGnify/ENA primary metagenome ERZ836829 (study PRJEB31850, sample SAMEA3708808) | human gut metagenome | biome: human gut; feature: human-associated habitat; material: faeces | place: China | collected 2014 ... | reverse complement strand
TGGGCTATGAATCAGGAAGATTTGAAGTAGAAGTCAAAAACTTATTTCTATCAGGTGGCCTTACAACACATGAGGAAAAGTTTCTTAAAAAATGTGAATACATTGCAATGTTTGAAGTGAACGAAAAGGAGGTGTGATTTATGAAACTATCAGCAAGAGGTTTGGCCACGATTATTGTTATCGGTTGTTTTATTGCTAATTGTTTAGCAATCTTGGTCAGGAGTATATAAAAAAGGTGCCTATATCTAGGCACACAACATAGCAAGTAAATTTTAAGTCATTAAAGGAGAAAATGCAATATGAAAGTCAAAAAAAGAACATATTTTCTTATTTCAATATTAGTGATGTTTTGTATCATTGCTCCAATCTGTTACTACCAAAACAAATTGGATGCTTATAAAACAAAAGTTCAACAACAAAAGGGAAAGATTTCTCTTTTGGAAGATTATTACAGTGATGCTTTAGCTGATAAGAACCGCTTTGAAGATTTATATGATAGTGTTCAAGAGGATAACAAGTATCTTATAGCTCAATTAGAAGAACTTCAAAAATGAAGAGCTCTTGGTCAGTTTACTATTACTTACTATTGGCCCAGGAGAAGATCAATACGGTCGTTTAACTTCTACAGGTGCTATTGCTGAAGAAGGAAGAACTATTGCGGTAGATCCTTCAATCATTCCATATGGTTCTATAGTCTTGATTAATGGCAATGAATATGTAGCTCAAGACTGTGGAGGAGCTATCAAAGGAAACAAGATAGATATCTTTGTTGACAGTCCTAAGATACAAAAGTACACAGTAGAAATCTATATAAAAAGAGAGGAATAGAATATGACAAAAAAAGATTTAGAAGACATTATCCAAACAGCTAAAGCTGCAGGTGCAAATGTCAAAGTTGTTCAAGTTGGTTCAGCAGAAAATGAACCTGTAGAAAGACCAAAAATTCCATTATTTAAATTAGAAGTTGGAATCAAAAAAGAAGGTGATGAACTTAAAGTTATGCCAACTGATGATTGGTGTTTCTTAGGAAGTATTTTTCTAGAAATGGCACCAATTGATATTGACATTGAAAAGGTCAAAGAAATGTTTACACCAGCAAAAAATGCTTTCAATCATTGCTGTAATGAACTGAATAACTACATCCAAGAACAATATAAAGGGGCGTTAGAAGATGAAAAAGAAAGAATTAGAAGAAAGAGTTGCTGATTTAGAGAGTTCAATCATTTGCATGGAATGTAAGGATCATCTAGACAGTGATGATTATCTTCAACTTGGTTATCTCAATCAGGAATTAGCACAATGCAAAAGGGATCTAGAAGATGGAAACTACGAACTATGAGAAGTTCTTTCCTAATTGCAACATCGATTATGTTAAAGATGAAAAACATTGGCATCAATTAAGAGGTAAAGGAATCGGTGGTTCTGATGCAGGAATTGTAATGAACATCAATAATTACAAGACTCCCTATGAATTGTGGGAGGAAAAGACAGGTGCTAAAAAGCCTGTATTTCAAACGAGTGAAGCAATCGAAAAAGGGAATGCATTGGAACCCATCCTCATTGAATTGTTTGGTGTTCTTTATAAAAACAAGTTTGAATTGATTGATACGAAAGATATCAGTTTATCAAACAAGAAATATCCATTTTTAAGAGCAAATCTTGATGGGGCAATGATTGAAATTGCAACCAAAGAAAAATGGGGATTGGAGATAAAATCAACAACCATTCAAAACGGAGCAATGCTCAAAGAGTGGGCTAATGATCATATTCCAATATGCTACTACTTCCAAGTTCTGCATTACATGATTACAACGGGATTAAGACATTTTATCTTATATGCAATTTTAGATATTCCATGGGCAAATGGCGGTGCAGGAAAGCAAGAAACAAGAGTTGTATATCTACACTATGATGATTTGGTACTAGATGCTAAATACCTATTTAAAACGGAATTGTGGTATTGGAATTTAATAAAAACTAAAACTCCACCTCCGTTTTTAGAAAACAGAAATAAGGAATTAAAAGAAGTCAGTTAGGAAGGAGAGCCTATATGAACGAAATTCAAATTAAATATGAAAACAATCAAATGCTAGTAAGTAGCTTAGAGATTGCTAAAAATTTTGGTAAAGAACACAAAAATGTGTTGCAAACAATTGGAAATCTCGTAGCTGAAAATTCAGCCACGAAATCAATGATATATGAAACTTCTTATGAAAATAGAGGTAGACAATATCCTATGTATTTAATGAATAGAGATGGTTTCAGCTTATTGGTTATGGGATTCACAGGAAAGGAAGCTCTTGATTGGAAAGTTAAATATATTGAGGCATTCAATGAAATGGAGAAAAAATTAAATGATCCTGAATTTTTAGTTCAACGTTCAATGGATTATTTAAAAAGTCGATGTGATGCATTGTTACTAGAAAATAAAGAATTGAAACCTAAAGCTCTATTTGCTGATGCAGTAAGTGCCAGCAATGAATCAATCTTGATTGGTCAGTTGGCAAAGCTTATCAGACAAAATGGCTATGAGATTGGTCAAAATCGTTTGTTTGAGTGGATGAGAGAAAACGAATATCTAATTAAAAAGGGTGAGCGTTACAATCAGCCTACTCAAAAATCAATGGATCTTGGATTGTTTGAAGTCAAAGAAAGAACAATTACTAATCCAGATGGAAGTACAAGAATTACATTGACTACTAAAGTAACAGGTAAAGGTCAAGTGTATTTCATAAATAAGTTTTTATCGTAGAAGGGAGAAAAAAGAAAATGAATGAGTTTCAAACAGGGCTACTCAATGAATTAGTAGCTGTAAAAATCACAACTAAAGAAGAATTTGATAAAGTTATCAACTTCCTATCAATCAACAACTGCTTTCTTGTGAATGGAGAACCAGTTGTCAAACTAACATATCCAGGAGATAAAGCATTTGTCATTTTAAAACAAGATAATGCAATCTTTTGGCAACCGGCTAACCAAGAACTTGATGAACGTTATAAAGTTGTCAACGTCATCGAATTCTTTAGACCAACTGAAGAAGAAAAGGTAGTTGAAGCAAAAGCTGAAGTTATTGAAGAACACGTTGACATTGATGAAAAACACCTTTCATTAGAAGTTCAAAAAAGACCAGCAAATGAAGCGATTGTCTCAAATATTGATGAAATGATCAAATTGATTCCAGCAATTGAAGCTAAAAAAGGTGTGGTTGTAGATGAAAAGAACTACAAAGATTTTGTTAAAGCTAAAACTGGAATGGTTCCATTATATCGTTCGTATGCTAAAAAATTAGAAACTGAAAGAAAAGCAGTCAAAAAAGCATACATTGAGCCTTATCAAGAATTTGAAGCAAAGGTAAATAAAGTTGTTAAAGCTTTAAATGATACTGCAAGTGTTGTGGCTGAAAATGTGGATGTATTTGTTCAAAAGCAAAAAGAAGCTCTTAGAAAAGAACGTCAAGCAGCTATTGATCAACTAAAAGAAGTATTGATTTCTAGAAAGATGATTTCAAAGGAATATGCTGATCAGTTCGTTTTTGATGAAAAATGGCTTAACGCTTCAACATCCAAAAAGAAATTTGAAGAACAAGTTGAAGCACAATTCAACGCTTTAATGGAAAAAGAAAAGAATGACAAATTGAATTTAGAAATGGTCGAAAAAACAATCATCAATGCATGTCTTATTGCAAACGTTGATGAAAAGCTTATTTCAAGAGAAAAATATCAAGCTCTTTTAAATACTGAAGGCCTTCCTAAAGTAACTGAAATGATTACTGATGAAGTAGACAACATCAAAAAGCAATCACAAGCGGTTGCTCAACAAAAAGAAACAGAACTTCAACACCAAAAGGAAAAGTTTGAAAAGAAACAAAAAGAAGCAGAACTTCAACACCAAAAAGAGTTGGAAGCAGTCAAAAAACAAGCTTCTCAAACAGTTGAAAATCAACCTAAATACACACCAATCAAGCGTGGTGATGAAACGATTGCTAACGTAAATGATAAATATGTCGTTACAGAAATAAAACAAACCCCTCCAAAATTTGAAGGTCAAAAATGGAAAAGAACATTTGAATTCGAGGGCGATTTAGCAGCACTTCAAATGTTGAACAGATACATGGATGTAATCAAAAGCATCAATCCATCGTTTAACTTTAGTGAAGTCAAACTAACTGAAAAAGAATTAAGTGATCCTCAAACAGGAGTGATCAATAAATATAACGTAAAGGAAGTTAATTAATGACTGTAGGAGAAAACATAAGAAAGATAAGGAAAGAAAAAAAACTAACTCAAAAAGAGTTAGGCAAGCTATGTGGTATGAGTGAAGCACAAATTGGACAATACGAAAATGGTTTAAGAAATCCTAAAATGGAAACGTTAGAAAAAATTGCGAATGCTTTAGATATAAGCTATTTTGAATTATTGGATATTAGTGAAACAACTAAAGAATCCAACATTCAAAAAATCACACTGAATGTTGAAATAAAAAACATTGATGAAGAAACAAAGAAAGCTGAAAAATTAATAGAATTATTAAAAGAAGCCAAATCATTGGCAGATGATCTAGCTTCAATTGATTTTGAAATTCATGTTTAAAAATATTACAAGACAAAAGGAGAAAATAAATTATGGCAGTACAAAGCATGGTACAACAAGTAAATCAAGCAAGAGAAAACAAAATTACAACAATTAAAACAGATACAGGAGAAATTAAATTAAGCTCAAATATCGTAAAAAGCTATTTGGTTGCTGGTGGAGGTAATGTAAGTGATCAAGAAGTTAAATTGTTCATTGCATTATGTTCAGCTCAAAAATTAAATCCGTTCATCAAAGAAGCACACTTAATCAAATATGGTAGTTCACCAGCAACAATGGTTGTTTCTAAAGATGTATATCAAAAAAGAGCAGACAAGCATCCTGAGTATCAAGGCAAAAAAGCAGGAATTATTGTTTTAGATGCGGAAGGTAAAATCGAGTATCGTGTTGGAACTTTCTACATTCCATCAAGGGAGGAACTTGTAGGCGGATGGTGTGAAGTCTATAGAAAAGACAGAGAACCTGAACGTGTAGAAGTATCACTTGACGAATATGTTGGTAAAAAGAAAGATGGAACAGTTAACGCTCAATGGAGTGGTAAACCAGCAACAATGATTAGAAAAGTTGCAGTTGCTCAATGTTTAAGAGAAGCTTTTACATCAGAATTCCAAGGAATGTATGTTCCTGAAGAAATGGGTGTTGAAGATGCAACAAGTGGATTTGTAGCTGAAGAAGTAGCGCCACAACAAATCGAAGCAACTACTGCACCAACAATGCAAGATATCATCAATGAAGAAAAACAAGCTGAACCAGTTCCAGTTGATGACTTTGATCCAATGTCGATGTAGAGGTTTTCAAAATGGATAAGTTAAAGGAATTTAGAAATTCCAAGAAGTTATCGCAAAAAGAAATGGCAATTCAGATTGGAGTTTCTCCTTCATATTATTACAAAGTTGAAAGTGGCTATCAAAATCCAAGCTATGAATTTCTAGCAAAATTTAAGAGAAGTTTTCCAAATGCGAGTGTTGATAAAATATTTTTCTAGGCAAAACAAAACGTCAATAAGAGCGCTATTCTTACTGACGTTTGCCTGAATTTGTTTACTCTTTACGTATGCAAGCGAAAAAGTATAAAGCTTAATCACTACACTATATAGCGCATAATGCTTCTATGTACACATCATCACTTATGCAGTTTTAGTTCTGCATGATAGCCTAAAAAAGCTATTAAAAGGTTTGCCCTTTAGCTGATGATTTGTGGAAATCGATGCAGTTTATTTAGTGCTTAATGCACAAGTCTCCTTGCGGATTAATCCCTAAGCAATCTACAGAGCGATTATTTTAACCTGTTTAAACTGTCTAGGTATCAGTGCGTTTCCCCCACAATAAGAGAACAGGGCAAAATCAAAAGTTTTGTCAAAATGACCACTCTCCATTCTGCCACATAGGCAAGAGTATTTTATCACAATTTGGAAATTTATAAAAGAAAGGATGTTAACAATGAAATGGCTAGAGAGGTAGACACAAAAGGCTATGTAAAAATGTATAGAAAAGCACAGGAAGATGAAGTATTCAAAAATCCTTATGCATGGCAGTTATTTACGTACTGCCTCTTCAATGCCACTTTTGATAGTAGATATGGCGAGGTTGGTACGTTGATAACTTCAAAAAAAGAAATATCGGAAGATTTAAATATCACAAGGCCTACTTTAGATAAATTTATGAAATTCCTAAAAGAAAATAAGGTAATTGATTATAAAAGCTTTCGTGGTGGGATAGGAAAAACTGAGATAAAGGTACTCAATTATAAAAAATATCAAGACAGTTTAATGTAAACGAAATATACATTGAAAGTAAATCTAATTTACATTGAATGTAAACGAAATATACATTGAAAGTAAATCTAATTTACATCCTATCTTTATTATATAAGAACGTAAAGAACGAGTGGTGAGAGTACACGCAATGATAACAACCCTTCGCATACGACTTTGCAGATTGCTATATATAGTAGTAACTCACACTCACAGAAAGGAATTTAGAAATTTTGGAAAAAAAGGAATTAAGAGAAATTTTGAAATTTTACAAAAGTATGTATGTAGGAGCAATGATTAACATCGAAGATAAAACTTTGTTTGCTACGTGGTATGAAATGCTAAAGGAATATTCATTTGAACAAGTAAAGAATGCGATTATTAAAAGAACATCCCAATCAAGTTATCCAGCTAATATTCCTGAAATTATTTCTAACATTGAAGTTCTTGATTACACAATTGAAAAGATTCCACCCAACACAGTAATTATTCAGTTTGAAGATGAAGCTTATGGAAACTTTCCATTTAGATTTTTAAACTCACAAGATGCTAAAGAATATTCCAAAAAGTTTCAGGAATGCAATTACGATAAAGAATCAATCAAGATCTTACATGAAGAACATATTAGAAAACGCAATTCTTCGGTTCTTACATACAGGGGAGAAGCAAAAGCAAGATTAGAACAAAAACTTCAAAATCAAAATAACAAGGGAAGTAGAAGATATGATAAACAGAGTAATTTTAGTTGGTAGGATGACACGTGATCCAGAACTTAGAAGAACTGCTAATGGTTCTGCGGTTACTAGCTTCACACTAGCAATCAACCGACCTAAGAGAAATGATGAAGAACAGCAAGCTGATTATATTTCATGTGTTGTTTGGAACAAGACTGCTGAAAATGTTGAGAAGTACTGTTCTAAAGGTTCGTTGATTGGAGTTGAAGGAAGACTTCGTTCAAGAAGCTATGACAACGCTCAAGGACAACGTGTTTATGTTACTGAAGTTGTATGCGATTCAATTCAGTTTTTAGAAACAAAACCTAGAGACAAATATGAAGAACAACAATATCATTCACAATCGACATACAATCCAAATCAGTACCAACAACCAAAACAAAATCAACAACAAGACAGTTTTATGAATGAAAATCCACCTTTCAACATCATGGAAGATGATATTCAATTTTAAAAAACTCAAAATTTAGCGTATGACGAACGTTTTGATAAAAGATGAATAACTTTACCTATTCATTAAAAATAATTGTCTAGGCTTAAATTTATCAATAAATAAATCAAATTAACTAAAAAAAGGAGAGATGAAAATGCTCATAAAAAAGAATGAAGAACCATTTTTCTATAAATTTCTAGCAATTGCTAAAGAAATTATCAAGAAGAATCCAAAGTACACACCAGTTTTCTATGGTGATGATGAAAGATTGTATTTAGCATGTGGTAATCATGCTGCAGTATATGATTTTCAAAGCAATTTGCTATTGGATGATGAGTTAAGAGAATTTGGAAAAATTCCTTATGAACTTTCTGAATTGCCTAATGGCGATTTGATGCTAACTAAAGCTGAACACTTTAACTGTCAAGAATCGTATCTAATTGCAGTTAGGACTTTCTTTAAAGAAGCAGGATATATGTCAAAGAAAATCATGCAAGTTGAAAAAGAAGATCCATTCAGAGTTCCAAGAATAGTAGAAACAACAGGTCGTTGGATTTCGGAAGATGATAACAAGCTTTTAGGAAAAATCGGATATCCAAACATTTACATGTTAGAAAATATCAGAGTAGATGAATTTAGAACACTTGCTGAGGGATGGAATCCACATTATTTAGCTGCTCATGATGATGTTGAATTGAATGGTGGACAAACAACTATTTCAATGACAGTTTATTTCAATATCAAAGAGGACCCAAAAGAAAACGCTTATGATCAACAATCAATGGATTTTGATACAGTCGATACAGTCGATAGAGACTCAGAAAAAATTGAAAGTCTTGAAACAGCTGAAAACTATAAAGAAGTTGAAGATGCTGAAGAAGATTATCAAGAAGAAGAGCAACTAGATGCATTGATGGATAAAGCAATCATTGAAGAGGAATTTGAAGATGAATTCGACCCAATGCTCGCTTGATGTAGGAATACAAGATGATTACAAGAAGACTTGGTTTACTGTTCCAGGAAAGATTGTTGGTAAGGGAAGACCTAGATTTAGAACCTTTACTTTTTTCAACAAGATCAAGAGAAAAAGCGAAACAAGAGTTCAAGTCTATACGCCTCAAAATACAGTCGATTATGAAAATAAAATAGCTTCTTGCTATCGTCAAAAGACTTCATACAAAAGCGATAAGGCTTTAAGAGTAAAAATATTTGCATACAGGGAGATACCAAAATCAACCACTAAAAAATTGAAGAACTGGCTACTTGAAAAAGTCTATCTATGTACTGTCAAGCCTGATATAGACAATATCATAAAAGTGGTGCTGGATGCTCTCAATGATGTTGCCTACTATGATGACATCCAAGTATGTCAGCTAGTAATCATGAGAGAATATGCCGAAAATGAGAGTTTAAAAATATGTGTAGAAGAAATTGGCGAAAGAAAGCCAAAATAACAGGAGGAAAATTAAAATGGGATTATGGGATTTAATAACTGAAGATGAAAAATCAGTTGAAGAGGTCAAGGAAGCGGAGGTTGTAGAAGAACAACCAACTGAACCACAAGAACAAGCGGTAGAACAAGCAACTGCTGCACAAACGCAGCAAGAAGCAGGTGTTGATGCTAAAGATGCATCAGAAGAAAAACAAGCAACACCTAAGAAAAAGAAACCTGCAGGTAAGAAAGGTGAACACCTTTACCCTTTCTCAATCTATTCTGAAGGAAGAATTATTGATATTTCTTCTTATGGATTTGTTCCAGGAAAAACTTACAAAGAAGATGAAATTACAAAGATCATGTTGCAACATCAACATTATGAATTCGCAGGAAAAATGGAGTATAGCTTCATCAAAGAAGATAACGTTCTTGTTGTAAGTATTGCTCAACACAGAAAAGGATAGTGATTCAAAATGACCAAAATAACCAAGTATAGATTCTATGTGATTGGGGTAGGTGGAACAGGTTCTCTTCTTGCAAGAGACCTTCCAAAACTCCTTTTAAACACCAATCATAAGATGAAATTAGTCGATGGGGATGTTGTTGAGAGAAAAAACATCAAACGTCAAGGCTATCAGGAACAGGATATTGGAACGAATAAAGCAATTTCGTTATCGAGAAAAATCAATTCGCTTTATTCAATGGAATGTGAGTTTGATGATGATTACTGCACTTTTGATGATCTTTACAAAATGGCAACCAAAGATGAAAGATATATTCCAGTAATAATTGGTTGCGTTGATAATGATGCAACTAGAAAGATACTAGAACAAGTATTTAATAAGCTTGAAAACGTTATTTACATTGATTCAGCAAATAGCGAATACGAAGGAAACATCTATGTAGCATCTAAAAAAGACGGTATTCAAAAAGGAAAATTGAGAAGTCAATGCTACAAGCTTGATATGGACAGACATCCACTTGAAAAATCATGTCAGGAACAAGCTGCAGACGGGAATGTTCAATTTCTTGTAACCAATGCAAAAATGGCGGTTTCTATTCTGGAACATTGCAATGCGTTGCTTATTAGAGAGTTGAAAGAGGGTGTTCAAATTGTCAATCGATTTGAGACAGTTTTTTACAACTGATTATGTGCCAAGAATAATACACGACAATACTATAGAAAGTTTTATAGCTAATCTCATCAGCTATCTTCCACAAACAACCATTGATGATGCAACGGAATATTTTGAAAACGAATTGGAGTTTCAGGACATCTCTTTTATTGAAGATAAGAATTATCTCGCTGCTCATGTTTTTGAGGACATCATCATTGATAGAGGTATGATATTTGCTCTGCTTTCACCTTTTTTTGATGAACAAGACTTAGCCATTACATCTGATGATGCTCAAATGGAAAGCTGGTATGACAAGCATAATGAGCAATTTGTTGATTTGGGTACGGATTATATTCCACAGATCAAAAAAGAATTTGAAAAGGAACTGTATTTTGCTGCTATTGATTGTTGTACGGATGAGAAAGGTAATGTTGATGAATATCTTTTGGGAACTGTAAGATTAAACATTTGTCATGTACGTTTTAAAGATAAATCCAAAGCAAGAAAATTCAGGAAGCTTTATAAAAAACATTATGAAATAAGGGCACTCTTTAATGAATTTGGCTTTTTATTTAGAAACGGACAACTTGCAAAAGGCAATGTTACTGATATCGAATGTGAAGATATCCAGGAGTTTGAAACTGCTTTTTCGTTGATGAATGAAGCTATAAATATCATGTCGGAACATTCAAAAAAGCAAAGAGGAGATTCTGATGAATTAGAAACTTTGTTGTGTGATGCAAACGGAAAAACATTAAAAAGATTGAGAGTATCAGCTCTCATAAATACATTTATTGACACTTTGAGCACGAACGAGGAGGTAATCATGTAATGAAAGAGGTAATTATAAAATTTTCAAATGTCAAGCCTGATGCTGAGTTATGTATCAAAAAAGGTGACATAATCACCTTCAAAAAGTTAGCGATAGAAGATGCTTTAAATGCTATAGAAGAATGTGCAACTAATTCATTAATGATAAAGAAAATTAAACTGTTGCCTGAAAATGTTATTGCGAAAGGTGGAGGTTACACAGTCATTAGACAACCAGAACATGTACAGTATGTTACTTTCAACCAAACAAGCTATAAAATCAATTTTCCTAATTCAATCTATATCGTTTTGCACTCTTCTAAGCAAATCAAAAGCATTAAAAACTATTGTTATAAAGAGTACAAAGGTGAAGAAACGGAACTTTATGACTATGCTATGCCAAATGTCCTTGTTGAAAACAGAATGTGTATTGGAACTGCTGATAGAACAATAAAAGATGGTGATGTAGAGGGGGCTTTGAATAAGATCATTGCAACTCCTTACTCACACAATATATTCAATGGAATCAATGGTTTCTCTAGCACAATTAAATATTTTGAGTATCTAGAAGATAATCCATTCCCATACAAATTATTGAAGAAACTGAACAGGAAATTGAAAGATGTCACAATTTGATGAACTAAGAACTCTACTTCTTGAATGGGGTGAAGGTAATTATTTGCCCCTCAAGAAAAAAATTGCGTATCTGGAAAATGAAAATTATCGTTTGAGAATGCAAAATTTAAGAATCAAAGAAAGAAATGAAAGACTTTCTATGATCACCAAGAAAAGAAGAGAGGAAGCGAATCATGAAAATAGATAGAGGAATTGTTCAGTGCGATAGATGCAAAAGAGTTTTCAAAACCAAAGAGGTTACAAATTATAAAATCTCATATCAAGCGTATGGATTAAAAAATGATGGTGGCGTGGGACTTGTAAGAAAGAAAGCAGAAATCTGTTCCGATTGCAATATGGATTTTGAAGATTTCATGTGTAATAAGCCAGTAGCAGGACGTGATAACTCATGACAGGTAAAGAATGGTCAAAACTTTGTAAAGAGCGTGATGTTGTTGTAATCGATGCAAACTACAAGGATATGACGCATGAAGATGCTATAAAGTATTTTGATTTATTAAAAACTGCAATGGATCATGCCTTTGCTAGAAAGTATGATTTGAAAACTGGCCAATATGAAGATTATGCATTGCCTGAAGGGTCTACATATTACGAAGATGATATGAACAAGAAAGTTGCCTGTTGTGAATGCGGAAAGAAAATCATGTACGGAGCTTCTTATACATCAAGAATCATCTTGAATAGCAGTGGATTTGGCTATGCAATATGTGAAGATTGTTATTACAAAAATGACATGAAAGATATCGTTAAGAAAGGTTAAGAGTATAAGAATATGGGAATTAAAGAACAAGTTTTTAAACAATCCATTGAAATTTATGGAAAAGAAGCACAATCAAGACAAGCAATGGAAGAGTGTGCTGAACTTATTCAAGCAATCAATAAGTGTTTACGCCATCCAAACAAAGAAGAATGCAAGAACAATCTAATTGAAGAAATATGTGACGTAGAAATCATGATATTTCAGTTAAAAGAAATGTTCGGCATTACAAATGAAGCGGTTGAAAGTTATAAACTTTTAAAAGCTAAAAGAGAAAAAGAAAGGTTGAAAGATTATGGAAAAATATAAAATGAAAACAGTAGGAGTATTTTTGGCTCGTATGCAGCCAGTACATAAAGCACATTTATTCATGGTTACAAAGGCTTGCAAAGAATGTGACGAAGTATGTGTAATTTTAGGTAGTGAAAACAAAAA
>ERZ836829.1546-NODE-1546-length-12739-cov-2.881031_pt1 | contig 12739 bp, 8 predicted proteins | sample MGYA00519574_ERZ836829 | MGnify/ENA primary metagenome ERZ836829 (study PRJEB31850, sample SAMEA3708808) | human gut metagenome | biome: human gut; feature: human-associated habitat; material: faeces | place: China | collected 2014 ... | reverse complement strand
TAAAAAGAGAACAACATTTCGCATGCGTTCTCTTTTTTTGAAGATTTTCTTACAATATTTTAGGTTGCCTTCTTAAGTGCCTCCTAAACTATTTTTTTGTCCATTTTTCAAATTCTTCATCAGTAGCTAAAACATAATGAGTTCCATCTACTAAATGTTCAGTACCTTTTGTATAATCGACTCCACTTTCTTTATAATCGTAAGTAAATGATTTACGTACTTTTTCTACACGTGGATTAGGATGAGGAATAGCACTTAATAATGATTTTGTATATGGATGAATTGGATTATCAAAGATTTCTTCAGTAGTCCCTGTTTCTACTAAATGTCCTAAATGTAATACCCCAATTTTATCACTGATATATTTAACCATTGATAAGTCATGTGCAATAAATAAATATGCAATTCCTGTTTCTTTTTGAATCTTTTTCATTAAGTTAACAACTTGTGCTTGAATAGATACATCTAACGCTGAGATTGCTTCATCAGCAATAATTAAATCTGGATTCATAATTAATGCTCTTGCAATACCAATACGTTGTCTTTGTCCACCTGAGAATTGATGTGGATAACGTGAAGCATGTTCTCTTGATAAACCAACAAGTTCAAGCATTTCATAGATTTTTTCATTTCTTTCTTCAATAGAAGAATAAGATTTATGAATATCTAAACCTTGACCAATGATATCAATAACTTTCTTTCTTGGATTTAAACAAGCCATTGGATCTTGGAAAATCATTTGCATCTTTGTATGTAATTCTTTAGATGTTTCCTTATTTAATTTTCCACCAATTTCTTTTCCGTTGAAAACAATTGATCCAGAAGTTGGTTTATATAAACGAATAATACTTCTACCAGTAGTTGATTTACCTGAACCAGATTCACCTACTAAACCATAAGTTTCACCTGGCATAATATCAAATGAAATACCATCAACTGCTTTTACAGTAAAGTTACGATTAATTTTAAAATGTTGTTTTAAATCTTTAACGACAAGGATAGGTTCTTTATTTTCCATTATTCAACACCCTCCTTTTTCATTTTTTCTAATCTGTTTTTTAATTCAACTGGCATTTCAACTTTTGGAGCTTTTTCATGCATTAACCATGAAGCAACTTTATGAGTTGTACTACCAGGTACTTTAAACATTGGCGGTTCAATTCTTAAGTCAATATTTAAAGCATACTTATTACGTGGAGCAAAAGCATCACCTTTTACTTCATGTGCTAAGTTTGGTGGTGTACCAGGGATTGTGTATAATTCATCATCATCAGTATCTAAATCTGGCATAGATGATAATAATCCCCAAGTATATGGATGACGTGGATCATAGAAAATTTCATCAATGGTTCCAGTCTCTACGATTTTACCAGCGTACATAACATTTACATAATCAGCTACTTTAGCAACAACACCTAAGTCATGTGTGATATAAATAACTGATAAATCTTTTTTCTTTTGAATATCTTGAATTAATTCAAGAATTTTAGCTTGGATAGTAACATCCAATGCAGTTGTAGGTTCATCACAAATTAAAACATATGGATCACAAGATAAAGCAATTGCGATAACAATTCTTTGTCTCATCCCACCAGATAATTGGTGAGGATAGTTTTTCATACGTTTTTCAGCATTAGTAATACCTACTAATTGTAATAATTCAACTGCTTTTTTATAAGCTTCTTCTTTTGGTGTATTGTAATGATGGATCATTGGTTCCATAATTTGATTTCCAATTGTCATTGTAGGGTTTAATGATGTCATTGGATCTTGGAAAACCATGGCAATTTTACGACCACGAATTTCACTTTGCATTTCTTTTTCACTTAATTGACAAATGTCTTTTGTGATTCTTTCACCTGTATTTTCATCTGTCCAAGTGTAGTTAATAGAACCACCATCAATTGAACCATTTCCAGCCATGATACCCATGATTGCTTTAGTAGTAACTGACTTACCTGATCCAGATTCACCAACGATAGCGATTGTTTCACCTTTATATAAATCTAAGTTAACACCACGAATTGCATTAACAATACCACTATCAGTTCTAAAAGAGATATTTAAATCTCTGACTTCTAATATTTTTTCTCTTTCTGCCATAATTACATCTCCTTCATAGTTGGATCAAGTGCATCACGAAGTCCATCACCAAATAAGTTGAAACTTAACATTAAGATAGAGAAAATAATAACTGGAATTACCATCATGTAAGGGTAAATAGTAATTGAGTTAAATCCATCATTAATTAATGTACCTAATGAAGCCATTGGAATTGGTAAACCTAAACCAACGAATGATAAGTATGCTTCATAGAAGATAGCATTTGGAATAGACATCATAATCATAATAATCATTTGACTATAAATATTTGGTAAAATTTCTTTAAAGATAATAAACATGTTACTAGCTCCTAAAGTACGTGAAGCTAAAACGAATTCTTCTTCTTTTACTCTTAAAACTTGAGCTCTTGTAATTCTTGACATACCAATCCATTCAGTAAATGATAAAGCCATGATAATTGTGAATAATGATGCTTTCATCACCATTAATAACAATGTTAATATTACTAAAGTTGGGATAGAGTTTATGATTTCTTGAATTCTTTGCATTACTGAATCAACTTTACCTCCGAAATAACCAGAGATAAGTCCATATGTCATACCTACAATCACGTCAATGAAGATTGCAACAACGGCAATGAATAATGAATATCTTGTACCTGTCCAAACACGTACAAATAAATCACGACCATAAGTGTCTGTACCAAAGAAATGTTCAGCACCTGGTGAAATACTTGCAATTTTTGTATTGATTGCATCAAATTTATATGATGAAAACATTGGAGCAAAAATAGCAAATACTGCGATAACTAAAATACAAATTAAACCGATAACGGCACCTTTGTTCTTTTTAAAACGATTTAAAGAATCTTTCCAAGCAGGAAGTGATGGAGCAACAACGTCTTTAGTAATGTCTTGTTTATCTCCAACGAATTCAAAATCGTCTGGTAAAAATTCAATCTTTTCTAAATCCATTATTAATCATCCTTTCCTAATCTAATTCTTGGATCAATAATTCCATAAGAAATATCAATAATTAACATCATGAAAATGTACATTGCAGCATATAAGAATGAACAAGCTAAAATGATGTTGTAATCATTTGATAAAATACTATTAATTAATAATTTACCTAATCCAGGAACAGAACAAATCTTTTCAACAACCATAGTACCTGTCATTAAGTTTACTAAAATAGGTCCTAAAATTGTGATTACTGGAATTAAAGCATTTCTTAATGCATGTTTGAAAATTAAAGTTTTACGATCTAATCCTTTTGCTTTTGCAAGAGTCATATATTCACTTGTTAAAACTGAAACCATTTCAGTACGTGTAAAACGTGCAACGTTTGCAATAACCCCAACAGATAAAGCTAAAATTGGCATAATTGATGATTTAATTGCATTCGATGAACTATATGAAGTTGGTAACAATCTTAATTTTGAAGCAAATAGAAATAAAATTAACATTGCAAATACGAATGATGGGATGGAAACCCCAATTACAGAAATAACTGTAGCGATCGTATCCCAAATTGTATTTTTATGTAATGCAGCAAATACCCCTAAGAACATACCAATAACTGTTCCAATAATAACTGCACATAAACCATAAATCATAGATAATTTTGCAGCACTTCCTACTAAAGAAGATACTTGCATATCTTTGTATAAGTTAAATGATACCCCGAAATCCCCTGTTAACATATTTTGAATATAACGTACGAATTGAACCGGAATTGGTTGATCCAATCCATATTGTGCTTCAATAGCAGCTCTGGCTGAAGCACTTAATTTTTCATTGTTAATTGGAGAACCTGGTAAAAATTTAACCATTAAAAATAATACCATTAAAATAACGAATAAAGTAATTAACGAAATAACTAAACGTTTTCCGATATATTTTAAGGTTGAATTACTCATCTTTTTTCCTCCTTTATTTATTTAAAAAAGAAACACAATACAGAATACTATATTGTGTTGTCTTCTCTATGTTCTTTTTTAGATTGAACTATTTTGATACATATTCGAATGTATATGGAACACCAACTGGTTTAATACCTAAGTTTTTAACTTTTGTATTTTGTAAAGTAGCAGTTCCTTTTTCGAATACTGGAATATATCCTAAATCTTCACATAAGATTTTTTCTGCATCGATCATTAATTGCCAACGAGCATTAGCATCAGTTTCACTGTTAACTTTTCCCATGATTGAATCATATTCAGCATTTGACCAATGACCATAGTTGTTATTGTTGTCAGTTAAAGCTAATGTTAAGTAAGTTGTAGGATCACCATAGTCAGGTCCCCAACGAGTTACTGATAAATCGAAATCTCCATTTTTTTGTTTGTTGTAAATACGATCTTGTTTAGTAGTAGCAACCATTTCAATTTTTAATCCTTTTAAGCTAGAGAAAGCGTTTTGTAAATAAGTTGCAAATACATCCATTGGAGATTCATCTGTACCATAAGTAACTCTTAAAGTAATTTCAGATTTTCCTAATTCTTTTAATCCTTCATCTAAAGCAGCTTGTGCAGCTTTTTTGTCATATGAAGTATATGTTGCAGCTTCATCACGGAAATCTTTTCCTTCTGGAGAAATTGATAATCCTGATGGAACAAATCCTGAAGCAGCTTGTGAACCATCTTTTAAGACGTTTTCACATAAATCTTTTCTGTTGATAGCTAATGATAAAGCTTTTCTTACATTTAAGTTAGCTAAATCAGCATTTTTTAAGTTTGGTTGAACGTAGAATAAGAATCCTTCAGAAATGTTTTTGAATGATTCATCTTTTTTGTATTTATCAACTAAGTCTGAGTTGATTGGAGCGAAATCAGTTTCACCTGCTTCGAATGCTTGAGCAGCAACTTTTGGATCTTGAACTAATTTCATTACTAATTTGTCAATTTTAACTGTTTTAGCATCATAATATTTATCATTTTTTTCAAATTCAGCTACTGAACCTGGTTCCCAGTTTGTCATAACGAAAGCACCGTTAGCTAAAATAGAATCAGCGCTCTTACCATATTTATCACCTTGTTTTTCAGCGAATTTTTCGTTGACTGGGTAGAAACATGGGAATGACATTAATTCATCAAAGAATGAAACACGAGTAGTTGTTGTAACTTCTAATGTTTTGTCATCAACAGCTTTTACACCTAAAGAATTTAAATCATCATCAGTTAAATCTTGTTCTGCATCGATTTTGTCTGATAATTCTTGTGCACCTGCGATGTTAGCAATTCCATCACAGAACATGTAATAATAGTTCCCTTTGTTTTTGAAAATTCTGTGCCATGCATAAACGAAATCGTTTGCAGTAACAGGATCTCCATTAGACCATTTAGCATCTCTTAATTTATAAGTGTGTGTTAAACCGTCTTCTGAAACTTCTGAAGATTTAGCAATACCATATGTAGTAGTACCATCTTTAGCAGGTTTCATAAGCCCATCAATAATTGCATGTAATGCAGTAAATGAGCATCCGTCTTCGGCATCTGCTGAGTCTAAGTTCTTGATATCTAGTTCACTTGAATAAGTGTATGTAGAAGAATCATCACCAGATCCTCCACAACCAGCAAGAGTTAGAGCCATCATAGCACAAAGTACCATAGAAAATAATTTTTTCATTTTTTCTCTTCCCTTCTATAAATCACCTTTGTATACACTAATACATATACAATAAAAATTTATGCTTTAATATTAGTACAATGCGTTATAGAAGTCAACAAAAAAAACGAACTTTGTATACAAAATTGTATTATTGTTTATACAAAAAAATATTTTTCAATCTACATTCAAGAATAAAATAGAACAATTGTTTTTTATACATTTATTTTTGACGTTTATATTAATTGGAAGACAACATATTTTTTTATTCTTTTTTAAGAAGAAACACAATACCGAAATATTGTGTTTCTGTTGATTTTATCGACTATTTTGATACATATTGGAATGTATATGGAACCCCTACAGGTCTAATTACTAAACCTTTTACATCTTTGTTTTGTAAAGTTGCAGTACCTTTTTCAAATACTGGGATGTAACATAAATCATCCATCATAATTTTTTCTGCATCAATCATTTCTTGCCAACGAGTATTAGCATCAGATTCATTAGCAACTTTATCCATTAATGCATCTAATTCACTGTTTGTATATTTACCATAGTTGTTACCATTAGTAGAAATACCCATTGTTAAGTAAGTTGTAGGATCACCATAGTCAGGTCCCCAACGAGTTGTAGCTAAATCAAAATCACCATTTTTTTGCTTGTTGTAAATACGATCTTGTTTAGTAGTAGCTACCATTTCTACTTTAATACCATCTAATTTACTTAAAGCATTTTGTAAATAAGTTGCAAATACATCCATTGGAGATTCATCTGTACCATATGTAATTCTTAACGTAATTTGATCTTTTCCTAATTCTTTTAATCCTTCATCTAAAGATTCTTATGCTTTTTTCTTATCATAAGATGTAAAGTTTCCAGAATCTTTTCTAAAATCAACGCCATCTGGACTCGTTGCTAAACCAGAAGGAATAAATCCTGTTGCTGCAAAAGAACCGTCTTTTAATACTTTTTCGCATAAATCATTTCGATTAATTGAAAGTGAAACTGCTTGTCTGATATTCGCATTAGCAAGATCTGCATTTTGAAAATTCACAGATAAATAATAAAGGAAGCCTTCTGGTACTTGTTTAAATGATTCATCATCTTTATATTTACCTACTAAATCAGAAGTAATTGGTGCATAGTCTGTTTCTCCTGCCATAAATGATTGAGCCGCAACTTTTGGATCTTGAACAAGTTTCATCACAATTTTTTCAATCTTTACAGTTTTTGCTTCATAGTAATCTTCATTCTTTTTAAATTCCGCAATAGATCCTGGTTCCCAATTTGTCATAATAAAAGCCCCATTTCCTAAAATTGTTTTAGCATTTTTACCATATTTATTTCCTTGTTTTTCAGCAAACTTTTCATTAATTGGAAAAAAGCATGGAAATGCCATTAATTCATCAAAGAAAGGAACACGTACAGTTGTTTTTACTTCTAAAGTATAGTCATCAATTGCTTTTACACCCATAGAATTTAAATCATCACCTGTAAGTTCTTCACCAGCACCTATTTTATCTGATAACTCTTGAGCCACTTCAATACTTGCAATTCCATCTGCAAACATATAATAATAACTTCCCTTTTTTCTAAAAATACGTTGCCATGCATAAACGAAATCATGAGCTGTTACAGGATCTCCATTTGTCCATTTAAAATCTTTTCGAAGTTTGTAGGTATGTGTTAAACCGTCTTCAGACAATTCTTCACTTTTAGCAACCGCGTTTACGATATTTCCTTTTTTATCTGTTTTTGTAAGTCCATCGATTACTGCATGAATTGCCTTGAGTGAACATCCATCATCTGCATCTGACGAATCTAAATTTTTAATATCCAATTCACTTGAATACGTATAAGTCGTTATGTCATCTCCATTTGATCCACCACATCCCGTTAATGTTAAAACCATTAAACAATATAAAAATAATGAGAGTATTTTTTTCATATTCCCTTTCTCATTTTTTTATCTTTTCCTTCAACCATATCCCATTTTCTACACACCGTCAGCAAATTTATGTATCCGCTCACATTTTTTTATTAAAAAAAGAAGTAGATTTCTCTACTTCATTATTTTACTACACTCATGGCAAGAGCTAAAGCTCCAACAACCCCAGCATTATCCCCTAATTTTGGATAAACGATATAATCTTTAATTTTATCAGTAGTCACTTCTTCTTTTTGAATATAACCATTTAAGAATTCTTGAGTATATTTATGAATCATTGGAAAAAGTTGTTTTTGATGCATAACACCACCACCTAGAATAATTTTCTTAGGTGAAAGAGTTAAAATATAATTTGCCATCGCTTGTCCAATATAATAAGCTTCTAAATCCCATGCCGGATGATCTTCTGGAAGTTCACTTCCTTTTACTCCCCATCTTGCTTCAATGGCAGGACCAGCTGCTAAACCTTCAAAACATGTTCCATGATATGGACATTTTCCTGAATATTTATCATCTTCTCTAACAATCATTTTCATATGTCCCATTTCTGGATGAAGTAACCCGTGTACAAGTTTACCACCAACAACGGCTCCTCCACCAATTCCTGTTCCAATTGTAAGATAAAGGGCACTGTCTAATCCTTTTGCCGCACCGAATGTTGCTTCACCTAAAGCAGCCCCATTAACATCTGTATCAAAAGCCATAGGAATGTCATATCTTTCTTTTAAAGCACCCATAATATTATAATTATTCCATCCTGGTTTAGGTGTTGTTGTAATATAACCATAAGTTGGACTTGTAAGATCTGGATCAATAGGTCCAAAACTTCCTACACCTAATGCTTCAATTTCTTTTCCATCAAAGAATTTAAAAACATTTTCCATTGTTTTTTCAGGTGCTTCTGTAGGAAATGATTCTCTTTCTAAAACTTCTCCTTTTTCATTTCCAATACAAACTACAAATTTAGTTCCACCTGCTTCAATTGCTCCTAATTTCATTATTATATCTCCTTTTTTTCCTTTACTCTTATTTTAAACAACTCTAATTATAAAGTAAATATGCAATTATAAATTGAAAAAGAGTTACATGATTTAGATGATAAATCTAAATTCATGAACTCTTTTTTCATTAATTATCTAAATATCTTGTATAACGATCTACATGTAATAATCTGTTAGCATTATCTACACGTTCTTTAGTTGGAGGTTTTATTCCTTCTAATTGATAAGGAATCTTCAATTCTTCCCACTTAAAGACACCTAAAGTATGATAAGGAAGTATTTCTACACGATAAACATTAGAAAGGGTAGAAATAAAACGATCTAATTCAATTAAATCTTCATCATAATCACTTCTTTCTGGAACAAGAACATGTCTAATCCAAATTGGTTTATTAATTTCAGATAAATACTTTGCCATATCTAAAATATTTTCATTACTTCTTCCTGTAAGTGCAATATGTCTTTCATTATTGATTTCTTTAATATCAACAATTAATAAATCTGTATACTCCATCAATTCTTTAAATTTTGAAAAGAACGGTTCTTCTCTAGTAAAACATCCACCACTGGTATCAATACATGTATTGATACCTTCTTTTTTTGCAAGTTTAAATAATTCTAAAACAAAATCTATTTGAGCTAAAGGTTCTCCACCACTAATCGTAATGCCCCCTTTTTTACCCCAATATGTTTTGTACTTCATTGCTTGTTGAAGCGCTTTTTCAGGAGTATATTCTTCGTATTTCTTTGAACCCCATGTATCAGGATTATGACAAAATTGACATCTTAAAGGACATCCATGTAAGAAATAAATATAACGTACTCCTGGACCATCGACTGATCCAAAGCTTTCTATTGAATGAATTCTACCAATTGTTTCCATTTTTCCTCCGTAACAAAACAACCTCATAAGAGGTTGTTTTCATTATTTGATTAAGTTATTGATTACATATGTTCATGACAAGTTCTTGCGATAACATCTAATTGTTGTTCACGAGTTAAGTCAATGAATTTAACAGCATATCCAGATACACGAATTGTGAAGTTTGCATATTCTTCTTTTTCTGGATGTTCCATAGCATCAATTAATTTTTCTGTTCCAAATACGTTAACATTTAAGTGATGAGCACCTTGTTCAAAATATCCATCCATAACTTGTACTAAGTTATTAACTCTTTCACCTTCATCATGTCCTAAAGCATCTGGGTTGATTGTTTGAGTATTAGAAATACCATCCAATGCCCATTCATATGGTAATTTAGCAACTGAGTTTAATGAAGCTAATAAACCATTTTGTTCAGCACCGTAAGATGGGTTAGCACCTGGTGATAATGGTTCACCTGCTTTACGTCCATCAGGTAATGAACCTGTAGCTTTACCATAAACAACGTTTGAAGTGATTGTTAAGATAGAAGTTGTTGGTTCTGAATCTCTATAAGTATGATGTTTTTTGATTTTAGCTAAGAATTCACCTAATAACCATACAGCGATATCATCAGCACGATCATCATCGTTACCATATCTTGGGAAGTCACCTTCAACTTCATAATCTACTACGATACCATTTTCATCTCTGATTGTTTTAACTTTAGCGTATTTGATTGCGCTTAATGAATCTACTACATGAGAGAAACCAGCGATACCTGTTGCGAAAGTACGTTTAACATCAGTGTCAATTAATGACATTTGTGCAGCTTCATAATAATATTTATCATGCATATATTGAATTAAGTTTAATGTATTAACATAAAGATCTGCTAACCATTCCATCATTTGGTCATAACGTTCCATAACTTCATCATAGTCTAAGTATTCAGAAGTAATTGGACGATATTTTGGAGCTACTTGATCTTTAGTTTTTTCATCAATACCACCATTGATAGCATATGTTAAACATTTAGCTAAGTTAGCACGTGCACCAAAGAATTGCATTTCTTTACCAGTTTGAGTAGCTGATACACAACAACAAATTGAGTAATCATCTCCCCATACAGGACGCATTACATCATCATTTTCATATTGAATTGAGCTAGTATCTACTGAGATTTTAGCAGCAAAACGTTTGAAGTTTTCTGGTAATGCTTTTGTATATAAAACTGTTAAGTTTGGTTCTGGTGAAGGACCCATATTTTCTAATGTGTGTAAGAAACGGAAACAGTTTTTAGTAACCATTGAACGTCCATCAGTTCCTAAACCAGCAACTTCAAGTGTAGCCCATACTGGGTCACCAGAGAATAATTGGTTGTAAGAAGGAATACGTGCGAATTTAACCATTCTACATTTCATAACAAAATGGTCTACTAATTCTTGTGCTTCTTCTTCTGTTAATGTTCCGTTGGCTAAATCTCTTTCTACATAGATATCTAAGAAAGTAGAAATACGTCCAACTGACATTGCAGCACCATTTTGAGTTTTGATTGCAGCTAAGTATCCAAAGTATAACCATTGGAATGCCTCATGAGCATTTTTAGCTGGTTTAGAAATGTCATATCCGTAGATAGCAGCCATTTCTTTCATACCTTTTAGTGCTTTTACTTGTTCAGCGATTTCTTCTCTTTTACGAATAATATCTTCAGTCATTGATCCACTACCACAATGATTGAAATCATTTACTTTTTGTTCAATTAAGAAATCAACACCATATAAAGCAACACGACGATAGTCACCAACAATACGTCCACGTCCGTATGTATCAGGTAAACCTGTAATTACTTTATTATGACGAGCTTTTTTAATTTCTGGTGTATAAACATCGAATACTGCTTGGTTATGTGTTTTATGATATTTTGTGAAAATTTCATGTAATTTTTCATCTGGTTCATATCCATAAGTTGCAGCAGCTTTTTCTGCCATTTTAATACCACCATAAGGCATGAAAGCTCTTTTTAAAGGTTTGTCAGTTTGTAAACCAACAACTTTTTCTAAGTCTTTCATATCTTCATCGATATATCCTGGTCCATATGCAGTAAGTCCGCTTACTACTTTAGTTTCACATTCTAAAACGCCACCTTTAGCTCTTTCTTCTTTTTGTAACTTTTGAAGTTTTCCCCAAAGCTTATTAGTTGCTTCAGTAGGATCAGCTAAAAATGATTCATCTCCATCATAAGGTTTATAGTTATCTTGAATGAATTGACGAGTGTTTATTTCTTCTTTCCAAAGTCTTCCTTTAAATCCGTTCCATTCTTCATTGAATTTATCTGTTAAAGCCATTTTGTTTATTTCCTCCTAAATCAAAATTCCTTCATAATTATAGCACTTACATTTTGCATAGACAACAAAAACTTACAGAAAATGATGAGCGCTTACATAATTACTTTACAAGATTACTATAACAGGAATCATTCCTAAAATCCAATCATATGCTCTTATAAAGAATATTTATTTTTTCCTAGCTTTTCTAATTGATTTAGTATATAGTTTACGTAGACATTTTAGGAGGCTTTTTTATGACATTAACAAATCAAGCTTTATCAAGCGCTGCTGATAAAGATTTAGAATTATCAAAACAAGTATGTCGCGAAGCAGTAAATGAAGTAATTGAGAAAAATCATTTAACATTATCTCCACAATTTACGCAAAATCTCGTTGTACATCTTGCAATTGCAATACTTAGAATCAAAACAAACAATTACATTCCTTTAAGTCAAGGACAAATCACATCATATAAAGCAAACACTAACTATGATTCAGCAGTTGAAATTTGTAATATTCTTAGTAAAAAATTTGATATTGAATTTCCAGAATCAGAATTAGCACTTATTTCAATGTACCTATCTAAAAATAACGTATTAGATGTTGAATTTAATGCTGGTGTTAATTTATTAGATGATGAAATTATTGATGTTCTACAAAACACTTTAGATTCTTTATTTAAACAAAAAGGTATAGATTTAAGAAATAATGAAAAATTACTTGTTTCTTTAGGATTACATTTAACACCTGCACTTGATCGATTATTAGATGATAGTCAAATCGAAAATCCTTTAACTGCAAAGATTAAAGAAAGACATCCTAAAGAATTTGCAATGGCAGAAATCTTAAATGACGCTATTGAATCTATTTATCATAAAAGATTTACTGAAGATGAAGTGGCTTATTTTGCATTACACTTTATT
>ERZ836829.1528-NODE-1528-length-12942-cov-7.625204_pt1 | contig 12942 bp, 12 predicted proteins | sample MGYA00519574_ERZ836829 | MGnify/ENA primary metagenome ERZ836829 (study PRJEB31850, sample SAMEA3708808) | human gut metagenome | biome: human gut; feature: human-associated habitat; material: faeces | place: China | collected 2014 ... | reverse complement strand
TGCGTGATCTGCTGCGTCGAATCGAGGTTGAACCCGAACTGGCAGCAACGGATTCCATTTATTTGCGGCGCAAGAGTGTAGCGCGAGATCAAAAAGCGGTGATCCAGGACTCCCTGCGTCGATTGGAACAAACCGCGCTCACTGCAACTTCGTCTACTCCTGAAGAAGCGCAACTGCGCGTTGATGAGGCGCGACTCATCCAGGACTTTGTCAAACGTGCAGGACAACTTGAACCGGACGGTGTGATTGTCGTTTCCAGAGGAAAGGAAGTCAGCGATATCTGGCTCGAGGACGGAGACGAAATCGTTATTCCGCAGAAATCTAACGTCGTTCAGATCACCGGCGAAGTGGTGATGCCCAAAGCTGTGGCCTTTGAAGAGGGAATGTCGCTCGACGACTACCTAGCTGCCGCAGGGGGTGTTTCGTCCCGAGCAGACGACAAAAACATTTTGGTGGCCAAACAAAACGGCGAGGTCGGAATGGCTGATCGCTTAGGAATAAGTCCCGGAGATCGAATTTTGGTACTTCCAAAAGTTGATACTAAGGGAATGCTCTTGGCTAAAGACTTAATGCAGATTATTTATCAAATTGCTGTCGCAACTAAGGTTGCTGTGGATTTGTAATTAAAAAGCGAAATTGTGAGGATGTTATGCCTAAAGTTACAGTAATTTTGCCTTCGTTGAACGTACATGAATATATAGAAGATTGCCTGCAAAGCGTCTGCAATCAGACTTTAACTGACATTGAAATTATCTGTGTAGATGCTGGTTCGAATGATGGGACGTTAGAAACAATTCGAGATTTTGAACAAAAAGACAAAAGAATTAAAGTCCTCCTTTCCGATAAAAAAAGTTACGGCCGCCAAATGAATTTAGGAATAGATGCGGCAACGGGTGAGTATATAGGTATTGTCGAAACAGATGACTATGTACGACCGGAAATGTTCGAGCAACTGTATGAAATAGCACACGCAAACAACCTTGATTTTGTTAAAGCTGACTTTTATCGATTTAACCATGATAAAGAAGGGAAAGAAATTCTATATTTGAACAAATTAACTGATGATATTGCATATTATAACCGCATTATTAATCCAAGAAAAGAGAAACAAGTATTCAAATTTGTTATGAATACCTGGTCAGGTATTTATAAAAAAGAATTTCTGATCAAGAATAATATAAGACACAGTGAGACTCCAGGTGCTTCCTTTCAAGATACCGATTTTTGGTTCCAAACTTTTAGTCTAGCCGAAAGAACATATTTTGTTGATAAGCCTTATTACATGAATCGAAGAGATAATCCTAATTCATCGGTTTATAGCAATAAAAAAATTTATGCTTTTTGCAATGAATATGACTACATTTATTCAAAATTATTTGAGGGTAACAGAAATAGTGATCTGATACCAGAATTCCAACTATATAGATATCGTTCTTATATGTCGTCGTTGAATAAATGCGAAGGGGAGGATAAGAAACGTTTTGCGTATAAATTTAAAGAAGATTTATTAGCGTCGAAAGCCCGAGATGAATTAGATCTTAGTCTTTTCACAGAAGGAGGAAAAAAGACTGTTGATCTTATTTTAAATAATACTGATAAATTTATCTCTCAACAATTAAAAAAGAAACCTGTAGACTATAAACTCGGAGCAAATTCAAAAGAGGTAATAATTTCTTCTTTAGATAGAACACCAAAAATATCTGTTATTATTCCGCTATATAATGCTGAAAAGTTTATTGAAAAATCATTAAAAACCGTTTTAAATCAAACTTTACGAGAGATTGAAGTTATAGTAGTCAATGATGGCTCCACTGATTCATCCTTAGATAAGGTAAAAGAATTTTGTAAAATAGATAATCGAATAACTATTTTAAGTCAGCCAAATTCTGGATCTGGTAAAGCTCGTAATTTTGGCATGAATTTTGCGAAGGGGGAATATCTTGCATTCATGGATGCTGATGATTGGTATCCAGAAAAAGATATCCTTGAATCACTGTATATTAAAGCTAAAACTAATCACGCAAAGATTTGTGGAGGATCATTCAGTAATTCGAAAAAAGGCATTGTCACAACTAAATTTCAAGGTAACTACAAAAAGTATACTTTTGAAACAGAAGGTTTTATAAATTTCTCAGATTATCAATTCGATTATGGATATCATCGATTTATATATTTGAGAGAATTGATCAAAAAAAATAGAATTCTTTTCCCTGATTTGAAAAGATTTCAGGATCCACCATTCTTTTTAAATTGCATGAAAGCAGCAGATAAGTTTTATGCAATTCCGAAAATAGTTTATTGCTACAGAAAGGGTGAGAATGCAGTTAAATGGACTCCCGAAAAAATCTCAGATTTACTTGAAGGAATTCTTTTTGAAATTAAATTTTCGAAAGAAAATAAGTATCCAGCGCTTCATAGAATAGCGGTAGATCATATAAATGTAGAGTTTGAAAAGCAAATAAATCCTTTCTTGAATTTTAATAATATAAAAATTCTAGAAACACTTTTTGCTATTAATCACGAAATTGATAAAAATCTATTATGCGAAGCTGGATACAAAATTGATATAAAGAAAAATTATATTATTAAACCATTGCGACGCTTTTCAAAGAAACTAGATGAGCAAATATTAAATATTACCATTCAAACAAATACTCGAAATATTGTGCTAGAAGGTGTTAACCAAAAAGCAACTGAATCCAGTTCCGAAAATAAAGAAATCATTAAACAAAACGAATTACTCATTAAAAAAATAAATAATTTAAAAAATAGCGTATCATTTAAAATCGGCAGAGCTATTACATTCATACCCCGAAAAATACTTTCCTTAAAGAAATAATTGAATAAAACGAGGGAAATTAAATGAATTTTTTTATAAGTGAAGCTGCTAAGAATATTCTCGCAGAACATGCATTGATAATCGGAAACACATCTTTAGCAGAAAAAACAGAGGAAGATGCTACATCGAGTGATCTAAAATGGGATGAGAATAAATTAGATGAATTCTTAGGAAGAATTTTTCTTGCAGAGCGAAATGGAAAGTTCTCTATTCAATATTTGAAAATATTGAATTATATGGAGTCATTAGATTTTTTAATACAGTCAGGTCACAGTTTGGCAAGATTTGGAGATGGTGAACTAAGAGTCATGATGGGAGGAAGTCATCAGTTTCATAATCCAAACAAGAAGCTTCAATTAAAGTTACAAGATACTTTTAAAAATCCAGATAAACGCTGCGCAATAGGGATTGTTTCAACGTTATTTAAGTTAAAAATGCCTAATGATTATTGGAAAGAAACCTCTCCATTAATAAAAAAAGTAATAAAGAATGAATTAGATTTCGGTCGTGTATACCTTAATACGAATATGACTTTATTTTTTTCAAATAAAAGAACGAAATGGGGAGATGCCTATTTCTCAAAATTTCGAAGTTTATGGGAAAAGAAGAAAATTTTACTAGTTACAAATTTCGAACTTTTTGGCAAATTAAATAATAATATCTTCGATAATGCAAAAGAAATTATTAAAATCGATACACCTAAAAAAAATGCTTTCGAAGAATATGATAGAATAATGAATGAAATTCAGAAATATGACACGACTTATACTGTTGTTTTAATCATTGGGATGACTGCTACTGTTATGGCAAACGATTTAAGTAAGATTGGATATCGAGCTCTCGATTTAGGTCATTTAGCAAGATGTTATGATTTATATCGAGATGGCAAAGAAAAACCTGCAAATTTCTTTAGCTATTAAAAATATCTTAAAGGTTGGAATTAAATGAAAGTCGTGTTTCCCGTCAACGGTTTGGGTACCCGTTTTTTGCCAGCCACCAAGGCCGTGCCCAAAGAAATGCTTCCCGTTGTCGACAAGCCTCTGATCCAGTACGCGGTTGAGGAAGCGGCGGCGGCCGGCATCACCGAAATGATCTTCGTCACGGGCCGCACCAAGCGCGCCATCGAAGACCATTTCGACAATTGCCCCGAACTCGAGCGCGAGCTTGAGCAAAAGGGCAAAACGGAGCTTCTCGAAACGCTTCGAGACATCGTCCCAGCCGGGGTTACCTGCGTCTACATTCGCCAGCCGCGGCCTCTCGGTCTCGGGCACGCCGTTTTGTGTGCCCGTCCTGTTGTCGGGAACGAACCGTTTGCCGTGATCCTTGCCGACGACCTTGTGGATGCGGATGTCTCCGTCACCAAACAGCTTGTGGAAGCTCGCAAACGCGCAGGCGGTGGCAATGTACTCGCCGTGCAGCAGGTGCCTCGCGAGCACACCAAGCGCTACGGCATCGTTTCCACTTCAGCGACGGACGACGAACGCAGATTCGACGTTTCGAGCATTGTTGAAAAGCCCGATCCGGAAGTTGCACCTTCGACAGAAGCCGTGATCGGCCGCTACGTGTTCGAACCATCGATCTTCGAGTACCTCGCAAAGCAGAAGCCCGGTGCAGGCAGCGAAATTCAGCTCACTGACGCTATTGCCGCCTCGCTTGGCGACGTGCATAGTTCGGCCTACCGCTTCGAAGGGAGGCGCTTTGACTGCGGCTCCAAGCAGGGCTTTGTTGACGCGACGGTCCATTTCGCCCGCAAGCGCGGCTTCAGCATTGATGAAGACTGATCTTGTCGACAGAAACCAAATGAGAAAAGCATGAAAGTCGACGCTTCCATCTTCAAGGCATACGACATCCGCCGTGTTGTAGACCGGACGCTGACGGAGGACGCCGTTCGAGCTGTCGGTCGCGTGCTTGGCACCATGGCGCATGACGAGGGCGTCATGCGTTTCTGCGTCGGACGGGACGGCCGACTCTCGGGTGAACGACTCCAGAACGCCCTTGTGGAGGGCATTGCCTCGACCGGCATAGATGTTCTGGACGTCGGCGCCGTACCTACTCCCGTTCTCTATTACGCAACGAAGTACTTCGATTGCGGCACGGGCGTTGCCGTGACGGGCTCGCACAATCCGCCGGAGTACAACTGCTTAAAGATGATGGTAGCGGGCGTCACGCTCTTTGCCGATGAGATTCAGGGCATTCGTGAACGGATCGAACGGGAGCACTGGTGCGTCGTTGAAAAGCCTGGCCGCATCGTGCGCGTCGATGCCGTTGCTCCTTACGTCCAAAAGGCGCTCGAAGGTGTTCGACTTTTTCGTCAACTCAAGGTCGCAGTCGTTGCCGGCAACGGCATCGCCGGCCCGACGATGCTTCGCATCCTCTCGAAGCTCGACGTTGAAGTCATTCCACTTTACTGCGATGTCGACGGACACTTCCCGTACCCCCATCCGGACCCGTCCAAGCCGAACAATCTTGAGGCTTTGATTGACGAGGTGAAGAAAGTCGGCGCCGATTACGGCTTCGCGCTAGACGGCGACGGCGACCGGCTCGGCGTCGTGACGAATGCCGGCGAAGTCATTTACCCGGACCGCCTCATGATGTTTTTTGCGGACGACATTCTCCGCACGCATCCGGGCGCTCAGATCGTCTATGACGTCAAGTACTCGTGCAAGTTTGTCGACTGGGTCCGTGCAAAGGGCGGCGAACCCGTCATCAGCCCAACCGGCCATTCGCTCGTAAAGGCCAAGTTGCGCGAGACCGCTGCCCCTTTGCCGGCGAAATGTCGGGCCTCCACTTCTTCAACGACGAACGCTGGACGGGCTTTGACGACGGTCTGTACTGGGTCGTACGTCTGCTTGAGATTCTCTCGAGAAGCGAATCACCGTCTGCCGTTCTTCAAGAACTTCCCAACGCCGTCAATACGCCGGAAATCCAGGTCACGACGGAAGAAGACGGGAACAAGGCGTTCATCGCCGCGTTCCAGAAAGAATGTCGTTCTCCCGATGCGGAATCCGTCATCAAGATTCACGGGGTACGTGTTGAGTGGAAGGACGGGTTTGCGCTCCCACGTGCTTCCAATACGACGCCCGTGGTCGTCGTACGTTTCGAAGGCGACACGAAGGAATCGCTCGAGCGCATTCGGCAGTGCTTCATTGCCGAAATGCTTCGCGTCGTCCCTGCTTTGAAGATCCAATAATGAAAAGAAGAAAACCATGAACAAGCCCTTCCTGAAAGACTCAAGCATTCAGACGAGCGTTTCCGCTTGCGGAATCACGCTGGACCTCTCCCGTCAGCGGTTGACACAATCGGATCTGGACGACTTCATACATTACGCCGAAGAAGTCAATCTGCAGGACGCTTTTCGCCGGATGTGTGCAGGCGAAGTAGTAAACATTTCTGAAAACAGAGCGGCACTCCACACTTCTCTGCGAACGTTTGATACTTCAGCCCCGTTTTATGAAGAAGTCCTTGCGGAACGCGAGAGAATGCTCGGCTTTGCCGAGCGGATCCGCAGCGAAGGAAGGATCACAGACGTGATCAACATCGGCATCGGCGGCTCCGAAATGGGGCCGCACGCCGTGTGGCATGCGCTGCAGCCGTTGAATCCGAAGATTAATCTTCACTTTCTTTCCACGGTTGATGGCACGCTGCTCGACCGGATTCTGAGCCGCTGCCGTCCCGAATCGACGCTTGCAGTCGTTTCCTCGAAGAGTTTCGGTACACGCGAAACGATGGTGAACGCCGAAATGGTCGGAGAGTGGTTTGCTCGGGCTGGAATCATTGGAGATAAGCGGAACGATCACATCGTGACGGTCTCCTCGAAGGACGATGCAGCGGTATCGTTCGGTCTTCGAAAGGAAAACGGCTTCCGAATATGGCCCTGGGTCGGGGGACGGTTCTCGGTGTGGAGCTCGATCGGGTTGCCGCTCGCCGTCGGATTGGGGCGTGAAGCTTTTCTAGCTTTCCTGCGCGGAGCCAATGCGATGGACAAGCATGCAATCGAGGCGCCGGTGTCGAAGAATCTGCCGATGTTGATGGCCCTGCTGGCATATTGGGACTCGACAAAGCTTGAAATTCCTTCGATGTGTCTCCTGCCCTACGATTGCCGGCTAGACATGATGCCCGCCTGGCTGCAGCAGCTCGAGATGGAGTCGCTCGGCAAGTGCACGCTTGCGGACGGTTCCGGGGGAGTCCGAACCAGAACGGGCCAGGAGATATGGGGCAGCAACGGCAACTGCGGCCAGCACAGTTTCTACCAATGGTTAAGAGAAGGCACCTGGTGCACGAGCATCGATCTCGTGAAGGTTGAAGATGCCGGCCATGCACACGACAAGATGGCGCGGGTGCTCAATGCGAACGCAGATGCTCAGGCCGAGGCGCTCGTGACGAGAGAAAAAGAAGAGTTTTACAACAGTCTCATGGTTATCACTCTGAGCAAGTTGTGCCCCGAATTGCTTGGCGCCTTGATGTCGCTGTACGAGCACAAAACTTCGCTGTTTGGCTGGCTGCTGAAGATTAACCCCTTCGATCAGCCCGGTGTCGAGTTCGCCAAAAAATTAGCTAAAATGCTTGAGGAGTAACTTCAGTTAACTTGCTCTTTCAATCGAAAACATGAGATGGCGAGTGATTAACTTCAGGTTTACTTGCCATCTTTTTGTTATTTATAGATTTCTGTCTCAAAAAAATATGAATAGAATTTTGGCTTCAGTTGTTATTCCTGTCTACAACTGTGACCAATTTATTGTGAACTGCGTTGAAAGCGTAACGAAACAAACTCTTCGCGAAATAGAAATAATTATCCTCAATGATTGCTCTACATATGACACTTTAAAGAATATTCCAAACGATCCACGAATAAGAATTATAAAAAATAAGAAAAAACAAGGATCCGGCATATTAAGAAATGAAGGTATTGAATTAGCAAGGGGGGGGGGGCTACATCGCTGTTCTTGATGGGGATAGTTTGTACCCAGACTCGAACAGCCTTAAAAACTTAACAAAAATAGCTGAATCAAACAACTATAACGTTGTTGGAGGTTCCTTGTATATTCTGAACTCGAATACTGGTGAAATAAACTTCAAATTTCCTGATCAATTCTTTGAAATAGAGGGGCTTAAGAAGTATGTTGGCCACCAATATGATGGAGAATTTTGCCGTTCTATCTATAGAAAAGAATTTTTAGAAAAGCATAAAATTAGATTTCATTCATATCAAAGGATGCAAGATCCTGTTTTCTTCGTAAAGGCAATGACCCAATCCAAGGTCTTTTATGCCATAACCGATTATGTTTATTCCTATCGTAAGGAACATAAAAAAATAGCCTGGAACCCTATACTAATTTCAGAAAAAACCAACGCAATTTCATTGATTCTTAAAATTTCAAGGGATCAAAATTTAAGTCATCTACATTATTTGATGGCAAAAAACTTTATAAATTTTTCGAATCGACATTTATCCGATTTGAGAAATTTTAAGAATCAATGAAATTGTTTTTGTTGGCATTTCGAAATATTGATTTTTCGCTTCTCGAAGAATGTTGGACTCAAGACAAGATCAGCCTTCTTCGTTTAAAATTGTTTGGTGTTCTTTTGAAAAGTTTCTTGCCTTAAGAAGGAAGGATGAAATGAAAATCGCTGTAGTTGGGACTGGCTACGTTGGGCTTTCTAATGCTGTTCTTTTGGCGCAGCTCCACGAAGTCAAAGCCGTCGATATTGTTGAAGAAAAAATCAACAAAATCAACCAAAAAATTAGCCCCATTGTTGATAACGAGATTCAAGAGTACTTGACTACAAAAGATCTTGATCTCGTTGCAACTACCGACCTAACGCAAGCTGTTGAAGATGCCGACTACGTTTTCGTCGCCACTCCAACGGATTACGACACAAAGACTAATTTCTTCAATACTTCTTCCGTGGATTCGGTGATCGAAGCTGTTTCAAAGCTTAATCCGAATACAATTATTGTCATTAAATCCACTATTCCCGTCGGTTATACCAAGAAGAAGAAGGAAGAGGGTTATAAGAATTTGATCTTTGTTCCCGAGTTCCTCCGCGAAGGCAAAGCCCTTTACGACAATCTCTATCCGTCTCGCATCGTTGTTGGGGAGAAGAGCGAGCGAGCAGAAAAGTTGGCGAAGATGCTCGCCGATTCCGCGATCAAAGAGAATATTCCGGTTCTCCTGACAGATTCGACGGAAGCGGAAGCGATCAAGCTATTTTCCAATACCTACCTGGCAACCCGCGTTGCTTTCTTCAACGAACTCGATAGTTACGCTCTCGCAAAGGGCCTTGACAGTGCGTCCATCATTAATGGCGTAACCCTCGATCCTCGCATCGGTCACTTCTATTGCAATCCGTCTTTCGGTTACGGCGGCTACTGCCTGCCTAAAGATACGAAGCAGCTTCTGGCAAACTTCAAGGATGTGCCAGAAAACATGATTCGTGCGGTTGTCGAAGCGAACAGAACCCGCAAAGATTTCATCACGAAACTGATTCTTGATCGGAAACCGAAGGCTGTCGGCGTATATCGTCTGATCATGAAGAGCGGTTCCGACAACTTCCGTGCTTCGGCCATCCAGGGCATCATGCGTCGCTTGTCCGAAAACGGCATAAAGATTTATCTTTATGAGCCGACTTATAAAGAAGATAAATTCTTCACAGCTGAAGTTATTACTGATTTCAAAGAATTTTGCAACAACTCCGACGTGATCGTTACAAATCGGTGGAACGACTGTTTGGAAGCGGTAAAAGATAAAGTTTTTACGAGAGATTTGTATAATAATAATTGATTGTCTCGGTTTAAGATCTGCGAATATTTATTCAATAGATCTTTCTTTTGGATTTAAAAGATGCAATCACAATTTGATTACGATTATCTTGTAGTCGGTGCGGGACTTTTTGGAGCTGTCTTTGCAAATTTAGCTTGCAAAGCTGGGAGAAAATGTCTGGTTATTGATAAACGCTCCCATATTGGCGGAAATATCTATACCCACGAAGTTGAAGGGATCCCCGTTCACGAGTACGGAGCACACATATTTCACACTTCAAACGAAGCTGTTTGGAAGTTCGTGAACCAATTCAGCACCTTCAACAACTTTGTCAATTCTCCCGTTGCGAATTACAAAGGGCGGCTATTCAACCTACCCTTCAACATGAACACGTTCTACGCGATGTGGGGGGTGAAGACACCCGCTGAAGCACTCGCAAAGATCGAAGCGCAACGCGCGTCGGCAGGCATTGAGTCACCGCAGAACCTCGAGGAACAGGCGATCAGTCTTGTCGGCACCGATATTTACGAAACGCTCATTAAGGGCTATACGGAGAAGCAATGGGGTCGCGACTGCAAAGACTTGCCGCCATCGATCATCAAGCGCTTGCCTGTGCGACTCACTTTCGACAACAACTATTTCAATGCGCGTTATCAGGGTATCCCGGAAGATGGCTACACGCGGCTTGTCGCGAAGCTACTTGAAGGGAGCGAGGTTCGACTCAATATCGACTTCCTCCTTGACAAGGAATACCTGAGTTCTCGCGCGCGCAAGGTGATCTTTACAGGGCCGATTGATGCCTTTTTCGAGAACTGTTTCGGTCCGCTCGAATACCGCACGGTACGCTTCGAAACAGAGGTGATCCCGACGGCTAACTACCAGGGTGTGGCTGTCGTCAATTACACGGAGCGTGAAGTGCCGTACACGCGAATCATCGAGCATAAGCACTTCGTTTTCGGGGCACTTGGCAATCCTGAAAAGACTGTCATCAGCCGTGAATATCCGGAAGATTGGGATACGACGAAGGAACCCTACTATCCCGTCAATGATGAAAAAAATGCGCGCCTCTATGCTCAATACGCAGATCTTGCGCAGTCGCGCCCGAACGCGCAGAAGGTCATTTTCGGTGGTCGACTCGGAGCCTATCGTTACTACGATATGGACAAAGTAATTGAATCCGCGCTCAATATAGCTAAAAAAGAGGGCCTTATCTGCGACCTAAATTTCTAACCTGAACATTGCAAGTTCAAAAAACTGTAGGCGGGAGACGTAAAAAAATCCGCAACAAGAGGCGGATTTAAGAGAGGAAGAAGCTGGTTTCGGTAAAGTTCAGTTACCACACTAACTCTCCAACACCCAGCTCTTCCGCCATGCGGATTACCACATGCTCCGACGCTTCTGGCCGTTCTGTCACGTTTTCCAGCAAAAAATTTCACGCGACGTCGTTTGCCGGCCTACTTTCTATCGCACATATCGCTCGCAGTCTTAATCTCTATACGACCGCTAAAGAAGTTCTGTCAAGTGCCGTTCCCACTAAGCGCAATACGCAGTACTCCCCAGAGTTGATGTATGAGCAGTGGGTTTTGGCATTGGCGGCAGAATTCGAAGACCACAACGATCACGATCAGATTTTCCTCGATCCTGGGGTCTGCGGTGCGCTCGGAACTGGAAACACGGCCAGCAGTGCCACGCTTTACCGCTTCGAAAACAGTTTCGATCGTCATTTGATCAACGCTCTCAACGTCACTCCTTTGATCGCATTCATCAATGCTGACAAAAAGCTGGGACTGTTGCCGCGCATTCGACGCAAGAAGTATCGTTGCCTCTTTCTGGACGTGGATTCAACCTTCATTGAGCTTTACGGTAATCAAGAGAAAAAGTCCTACAACGACCATTACCAGTGCAGTTGCCTGGCCCCGGTTTTGTGTTACCTGCACAGTTATCCCATTGCTGTGTTTGGTGCCGTCGGTACCAGCGATGCCCACAAGGTGCTTGAGCGCTATTTGTCCAGACTGCTCAAGCGGACGAAAGAACCGTTTCCCGATTTCATCATAGTTCTGAGGGCGGATTCCGGCTTCAATTCCAATGCGTTGATCGACATGTGTCGCAAGTGAAAATTACCATTTATTCGGAGTAAGCACCCCAAAGGTTTTCGACAGGAGCAAAAGGACGTCGAAAAATTCGAGCATCGCAATTTAACTTTCCGATGCTCACCATGTTTTTCAATGACATCCGCTTATGGCAACGCATTTACCGTCAATGGCAAGCCAGCTCAGTCTCAAAGGGCTATTTCTTCAAGCATGTATTGCCAAACCTATGGCCGAGTGACAAGCCGCTTCCGGCCAAATCCACCACGTATCGCAAGTTCAGCATCCTGGAGAAGGAAGACGTTTATCTCGCTCTCGATGATGAATTGACTGCAGTTCCGACAATCGACCAAGAAATTACGGTTGTCGATAGTCAGACAATGGATGAGCAGGACGGCGGTATTCGTGTCGTTGAGATCGACCAGCAGATGCTCTCCGATTTTCTGGATCGAAACCGAAGAGCGCAGGCATCCGACTCATTGCCTTCAGAGGTTCGTCATTACAATGCAAAGCAGCTGTTTTGCATGCGTTTGCCTGACGGTACCGTGGTCGAGTTCAACACTGAGCATCCCGAAGCTCTGGCCTTGCAAATGGTAGCGGCTGCACGGAGGTCGGCATGAATTTCAACTTCAACACCGGCCGCATCACCTTGATCATCGCCCCTGTTAACCTGCGCGCAGGTTACGAGAGACTTTCGCTGATCGCTGCCGGTTTGTTTAGTATTGATGTTGACGCCGGCACGACTTTGTGATCTTCATTTCACGCCCACGAAAGATCGTCAAGATGATCTGGACCGATGAGCGCGGAGCATCTCTCCTGACTCGACGTCTAAAAAAAGGTACGTTTGAGCGTTTTTATGCCCATGATGACTGCCGACAAAGGCGTTTCACTCGCCAGGAACTGCTTCAATTCCTTGACGGATATCGTTTGAAATAACCTCAAGATGTTGACGCAAGTCAAAGACGCTTCAAGTTCTTCCGGCCGCTTTCATAGCCTTGTTTTTGCACCGAAAATCGACTTTCGACAGTACGAAATTAAGGCCTGTCTGCGGCTTGTAAATGCTTCCTGCATTAAACAAAGAACCGAGCCTGTTTTGATCCTTAGTCGATTTTGGACCTGCTCTCAGACTGTTTAGAGCGCCTAACCTCTCGATTTAAAAGAAGAATCATTTGTCTGATCTTAGCAAAATCCAGTTCGTCCCCCCGAAACTCATATCCGATTTCAGACTTGGAAACGGACGTGAGTTTCTCGGCAT
>ERZ836829.1501-NODE-1501-length-13222-cov-2.216678_pt1 | contig 13222 bp, 8 predicted proteins | sample MGYA00519574_ERZ836829 | MGnify/ENA primary metagenome ERZ836829 (study PRJEB31850, sample SAMEA3708808) | human gut metagenome | biome: human gut; feature: human-associated habitat; material: faeces | place: China | collected 2014 ... | reverse complement strand
GATGTTTTCTGTGTACGATCCTTTGGCTTTGACAATCAGGGATTCATGGAGTTTTATCGGAAACTCAGGTGGATCGTACCGGGAAGAACAAGGATTATCGGGACTAATACACAGGAAGTATGGAAACTGCGGCGGCCGAATATCGGAATCTGTACGGCAGCAGGCATGCTTTTGGGGTATGTACTTCCAAAATTCCTGGAAATGATGATGTATGGGTAACAAGTTATGAAAGAAAACAAATCAGAAGCAGAGATTAGAAAGAGTGAAAATGACAAGGAGAAAATGTCATGAGATGGTATACAGCAATCGGAATGAAAAAAGATGATGCAGATGGAAGGTTTTGTGTCTGGGTAGATGGGGAAGAAAAAGTACTTACAGAAATGGAAACTATTTTGTGGGCTGCGCTCACCTGGTCTTTCTGTGAAGAGGATAAGGTCCACTCCCAGATGCATCGTCTTCTTGTATTTAGCCTTGGAGAAAAACAGGCACAGGAATGGGCGGACAAAGAGGATTTTCAGTTTTGCCTGAACCGTCTGGTAAAGCGGGGCCTGGTTGTGCTGACAGAAGGATGTACCAGAGAGGAAGCTGTATACAGCATTATCAGCCGGTCAGTCATGGCTCCCATGGCCTTTTCACGGACAGAACGCATGAAGCATTTTATGGAAGCCCTTTCCATGGGAAAAGGACTGAAGTTTTCACTGAGAGCTTTTAAAAAGCCGCTGCTTACAGAAGAGGAATACCAGCTACTTTCCTATCTTCAAAGAGAAGGGGATGTTTCCTATCATCTGAAATGCTTAAAAGAAAAGGCAAAAAGCAGGGAGTCCCATTTGGAAGATTCCCTCCAGGAGCAGATACAGAGGGAATTTATAAGCCGCGTAGCGCAGCTTTACTATAAGAAACAGCTTGTGATCGACAACATAAGAAGGGAGGACTGCCTTGAAGCAAACGGAACATCCGTATTGGCACAGGCTGTATAGATGCTTGGAAGATTTTGGCATACGTTATCAGAATATACCGGTTTTTTTTAAGGACAGGATCCAGCGATATGGTATCCTGTCTCTTTTTATCCTGCTTTTCGGATCATTTATGGGAACATGGATGAAAGATAAAACTTTTATTTTCTGGTCTTTCCTGCTTGGGATTATCGGGTTTATAAGAACATATCTTATTTTCCGCACCGCAGATAAAAAGACCTATGAAATCGTGGAAGGGCTGGTAACCGGGATAGACGGGAAAAATCCCTTTGCAAGATTACGGAAGATCCGGGTAAGTGATCCGGCCGGACGGCAGAATGAACTTTTGCTGGATAAAAACGTAAAAGTTTTGGAGGGAAAACGTTACCGGTTTTATTTTGGCATAAATGAAAAGAAGCTGGTAGGAATCCGCCGGGTGGATGCAGCACTCAATAACGGGACTTTTTTGGGAAACGAAGAAATATAAGAGGAAGAGATCCATTTTATAGCAGGGAGGGGAGCACCAGGCATGGTTCGATTCCATGCTGCCCTGTTTCCGCAAAAGACTATTGCGGGAAATACAGCAAAGGAGAGAAGGATATGTCAGAAACACTACAGGGAACCGTGAAATGGTTCAGCGCACAGAAAGGATACGGCTTTATCACCGGTGAAGACGGGATTGATTATTTCGCCCACTTTTCGGAGATCCAGATGGATGGATACCGGAAATTAAGCGGTGGCCAGCCGGTCCTTTTTGAAGCAGGGACGGATGCCAACGGGCGAAGCCTTGCCAAAAATATTTCCCCGGCGGATCCAAACGCTGAGTAAGACGTTTTCATAGTGCATGTACAGATTACCTATTCCCCTCAGATACATGCATTTATGCAGACGGATGAAAAGACAGGCGGTATCATGCCGCCTGTCACAACATGTAGCAGAATAATAAAGATAACTCACACAATAACACAATATATAGTTAAAATTAATTGACAACCACAAAATGTTGTGGTAGTCTTTAAATGAAAAATAATTTAACAGTCTATAAAAGACTGTGGTTATTCTTTAGTTCCGGACATTCCGGAAGAAACACTTTGGGGCGGTTTTGCCCTTAATGAGAAAAAATGGATATGCAAAATATAAGGAAGATGCAAGAAGGAAAGAAGATTCTTTTTGTGTCTTTTTTTATTGCATAAAAAGCAGAAAGGAGGAGCACGAATGAAACTGTCAGTTAAGGAAACTGCAAAAAGAAATACCTTAAGAACATCAAAAAAAGAAAACACATTGTAAAATCAGGAGGGTCGATTATGGAGACAATTAAATGGGAAAACGCAAATGCACTGGAAATTGGAATGCTTATGGAGATGGCAGAAGACGGCTATGTATTTTGCATCGAAGATGGAAAGATACAGGCTGTTGAAGTCCGGATTTTCAGCTAGCGTGGAAAGGCGGACATTATGTATTATAAAGATGACTTTTATAAGGAGTTCCGGACAGAAAAGGAACTGTGCGAGTATCTGGAAGAGATAGACAGCCGGGCAGAATGGATCCGGATCACCAGTAAGAAATTAAAGGTGGCAGCTGCAGGAGAGGAAACCTGTACAGAGGTTCCGGGCATTTCCCTGGAAGCACTGGAAAAAGATACCTTATCTCATTCCAGGCTGGTTCTTATCCTGCCCGAGAGGATCTGTTATATAGGAAATTCAGCAATCAAATCGTTGAAAGGACGGGCCAGGATTGATGGCAAAGCCCTGGCAGATGTCGATAAGAAAACACTGGCAGAGATCTTGAATAAATGCCTGAAGGTTGCAAGAGGAAGAGCACTGATCCGTTTCTGTGAAGGAAAAATAAGGGCAGTCCTGTCTGGTGATGAAAAAGATTATGCCATCATATCCATGCCGGATATGTACATGGTTACCTCGGCATATATCCATGGGGACTATGAGAAGGCAACGTTTTTAAACGGCTATGCAGACCATTATTCTGTTACGGCGTCCTGGCAGCTGGAAGATACGAAACTTACAGATGTTTATAAGGAACTGATGCAGAATTATGGAAGAAAGACCGATAAGGACATAAAAGCAGTTGTACGGATCACTACGTCAGACGTTGGTGTGTCCGGAGCGAATATTTTTTATTCCCTGCAGGAGCCGACAAGAAATGTGATCCTTGGCAATGCCCTGAAGGTTACGCACAAAAACTGTAAAGGAATGGAAGATTTCACGGAAAACATAGAGTCGATCTTCGATTACTACCGGGAAGTCTTAAAAGGGGTCATGCGGCTGTGTGATATCTGGATCGAGCATCCGGCAAATGCCATGGCAGGGATCATGAAGCAGGCGGGATTTGGAAAAAAACTGCTTGCAGAAACCGTGGAGCAGTTTAAGGCTACTACCGGGGATGAGCCATGCAGCGCATACGAGATCTACTGTGGGATCTGTGAATCCATTACCATTGCAAGGCAGGAAAAGACGAATGAGAGAGGACTTTTAGCTCTGGAAGAAAAAATTGCCGGCTGTGTGTCAAAACGCTGGCATGAATATGATATTCCTGGCACTGTAAAATACTAACAGGATTTAAAAGAATGGAGACAGCATGGACTGTCTTTTTTTGATGGGAGGAAAACATGAAGGTTACGAATGGAAAAGATGTGGCAAGGCTGCTGGTAGATGAATACTTGAACTGCCATCCCACCGGACACAAAAAATTTATGGAGTCCATGGCAAAAGAGCAGCAGGAAATAAAAGACAATTACACTTATCTTGGGTTTGCCTGGCTAAAAGGTCTTTCGGAAGTTGGGTATTACGATCTTCGAAACGAAGCATCGAAACTGATGGCCGATGATCTGTGCCTGCATGTAAAGGAACAGCCAGAGAGGGTGCGCCTGGTGTATGACGGCGCAGAGAAAATGGAGATCGATCAGTCAGACGAAGAACAGATGGCAAAAATGTTTACCTGCTACCTGCTTGCAGGAAGTATGGACGGATATGGGGAATTTGTGGATTATGCCCTTGATACCCACCGGACACTGCAGCAGAACCTGACACGGTTTTTCGTGGAATGGTTTGTAAAGGCAGAAAAAGGCTCTGCATTTTTAAAACAGGCAAAGATGGTGTATTCCAGGTATTCCCTGCCATATATCTAAATTACGGAGGTATGTGATGGATAGAAAACTTCCGGACTGGTTAAAAGAGAGCAGGGAGGCAGAAAAACTGATCGCATGGATGAAATCGCCGGATTGTGAAGTAAAAGAATTTTCCGGACAGCTGTTTATAAAGGCAAGATATGGAAACTGTTTCTTTTTCTTTGACTGTTTAAAGGAAAACAGAAAAACAGACCGGAACTGGTGTGCCGTGATCCACATGCCGGAGTATTCCCTTTATGAAGCAGAAGATCTTTTTCTGAAGCCGATCGGGATACCGGATGATTTTGGTTTTCCTGTGCGTGAGGATCTGATCCCGAAACTGGAAACACAGATAAGCCGTATTGGAAAGAAACTTATCCGGGAACAATGGGATGAACTTTTGTTAAAAGGCGGGTATACAGCTGCACAGATGATCCCGGAGATCAGCAGGGTTTATATCCAGCTAAATGCAGACCGTTTTATTAAAAAAGGAAAGCGGCCGGAGGATCTGATCTATCAGCCGCAGTTTCATTTTGCGGATATGAAGTGGAAATTTTCTGACTGGATGTTTCTGGAATATTTAAGCAACCCACAGCGGGCAGCAGAGCTTTTCGCCCAGAAGTGGCTGCTTGAAAAACTTCCGGAGATCTCAAAAAAGAAGATCTGTATCGGATGTATCCGGGAAGAAATGGAAGAAATGTTAAAAAAGACTGGGACAGGGCCGGAGGCAAGCCTTCCGCGTTCTGCTTAGTATAAAAAATGAAAAAATCAGGAGGAAACGAATAATATGGGTAAATACAATTACATGAATCTGAACCAGAAGATGATTAGGATCCGAAAGAAAGTGCCGAAGCTGATCCGCAAACGGTACAGTGAGGACGTTACTTATGATTTTGTAAAACTGGATGATATCTATGAATGCCTGACACCGGCCCTTAATAAATACGGGGTCGATTTTGACATCTTAAGTGAAAGGCCGACACAGATGGACGAACAGGGCAATTCCGTGTTTTTAAAGGAAATGGGAGCACTCTGGAGATATGAGGCTGACCTGGAGCTGTGCTGGACCAATGCAGACCGTCCGGGAGACAAGGTACGGAGCTTTTTGCATGTCATTGGAACCAATGAAGCACCGGATAAAGCAAAAGGTGTGGCATGGACGTATGGCCTGAAATATTATTTCTTAAATAAATTCAACATCATGCAGGCATCTGGAATAGACGATCCGGACATGCGTGGGACGGAAAAAGAAGAAATGCCGAAGCAGGAAGCTTCCGTAAAACCGGAAAAACCGAAAAAGAGACAGGAAAAGACAGAAAGAAAAGAAACCGCAGCAAAGCAGGAGCAAACGGAACCGGTCAGGGAAAAGAAAACGGACCGTAAAAAACTGCGTGATGGAAATGCCATATCAGAAGATCCTGTAAAAGTGGAATATGCAGTGACGGATACAGAAGAAAACCTTCCTGGACAGATGACTTTTGGAATGGAAGAAAGTGAAAGTGGACTGGAAAAATTTTCCGATGAAGAAACCAAAGCGGAAGATCTGGTTCAGACCGAGGAAATCTCCGTAGATGAGGAAATTACTGCCGAGACGGATGCAGACGGTTTCCGAGCAGTAGAAGAAACGGATGAAGTTCCATTTGATGAAGATGATGAGATCTCTTTTGATGCAGAAGAAGAGGAAGAAACACCAGAAGAGACTGCAGAGGAAGTGTTGGAGGATATGGCTCACGAAGAGGATGCAGAGGATGAAGTGAAATGGGCAGAAAAGGTTATCTGCAATTTTGGTGTCTATGCCGGAACCCCTCTTGGGGAAATGATGCAGGATGCCAGAGGTTACCAGACGATCAAATGGCTGGTACAGCGTTACAAAGGCCAGAATCAGGAAATACAGAAAGCTGCGAAGATTCTTTTGGATCATGAAAAGGAAATGCAAAAAGCAGCCTGAAAACAGAGAAATAGTTTGAGGTGGCTCCGGGAACGGGGCCATCTTTTATGAAGAGGAGGAAGGCATGTATGCCAGAGAATCGTTTACGATCGCAGAAGTAGCAGATCTTTTGTCAATCCGAAGACTGAGTGATTCTTACCAGGACGAATTTCCGGTGGAATGTCCTTTTTGTGGGGATTTAAGAGGAAAATGCAGTTTTTGCATCCGCAAAAATGGAGAACTTAAGAATGTTTACCATTGCTATCATTGCGGGGCAGCCGGAAATATGCTGACACTGTATGCGGAACTATCCGGCATTTATGGGAGAAACCGGTATAAAGAAGCCTACCGGGAGATAAAGCAGGAACTTTCTTTTTCTGGAACGGATAAAAGACAGCAGTCCACGACACGAAATGGGTTCGTTTCTATCGTTTCTAAAAAGAAACGCATTTCCCTTACGGAAGAGGAATGGGATTACCGGGACCATGTATATAAGGAAATGCTCACTTTTCTTAAGCTTAAGGAAACACACCGGAGGAACCTCCTCCTGCGTGGGTTGACATTAAATGAGGTCAGACAGATGGAAGAACGAGGTTTTTTAAGTACGGATGATGAGAATTCCGTGACCATTGCCAGAAAGCTCTTAAAAAAGGGATTTCGCCTGGATGGGGTTCCTGGATTTTTCATCAACCGGGATGGTGACTGGGAAGCTGCTTTTTATAGGAAGAATAACGGGTATCTTTGCCCGGTCCGGGATGGGAAGGAACGGATCATAGGATTCCAGATCCGGCTGGATGTTCCTTTAAAAGAACGGAAGTACCTCTGGTTTACCAGCAGCGGCTTAGAAAGAGGCACATCAAGCGGCAGCCCGGCAGGAATGTTTGGGAAAATAAAGGATGGCACGGTTTACGTAACGGAAGGGATCTTAAAGGCAGAGATCGCATGGATGTGTACAGGAAATCCTTATATCGGAGTCCCTGGAGTTTCCAATCATAAAGGATTGGAAACTGTCTTGCGAAAACTGAAAGAGCAGGGGTTAAAAAGAGTTTACGAATGTTACGACATGGATAAAATGATGGAATTGTCCTGTAAGCACGATGAAAAAAGTGCGTGCCGGCAATGTGAACATGGAATTTATCTGTATCATGGAGAATGCCCCAAAAAGCGCAGAAAACGGGACATGATCCGAAAAGGCTGTATAAAACTATATGAGATCTGTGAGGAACTGAATGTATCCTGCAAAAGAGTCACCTGGGATACCGATGCATCCGGTACCTGGATGGAACACTACAAAGGCGTGGATGACTGGATCCTTCGAAAAGAGGAAAAAGGACACAGGAAGACGGCATAAAATGTTTGGTCAGATAAAAGGGAAACTGGAATTTTTTTCAGTTTCCTTTTTATCTGGCTGAAAAAGCCGGAAGAAAGGAGAAAGCGATGCAGATAAGAGACGGACCAAAAGAAAACTGCAGGGAAAAAAGCGATCATGAAAGGAGAACGTGCACTTGGAAAAAAACTGGAAGAAAAGATGGATGGCGGGTGCGATGGCTTTTGCTCTGTGCTGCACTACGCTCTTGCAGACGGGAGCTTCTGCAGTATCCGCCGCTGAGGTGGGAGGCGTTTCCGCACAGAGCGAGACGCAGATCGAGGTACAGACAGAAACGCAGACAGAAACGCAGACGGAGAAAAGCGAGGAGGAACTGATCGAGGAAACCGTTGCTGATCCGGAACTTGCGCTTATGGTTACCGAAGGGGAAGCCTTTGATATCCAGAATGATTTTACAGGACTGAAACTCTCTGACGGAGACCATGTGGAACTGAAAAAAGCAGCAATGGAAGACGGGACTGTATTTGATTATAACCATGCGGGGACCTATAAATGCGTATATCTTGTTACGCCCGCATCGGGGGAAGCCTATCTGGTTGCCAGAAACATTACTGTGACACCAAGGGAAGCAGAAACAGACGGATCCAATGGCGGTCAGGAACAGGAAACCGGCGATGACGAACCGGAGGCAGACCCCGTCCTCCCGACCATAAGCCCGGAAGATGCCCCGGAAACTCTGGAAGAGCCGGAAAAAACGGAGGAGCCAGAAGAAGAGGAAGCAGAAGGATTTTCCGATGAGGAACCAGAGGATGGAAGCCATCAGGTTGACATCGTACAGGGAAATGAATTCAATATTGAACTGGACCACGAGGACGGACGTTACCAGACGGGGGAGATGGTCAACTTTTCCGGTGATATCCCGCAGGGAAGCCTGATCGCAGTGGGAACAAGTCTTGTCGAAGCAAACCAGACAGAGAATACCGAAGATCTTCTGTATGCAGAAGTAAGCTACGATGAGGGAACAAATTCCTTCAGCTTTGAGATGCCGGAAGATGATGTTGCATTAAGTGTGCTATATGACCAGGCTGAGGGCGGTATTAGTACCGTGGCAGCTTCCGATGGAGACTTGTGGGATGATTCAACAGACATTGAAGCTAATACCTATTACTATTATTCAGATGGAAAACTGCATCCGTTTGATTCTGTTATGGGACAGGGCGGAAATGATTCCTATAAGTATATCCGTTACAAAGCAGGCGGAAAGACTTATACCGTCTATGCATACTGCATGCAGCACAGTAAACAGTCCCCGCCAAGTGGAACGACTTATAAAAATATGGTCGAACTGGATGAAGGCGGCGATGACCGTTATTTAAGGAAGGCCATGTTTTACGGATATGGCGGTCCCGGATGGGGCGGCACATTCAACGGCTATAATATCAAATCCATCATGGAAAAATACGGCTGTTCCTCCGAGACCCGTGCAATGCAGCATTATCTGGTCGATTATTTATATGACGGGGAATCCGGATTTGGCGGCTCCCTTTCGACAACTGCCAAAAACATGTTAAAAGAGATCAAGGCAGCCCTTTCAAAGATGCCGGATCCAACGACCATGGAACTGACACCAGGGCTCAGTGCTTCTGCAAATGGAAACCAGAGGCCGACATTTACATGGAAGGCAAATGCAGCTTTTGTGATCACGATCCATCTGGAAAACGGGGTCTCCCTTGTAAATGAGACGACAGGAAAAACCGGGACCGGAAATGTGAGCGTAAAGGGCGGTGAAAAATTCCATCTGAAAGCAACCACCCAGAATATTGGAAGCCTGAAAGGAAAATATGCGATCACATCCAACTATCCGCTTAATTTCCATGCCATGCTCTTAAAGCTGGCGAACAGCCAGGATATCGGCTTTGGATATTATACCGATACACTGGAACTGAACCTGGAGGTAGACTGGCCGGATGAAGCAACGGTCAAGATCATCAAAAAAGATAAGGGAAGCAACGCGCTCCTTGCAGGTGCCGTTTACGGCATCTATGCAGATGAAGCCTGCACGAAACTTATCAAAAAAATGCCGGCAACAAATGCAAAAGGGGAATCCGAAGTAAAGATCACCAAAACACAGGATACCGTTTACCTTCGTGAGATTTCAGGCCCGTCCGGATATGTGCTGGATACGAAAGCCTATGGGGTAAAGCTGGTCGTGGGGCAGACCGCTTCCAAGAACTTAACGGATAAAGAGCAAAAGGGTGCACTCACCATTTATAAAGAAGGAGAAGTGCTCACCGGAGCTGCCGTCACGGAAAATGGTGTGACATTTACCTACGAAAAACAGAAATTGAAAGGAGCCGTTTACAGTGTTTATGCAGGTGCAGATATCAAGGCGGCAGATGGCACCCTCATCTATAAAAAAGGTGCGCTTGTCAAGGATAATCTGGTTACCGGAGATGACGGAAGCGTTACGTTAAAAGATCTCTATCTTGGCACCTACACAGTAACCGAGACGAAGGCTCCGGATAATTATGTATGCAAAGGGGAGTCCAAGAATGTCGAGCTTGTGTATGCAGGCCAGACCGTAGAAGTGCAGACTGGCAGTGCAACATTTTTAAATGAACGCCAGAAGGCAGCAGTCCGTGTGGAAAAACAGGACGAAGAGACCAAAAATCCGCTCTCCGGAGGTATTTACGGGCTGTATGCAGCAGAAGATATCAAAGTTGATGGTAAGACCGTTGTTCCCAAAGGAACACTGATTGAAAAAGCAACGACCGGAGCCGATGGAAAAGCTTCTTATAAAGCGGAACTTCCGATCAATTACAGCTACAGCATCCGGGAGATCCAGGCACCGGAACTTTACCTTAGAAACAGTGAGGATACTTACACCTTCACTTTTAAGTTTACCAATGATAAGGAAGAAAAGGTAAACTTTAGCTATACCTTTACAAATAAACGTGTAAATGCAACGATCGACCTGGTAAAAGAAGACAGCAAGACAGGAAACAGCGCACAGGGAGATGCCGTATTTGAAGGAGCCATTTACGGGCTCTATGCAAGGGAAGACATTAACCATCCGGATGGCAGGAGCGGAGTCCTTTATAAAAAGGACGAGCAGGTAGCTACCCTGACGACCGATAAAGCGGGAAAAGCAAGTATAAGCAATCTGTATCTTGGAAAGTATTATTTGAAGGAGATCACGCCTCCAGTAGGTTATCTTCTGGACGAAGAGGAGCATGATGTAAACTGTAACTACGAAGGAGATCAGGTAGAGACGGTAAAACGAAATACCGTTTCCAAAGAAGACGTGATCAAACAGCCATTCCAGTTGATCAAAGCAGCGGATAATGATAAGACCGATGCGAATCTTTTAAAAGGTGCCGGATTCTCTGCTTATCTGATCAGCAGCCTGACTGTAAAGGACGATGGAAGTTATGACTTTACAAATGCGACCCCGATCGTTCTTACAGAAGACGGAAAAACAGAAATGTTTACCGATGAACGCGGCTATGCGTGCAGCATCCCGATTCCTTATGGACGCTACATTGTCCGTGAGACTACAACACCGCATAATTTTATGCCGGTAGATGATTTTATCGTAACCGTAACCGAGAACAGCAGCACACCGCAGGTATGGAGAGTCCTTTTGGACGATGAGTTCAAAGCAAAGCTTAAGATCGTGAAACAGGATGATGAGACCAAACAGCCGGTCCTCCTTGCCAATACAGAATTCAAAGTGTATGACCTGGATGCGAAAAAGTATGTGGAACAGGTAACGACCTATCCAAATACGGTTGTCCATAAATCCTATTTTACGGACGAAAATGGTTACCTGATCCTTCCGGAATCCTTAAAATGCGGAAATTACAGGATCGAGGAAGTGAGCGCGCCGGATGGCTACACCCAGAATACCCAGTATGTGGAGATCAAAGTTGACAAGAATACAGCTTATCAGATGGATTCTGTCAGCGGGGATGCCATCATTACCGTGACCTATGAAAACCATCCGGTCAAAGGTAAACTGGTGATCCATAAATCTGGTGAAACCTTAAAATCCTTTAAAAAGGATTTTGTATACGAAGAAACTTCCCTGGAAGGGGCAGAATTTGAAATCTACGCAGCAGAAGATATTTTCACACCGGATCATCAGGTGGACGAGCAGGGAAAACGTCACGTGATCTATGCAAAGGATACCCTGGTAAAAACAGTAACCACTAATAAAAATGGGGAAGCTGTTATCAAAGACCTTCCGCTTGGAAAATACCGTGTGAAAGAAACAAAAGCACCGGCCGGATTTGTCTTAAATCCAGACAGTCAGGAAGTATCCTTTATCTATAAGGATCAGAACACACCGGAGATCGAAGAAAAACTGGAATTTTCCAATGAACGCCAGAAAGTAGAGCTGAGTGTGGAAAAACAGGATGCCGAGACCGGAAAGGCTTTAAAAGGTGCAACCTTTGGATTATACAATAAAGAAGCAATTTCTTCCGGCGACAAGGTGATTGTAAAAGCAGATACACTGCTTCAGGAGATCACAAGCAACGAAAAAGGTAAGGCAGCGTTTACGCTGAATCTTCCGCTTGGCAGATACTATGTGAAAGAGCTGCAGGCGCCGGCGGGTTATGTATCTTCCGATGAGATCCTGGAATTTGATGCCACATACCAGGGCCAGGACGTAAAAACGATCAAATTAAAATCCGTGAAGAAAAACCAGCCGACAACGGTAGAAGTGACAAAAGCAGACATCACGACTGGAACAGAACTTGACGGGGCTTCCATGAGTGTACTGGATAAGGATGGCAACGTGATCGATTCCTGGACATCCGTAAAAGATTCCCCTCATGTGATCAAGAGACTTCAGGTTGGAAAAACATACATTCTGCGTGAGGAGCTTGCACCATACGGTTACTTACGTGCAACAGACGTAGAGTTCACGATCTCTGATACTGCAGAAGTACAGAAAGTCAAAATGGAAGATGAAGTCCCGGTAGCAAGACTTCTGGTAAACAAGAAAGGGGAATTCTTAGACAGCGTATCCCTTCTTGACAATGCAAAAGGCATGATCGAGCACCTGTTCAACTATGTGACCGGAAACCTGACTGATGTAACCTTCAATGTTTACGCGGCAGAAGCCATCCGTGCAGCTGACGGGGTAAGTGCAGATTATTATGCGGCAGATGAACTGGTCGGCTCCATTACAACAGATGGAAATGGCATCGCCCAGATGGATAACCTTCCGCTTGGACGTTATTACATCGTGGAAAAAGAGACCGCACATGGCTACGTTCTGGATAATGAACCAAGATATGTGGATCTTACATACCGTGACCAGGATACACCTCTGGTTACTTATAGTGCCGACTGGCAGAATGCGCGCCAGAGGGTACAGGTGGAAGTCCTGAAAAAAGAAAAGGACAGTGACAAAGTACTTTCCGGGGCAATCTTTGGCCTCTATGCAGCAGACGATATCGTATCTTCTAAAGGAAAAGTACTCCTTGCGAAAGACACCCTGATCGAACTGAAGACCACAGATGAGGATGGAAAGATCCAGTTTGTTGCAGATCTCCCGGTTGACAGCAGGTACTACATTAAGGAACTTGCCGCCCCGGATGGCTATGTAACAGACCAGGAACCGCAGGAATTCACTTTTGAGTACCAGGGCAGTGGAACCAGTGTTGCAGAGTATGCGTTCACCTTTGAAGATGAACAGACTACGGTAGAACTTTCCAAAGCAGACCTGACGGACAAAAAAGAACTTCCGGGAGCATCCTTAAAGGTAACAGATGAGAATGGAAATACGGTGGATGAATGGGTATCCAAAGAGGAAGCACATATCATCAAGGGTCTTATCGTAGGAAAGAAATACAAGATGACAGAAACAAAGCCGGCAGATGGTT
>ERZ836829.1499-NODE-1499-length-13239-cov-75.571526_pt1 | contig 13239 bp, 14 predicted proteins | sample MGYA00519574_ERZ836829 | MGnify/ENA primary metagenome ERZ836829 (study PRJEB31850, sample SAMEA3708808) | human gut metagenome | biome: human gut; feature: human-associated habitat; material: faeces | place: China | collected 2014 ... | reverse complement strand
AGCCGACATCCGAAGCGATTTCGCCCACCTTGGCGTTCACGTTATCGAACAGGCCAGAGAGGTTGCCCGTGATGCCATCTATCAAAATGCCTTTTATCCATTTCTCGATGATCTCACTAATCAAGCAAAGATACCTCCTTTCCCGCGCCCTCCCATGTGAGCGGGAGAGCGCGGCGTAGGATTTTAAGTGTTAGTCGTTCGGAAAATTGTGGGCAGCGATGCAGGACTTAGCCCAGCAGCCCGGACAGCAGCGGGACAAGGGTCACGCCGATCAGGGCAACGCCGCCGCCCGCGACCAGCTGCTTCACGCCCTGGCTCTTGCTGCCGGGGTTATCCTGTCCATAGCCCTCCAACAGGTTGATGCCGCCCCAGACACACAGGGCACCGCCCAGACCGACCACGATCGTCTGCAAAGTATCGACTGCGCTGTTGAAAAATTCCATAAGGTCCTCACTTTCTGCCGCTTGTTCTGCGGCACTCAAAAATAAAATTATTCGGCTGCATTTTCATCCGACAGGTCAATTTCATACAGGTCAAAACTTTCGTCCTGTGCGACTACCTGCTGCCGTTTCCGGCGCAGGGTGGATAAGAACCTGTCCACATCAAAGGTGTTTTTCTTGTCCGCGTCTGCAAGGTACTTGTAGTGCGGGTGCTTGGTGATGTCGAACTTCTCCGAGAAGAACGGTCTCACGCCACGCAGCTGCAAAATACATTTGCCGCCGTCCATGATTGCGATTTCGTCCTCTGACATCAACGCCTTTCCTAATTTTTGATAGTTCAGTCCGTGGGAGGTTTGAGAACCCCGGTTCTCGCTGGTGTTGAAACTGTCGATGGTTTCTTTCCCCAGCGCATCGGAGATCTCTTTGGCATTTTTGCCCCGCCCACTCAAAAAGAGAACAGAGTCGCAGTTGTCCGAAATGATTTCGGCCGCATCTTTGTAGATGGCTTTCAGCTGCGACTGGCTCTGCAAAATGATGGATGCCGAGATTTCCCGACTGCGAATGGTGGCGATCAGCTTGTCGAAGTTGGGAATCTGCCCGATGTTGGCGAACTCGTCCAGAATCAGCCGTACATGGACAGGCAGCCGACCGCCGTATTTATCATCCGCACGGTCACACAGCAGATTGATAAGCTGGCTTTGAAGCATGGCGAGAATGAAGTTGAAGGTGGTGTCCGTGTCGCTCATAATCAAAAACAGCACGGTCTTTTCATCCCCGATGGTGTCCAGTTCCATTTCATCGTCCTCCATCAGCTCCCGCACTTCCCGGATGTCAAATGGGGCTAAACGGGCACCGCAGCTTATCAGGATGGAGGAACGGGTCTTGCCGGCCGACAGCAAAAACTTTTTGTACTGCCGGACAGCGAAGTGGTCCGGGTCTTTCTGTTCCAGCCGCTCAAACATGAGGTCCACCGGGCTTTGAAAGTCCGGGTCATCCTCGCGGGCTTCACTGGCATTTATCATTTCCAGCAGGGTGGTGAAGTTCATTTCCTCTGCCGGGGCCTCGTACCAGATGTAGCCAATCAGAGCCGTGTAGAACAGCCGTTCCGACTTCACCCAAAAATCTTCTGCTGATTTTTCACCCTCGCCCTTGGTGTTGGCGATAAGGGTATTCACCAGCTTCAGCACGTCTTTTTCCGAGTGGATATAGACAAAGGGGTTGTACTTCATGGACTTGGAAAAGTTTATCGTGTTCAGGATTTTCACCCGGTAGCCTGCCCGCTGGAACATTTGGCCCGTTTCCAGAACCAGTGTGCCTTTGGGCTGCCTTTTGTCAAGATAAAAAATCAAGATGCTGCTGCAAATTCAAAAGTTACCAGCTTTCGCTTCTTTTTGAATGATTTTTCGCATTTGAGTATCCAATGTGCTCTTCGCGTTCGGATTGAAAAAGATGTTGACGTTGTAAGTTGTGTTTCTGACTCGCATGGTCAACATTCCATCCGCAGGGCGATGTTCGGTCAAAGTGATAGTTTTGCTCATTTGTGTTTCTCCTTTTACAATGTGTGTTGAGTTGTCTTTTGATGGGGCTGTGATTTTTTCTCTTCAAGAGCCGCTTTGCTATTATTCAGCTTTTTCAACACAGATTCTCTCTCCGGGGTCTTGCCGCCCGGTGCGGAAAGCTGCTGCTTATTCAGCACAAGGTTGATATACTTGCGGATATTTTTCAGTACGGAGATATCCGGCTGCAAGGTTTCCAGTTGGGTGCGCAGCTCTGCGCTGCCGGATTGCAGCGCAGAAAATTCGGCATCCAATGCCGAAAAATCCACCGCTGTGCTGCCGTTCAGCTTCATCAGGGTGCGGACAGCTTTATTGAATGTGTCCAGTTCCTCTTTGTGCTGGCTTGCATAAGCATCCTTGGTGAGTTTGAAGTTCTTCTTTATAAAGGTGTCATGGATGGGCTTCAGCTTGGCATGGATTGCAGCAGCGTCTTTGAGCTGGGCAATCGAACGCATACGGTTCTCGTTCTGCTTCAACTGTCTGTGGAGAGGGGCGGCGGTCTGGCTCAGGTCTTTGATTGCGGCGTTCAAGTCCTCGACCGTGTTCAAGGAGTGAGCTTTCAGATAATCGACTGCCTGCATGACTTCGGCAAGGTTACGGGCAGTACATTTTATCTGCGCCTTGCTCGACCAATCGCTGCGCTGCTCATTGCGGAGATTGAAGTAGTCCACCAACAGGTCGGACAGCGTTGGCTCCTTGGCCTGTTCCAGTGCATCCAGAAGTAATTGCTTCTTTTCGGTCAGGTCTGCGATCCAGCGTTGCAGCCCCCGGATGGTGTTGCGGATGGACTGCATCAGGCTGTTGGCGGCTTGAATATCCCGGTTGAGGTTGCCGAGAAAGGTTTCGATTCCTCGCTTCTCCATCTGGTGAGCAGCGGGGCCGAGATGGACGGTCGGAATCTGCTGCACTCCCTGCCGCTCGAATGAGCGGAGGTCAACACGTTCCGGTCTGCCAGCAGCTTCCAGATAGCGGTTGGTGACGGTCTCCCAGCTATTCCGCCAGACTTCAGCGTACTTCTGGTCGTTCCAGTCCACCGTGTTTTCCTTGTGGCACTTCCAGTTGCCAGAGGGGAGCCGGATGCGCTCACCGTTTTCGTCAAGGGCGTACACTTTTCTGGCTTTCGGAAGCCACTTGCCGTGTTCATCCATTGCCCGGAGCGTCAGCAGAATGTGGGCGTGTGGGTTGCCATCGCCCTTGTCATGGATGGCGAAGTCAGCAACCATGCCTTTGGAAACGAACTGCTCGTTGCAAAATTCTTTGAGCATGGGAAGGTACTGGTCTTTCGGAACTTCTCTCGGAAGTGCCAGCACGATGCGGCGGGCAAGCTGTGAGTTCCATTGATTCTCCACGGCTTCTACTGCGTTCCAGAGCGTGGCACGGTCTGCATATCCGGGCGGCGCATGGGGCGGCAGCATGATCTCGGCATGGACGAGTTCTTTCTTCTTGTTGTAGAATTTTGTTTTCTGGTCGTACTCGCTGAACAGTCGCTCGCCGCTCTGGTAAGCGGCTCCGGCCACAGCAGACTGCCCTTGGCTGCGTTTTACGATGGAGATTTTGAAGTGCGGACACGGAATCGGAATCACCTCCTTGTGAGCATTTGAAACGTTCTCTTGTAAAAAATGTGGATTTATGATACTATTATCTTGGATAAGTAAACAGAAAGCTGGTGAGCCAATGTCGGAAAGAAAAACACAACAGGAACTGGATTTTGAACGGAAGCACGAAGAAGATTTGCAGCGGATTCGAGAGTTTCGTTTGATTGATGATGATTTTATGGCTGCGGTGTTTGAAGACCACGACTGCGCAGAGTTCTTGCTCCGAATCATTCTGAAGCGAGACGATTTGATTGTGCGAGAGGTTCATGGACAATACAGCATTAAAAATTTGCAGGGACGTTCGGTTCGGCTGGACATTCTGGCGGTAGACCGAAACAACCGTGCATACAATATTGAAGTCCAGCGCAGTGACCGGGGCGCCAGTGAAAAACGTGCTCGCTACAATAGCAGCTTGCTTGATGCAAATCTGACAGATTCCGGTGAGGAATACGATGCGTTGAATGAAACTTATGTCATCTTTATCACAGAAAACGATATTTTGAGGGCTGGGCTTCCGATTTATCATATTGACCGAACTGTTCAGGAAACCGGAATGATCTTTAATGATCAGGCTCATATCATCTATGTCAACTCGCAGATCAAGGATGAAACGGCGCTTGGTAAATTGATGCATGACTTTTTCTGTACCGATTCCAGCAAAATGTACTATCCCATTTTGGCCAATCGAGTATGGTACTTCAAAGAAAACGAGAAGGGAGTGGCAACTATGTGCAGAGCTATGGAAAAAATGCGGGACGAAACCGCTGCTGAGCAGAACATCAAAACTCTTTTGGTATCTGTAAAGAACCTGATGAAAAACATGAATCTCAGCCCAGAACAGGCTATGGATGCCATGGGGATTTCTGAGGATGACCGTAAGATGTTACTGCAACGAATTTGATGCTCTTTTGATTGAACTTTATCCCTAAAAATTCAAAAGCCGACTAGGATTTTCCCAGTCGGCTTTTGTACTTTATATCGTGTTCTTCTGCAAAAAGATAGCTGCAAAGCAGCGCAAGGAAAATACAGTTTTCCTTGGGATGGAATCGGGCTGGCGCACAAACGCCAGCTTCGATTTCATCGAGCCGTCTGCAAGACCGCAATTTCACCGGAACGGTGTATAATTGCGCCCTTTATTCTAAAGGGTTTTGGACGTTGCTGCGTTCGTGAACGTCATGCACCATCTTTGCAAGCGCCAGCACGACTTCCGGCTGACGGAACGAGATCTTCAGAAGTTCCATCACCTGATTGTCGGTCAGTTCTCCCGGACAGACCAGAAAGCTCTCCAGCATTCCGGCACGAGTGCAAAGACGATGCACACGCTCTCTCCGGTTCAGCTCCGACATCTGGCGTTCAAGAATCTTCTCGCGGTGCTGACAAGAGCGCAGCTTCTGCTCCGCTTTGGCTTTTTCGTTGCGGAGATAGGCAAGGGCGGTTTTGGGTTGGGTCATGGCATCACGCTCCTTTTTCAAAAACTTTTATTCGTTTACAAACATTTTATAATTCATATTTACCGCCTTGTATTCTTTGAGATAACGAATATAATACGTCTAGGAGAATAGATAAATAATTGAAAAATGATTGCTATATTTGCTGTTAGGAGGTGGGCATAATGAATGCAAAGATACTGATTGCTGATGATGAAAGCGATATTGTTTCTATGCTCGGTAACTTTTTTGAAAGCAAGGGCTTTCGTGTCCTGCCCGCTTTCAATGGTGCAGAAGCACTAAAGCAAGTGGAAAAACAACCGGATATTATTTTGCTTGACATCAATATGCCCGGAACAGACGGGTTAGAAGTTTGCAAGCGTATCCGTGATCACATATCCTGCCCGATCCTTTTTCTGACCGCCAGAATCGAAGATACAGATAAGGTAAAAGGCTTTGCTGTTGGCGGTGATGATTATATTGTAAAGCCCTTTTCCCTCGTAGAGCTTGATGCGCGGGTACGCGCTCACCTGCGCCGGGAAGCACGACACAATTTTGAAGCACAAGTCAAGTTTTCCGGTGATTTGACGATTGACTATTCAGAGCGTTGCCTGTTCTTTAACGGTAAGCGTGTGGGGCTTGCCAAAAAGGAATTTGATATTGTGGAACTGCTTTCTCAAAATCCGGGCCAAGTCTTTGATAAAGAGAGGATTTATGAACACATTTGGGGCTATGACAGCGAGGGGGACAGCAGTGTTGTAGCAGAGCATATCCGCAGAATACGGTCCAAAATCGCGGCATACACCGACCGCATGTATATTGAAACGGTTTGGGGGTGTGGATACAAATGGGTCAAGTAAATTGCCGCAAGCACTATTTATCTCTCCGAAAAATCCTTGTTCTCTATGTAATTGCCTTTGTTGTACTCGCAGTCTTTCTATCCGTAACAACTTTTTCAATCTGTGATGGTGCTGCCGAGGGTATCAGTGCATCTTATCCTCCGTCCGGCGAAAAATATTATTTGACGAATGAGCAGGGAGAACAGTTGGGCAACGGCGCTTACATCGGGACAGTGCCCGTCCCGATGTCTAAAGAGGACGAGCGTACCATTGCGCTACTGGAGAAACTTCCCATTGTTGCAACTCCTATCTATTCTGCATTCTGTATTATCGCGGCTGCGCTGCTATTTTACAGAAACAGGTTGAAAAAGCCGCTTGCGGAACTGCGGACTGCCTCTGAAAAAATAGCGAACAACGACTTGGACTTTTCAATCGACTATGATAACAACGATGAATTGGGACAGCTTTGTGTGTCCTTTGAAATCATGCGGACAACCCTTGCGGACAATTTCTCTAAAATGTGGCGGCAAGTTGAAGAACGAAAAGCACTCAACGCCGCTTTTGCTCACGATTTGCGTACCCCTATGACGGTACTAAAAGGCTATAACGAAATGCTGCAAACCAGCGATAATTCCCAAACGAGGGAAACCGCCGCCACAATGGGAAAACATATTTCCCGTATGGAAAACTATGTAAGCAGTATGAGCAATCTTAGGCGTATGGAAGATACTCAGCCAGAGTACAAGTTGATTGGCTTGCAACCATTGATATCATCTTTGTATGACAGCGCAAAAATCGTTTGCGCGAAAAATGCAAAAGAGTTGATTTTACAAAATCATATACCCAATTCACAGTTGCCCCTTGACAGCGCATTTGTTTCACAGGTCAGCAATAACCTGCTTGCCAACGCGGTTCGATATGCCCAGACTACGGTAACAATATCTTTCGCCTTGCATGACAACGGCTTGTTGCTTTCCGTATCAGACGATGGGAAGGGTTTTGACAAAAGCAGTCTGCAAAAAGCAACCAGCCCATATTACACAGAGGAAAATAACCATTCCGAGCATTTTGGACTTGGTCTATATATTTGCAAGCTGCTTTGTGAACACCACAACGGCTATTTGAAGATTGAAAATACTGCAACTGGAGCAAATGTATCCGCCTACTTCAAATCTCCTGCCTTGTAGATAAAAAGTAGATATTTCCCCGCTATACTCTCCATGAAAACACATGGAGAGTATTTTATTGCTCCCTATGGAGAAAGGGGCTTTTTATGGAATTAAAAACGATTGGGCTGACAAAAAAGTTCGGCTCCAAAACCGCCGTAGACAATTTGAATATTACCCTGACCAATGGTGTCTACGGCTTGCTGGGCGCAAACGGCGCAGGAAAAACAACGCTTATGCGGCTGCTCTGCAATATCCAAACGCCTACTTCCGGAAAAATCATGCTGAATGGCAGGAGCATTGTTGAACTGGGTGAGAAGTATCGAAACCTCTTAGGCTACTTGCCGCAGCACTTCGGATATTACCCCGATTTTTCAGCGTATGACTTTCTGCGCTACGTTTCTGCTCTAAAAGGCTTGGACGAAAAGGCGGCGCGGAAGAAGTCAAAAGAACTGCTGGAAGCAGTAGATTTATCAAAGGAAAGTAAGCAAAAAATCAAAACTTTTTCGGGAGGCATGAAACAGCGTTTAGGGATTGCACAAGCCATGCTTAATGACCCTCATATTTTGATTTTAGACGAGCCGACGGCGGGGCTTGACCCGAAAGAACGCGTCCGTTTCCGCAATTTGATCAGCGCCTTTTCCAAAGACCGCATTGTGATCCTGTCTACGCATATTGTTTCCGATGTGGAGTTTATTGCGGAGGAAATCATCATGATGAAATCCGGGCAAATCATTCACTTTGGAAATCCGCAGGAGATCACTTCTGAAATCGACGGTCAAGTGTGGGAATGTACGGTTCCGACTGCCTATGCGGAAAAATATGCGGCTGCCTACAACACAAGCAACTTGCGAAACACCAGCGAAAACCAGACGATTTTACGAATCATTGGAGATCGTCCGCCGATGGAAAACGCAGTAAGGGTGCATCCTACTTTGGAAGATCTGTACCTGTTCTATTTCAAAGGGGGCTGTGAAGAATGAAAAAACTGATTCTTTTTGAACTGCGGAAAGTGTTTTCAAAGCGTTTGGCGCTCATCGCTCTAATTGGAATTATCCTGTTCTCTGCCTTGCTATCCTTTTCCACCTTTCAAAACAAATATGCGTTTGACCCAAATATCGGTGAAGGTACTGGCAAAACAGCAGTAGAAATCGACAAGGAAATTGCAGCGAAATATGAAGGAATCCTGACAGACGAAAAGGTGCAGCAAATGATGTCTGATTTTGCACCGACATCAGATTTACATGGCTTGAGTGCAATCTATGTTTATCAAAACGCCATGCAATCGGCAGCCTTTTCACGGTTTTCTGATAAAGAGGGGAATTGGAACAGATTAAGTGTTTCGGATGTGTTCGGTAATGAAGAAATTAAAATTGGCTATGTAGATGGTTGGCTTTCAACAAGTAAAAACATGGTGCGGTTTTTTATCGCCCTTGCTCTTGCGGTTATCATCATGCTTGCTCCGATTTTCTCCGGCGAGTATGAAGGCGTTGACAATATCATATTGACAAGCAAATACGGCAAAACCAAATGCGCTACTGCAAAGGTAGCAGCAGGCATTCTTACCTCCATTCTCACTACTGCGCTGGTTGCGGCTTTTAACTTGCTTCTTGCTCTTATCTTTTACGGAACGGAAGGGCTAGATTGTAGTATTCTATTCGCTCCCAGCGACTATGTAGAAGGGTTTATTCCTTTCAATATCACTTGTGGAACATTACTCAAATATCAAATCCTGTTGGCGTTTACCTGTACGCTTAGCGTTACTGGAATTACACTGTTCCTATCTGCAATCAGTAAAAATCAGATTGTAGCTTTGGTTGCAGCGATGGCAATTTTTCTGTTCCCGGTTTTGCTGCCGATCACAGAAGCAAATCCGTTGTTCCGATTGGTTGGACTTCTTCCTATCTATCATGTACTGGCTATTTCGCTCCTGTCGGTGGAACAAATGAGTAACGGTATGCTGTATGCGATATGGGCAATCCCGGCAGCACTACTCTTTTTGGGAGTTGGTGCAGGTATCTCTCGCCGTGTATTTGCCAAGCACCAAGTTTCATAAATATGGAATGATCTACCGGACGACGACAAAAGAAAAAAGCCGTCGTATAGCAGACATATCCGCACGCCCATTTTGAAGCGGCGGCTCAATTTTCAGAGCCGCCGCTTCTTTGTGTTTACACAAACCAATGATGACTTGCAGGGATACGGTAGCCGATTGGAGATTATTTTACCATAGCAGATCGATGCCCCGCACGGGCTGGATAGCCAGTGCGGCACCCCTGACCTGATACGTTACCCCGCCAGCTTCGCCCCTTGCCTTCCGCTGGCACACCTCCGGGTGCTGCGTTGCAAGGGCGTCAAGCTGCTTCTGCAAGGCAGAATTCAGCGTGAACACGCTGTTCGTTCCGTCCTCGCTGGCGTAGATCATGGTTTCCAGCTTAAACATCGTCAGAGAGTTCGTCATCTTCGTTTTCCTCAAACATCTCAGGCCCCCAATCCTCATCACGCTCGATGTCCTGCGCCAGCTTCTCCATCCTGGCATAACACTCCATCTCGAAACGGATGAAGTAGAACATCTGGTCGTACCAGTCTGCCAGCGTTTCGTCCTCCAGCTTCCGGCAGAGGTCAAGCACCAGCTTGTTCTGGTCGGGGTCAACCGTCAGCCCGGCGATCTCGCACAGCCGCTTGCGGGTCAGTTCCAGATCGGCGCAGCCATAGGTGTAGAGCAGCTTCTTTTCTTCAAACGTCAGTTTCATAGGCTTGTTCCTCCGTATTAAAAAAGGGCCTGCCCTGTGCAGACCCGATGTAACAAAAAAGACCGCCGTGCGTTGTGCAGGGCGGTCAGAGATGCGATATTGTATCAGACAAAAATCAGCTCAGTCTTGATGATCTCTTCGGCACGGTTGCGGATGCTGTTCATCCGGCGCACCCATTCCAGTTGATCAGCGGCTTTCAGCGCTTCGGTCACGCCTTCAGCTTCCTGCATCTGCCGGACAGTCAATGCAAGCTGTTCCTCGGCTTGCTTGTCCAGCTTGGCAAGATAGCCGTCCAGTTCACCGGACAGGAGCAGTTGATTGTACCGGATAGGATGATGTTCTTGCAGATATTTCTTATGTAAGCGGCCCCACCTCCCGATGGGGTGCTGTTCTGCCGGGGCTGCTGCGGTCAGGTTCGGCAGATAGTGGTCATTGACAAGGGTGTAGTCCAGACCGTTAGCGTTGTCATGGATGGAATTTTCAAGTTTGTTCATGCGGATTCTCCTTTCAGTTCGTCGGTTGGTTCAAGTTGAAGGGGCTTTTTTTCGGCAAGCTCTTGTTGAGCCAGCTTTTTCTTTTGGGCATATTGGCGGCAGCGTTCCCGGTTTTTCTGTAAGAGTGCTTCGTACTCTGCTGCTGCTTGCGGGTCAGTTTTAGCAGCTTCTCTCAAAGCCACTCGTTTTTTCTTGCGGTTTTCTCCAGATGTTTTTTGGTACTTTTTACGCTTGGCTATCTGCTGTTCTGTAATCTTTTTCGCATCGTCGTGGTTGATCTCGATTTGGCTGGGAAAAGTATCGCCAATGAAGTTGAAATAAATGTCGATTTGCTGTTGACGGTAGATCGTCCGTCCGCCGGATGCGGAATGAATCACCACTTTTTCTACCAGCTCGTACAGCATTTCATCTGTCAGCGTTTCACAGTCCTTATATTTCCGAATCAGTTTTACAAAGCGTTTCAGGTCAACTTTCGTTGTTTCAGCGTTGTCCAGTTCTTTTTTCAGTTCCGCCATACGGATTTCACAGCCCGTTTGTTCTTCATCGTACTGTGCCATCAGCCGCTGGAATTGACGTTCCGGGATTTTACCCGTAACACTGCTTTCATATAGGCTGCGAATCAAAGTGTCCAACTCGTCTATTCTTTTTTGAACTGAAAGCAGTTCTTTTTTGCTCTCGGAAGATGCGTGCGTGTTTTGGTTTTCCCATGCAGCTTGAAGCTGCTCGGCAAACTCATCCTCGTTTTCAATAATTTCTTTTGTCATCGCTTTGATTGCATTCAGAATGGCAGCTTCAATGGTCGAGGTCTTTATAAAATGTGACGTGCAAGAAACATACATATTGCGGTACTTGCTGCATTGCCATGAGGAATCCGAATCATATACCACCCCAGAATCCCGGTGTTTTGCTTCAGGGCTGGAAAAGCTCATCCGGGAACCGCAGTCAGCACAGAAAACCATACCCGACAGCCGATGTGTATATGTCCCATCCGGCAGTCTTTTCGGGCAACGTTTCCGAAGACGTTGTGCCTTATCCCATGTTTCTTGGTTAATGATGGCTTCATGGGTATCTCTAAAAATTATTTGTTCCTCCGGTGTGGCTGCACGGCGTTTTTTCAACTTGAAGTTTTCACGAATACTTTTGCGTAGCACCGTATGCCCAAGATACTCTTGACGGTCAAGAATATAAGTGATGGTGGTAGTGTTCCAGCGATACGGATCGTGATACGAATGGCATTGTGCAGCTTTTGAACCATGCTGTTCTTCATACGCCGATGGAATCAAAATCTTTTCATCGGAAAGCGTCTGCGCAATTTTGGACATACTGGAACCGTTTGCGGCCATCTCAAAAATCTTACGAACAACGGCAGCGGCTTCTTCGTCTACATAGAGAGTCTGCTTATCACCGGGAATCCGTTTGTACCCATATGGGATACTGCCGCTGCATCGTTTTCCGTCCTGCATCCGGGATTTGAACACCGCACGAATTTTGTTGCTGGTGTCTTTGGCGTACCACTCGTTCATAATGTTCAGAAAGGGCGTGAAGTCGTTGTCTGCTGGATTAGCACTGTCTACATTATTATTGATGGCAATGAACCGAACACCTTTTGAGGGAAACTGAATTTCGGTGTAAAATCCAACTTCCAGATAGTTCCGTCCAAAACGGCTCATGTCTTTTACGATGACCGTTGCAATATGCCCGGCTTCGATTTCGGCAATCATGGACTGAAAGCCGGGGCGGTTGAAGTTTGTTCCACTGTATCCATCATCCGTAAAATGTTTGATATTGTTGAAGCCACTTTTGCGAGCGTAGTCTTCCAGATACTTTTTCTGGTTCAGGATGCTGTTGGATTCACCCTGTAATTCGTCATCTCTGGAAAGTCTTTCGTACAATGCCGTGATTTTTCCTTGATTGGATTTTGCCATAGTTTCACCTTCTTTGTGTTTTTGGTAGGGGTACGATATGTAACAAAGATACGATACTTTTTCGATTTTGTAAACGCATCTTTGCTTTATCCTCGATAATTATAACCCTTCGGGTCTGTGACCACGAATGAGGTGGGATAGTCGGAAGTGGGAAAGCATTGCATGAGGTTGGGCTTGACGTAAAACCGCGTCTTGCCGCTGCCGGAGCCGCCGATCACCAGCACATTCTTGTTCCGGGCCGTCTTGGGGTCTTTGGGCCGCCCGGTCATGGTCAGGCGTTCGGTCTGGGTCAGCAGGATGTTGTTTTCAAACTTGGGGTCGATGTAGGGGGCAATATCCTTGGCGGTGCCCCACCGGGCAGAGCCGTATTCTTCACCCTTGCGGTATTTCTTGGCGTTCTTGCCTTTGCTGTACACGATGAGCCGGACAGCCACCGCCCCGGCAACGCCCACGCACAGGTCAAACGGATGCAGGCTGGGCAGAGGGCTTGCAAAGGCAGCAGAGATGCCGTTCGTTAGGTGGAGCAGCTTTGCCGAAGCATCTGCGCCCGCCGCAAGACGGTACGCCTGCCCGCATTTGGCGAACAGGTACACGAACAGCAGATACGGCAGATTCAACACCAGCAGCTTTTTCAGTTCAGGCTTCATCGTTCCAGCCCCCTTTGCTTGATTTTTTCTTTGGCGCGTTTTGGCTGCTGGGCCGCTTTCTGCTTAGCCACTGCCAGCACTTTGCGGATGGAGGGCCGCTGCTCCTTGGTGAGTGTTTTGGCCGTGAACTCCCGGAACGCCTGTTCCAAATTGTCCGCATCCTTGGCCTTGAAGATCACGATGTAGTGGGGCGGCTGGGTGGTTTTATCCTTGCGTAAGGCGAAGTCCACGCCGTACTTCTTGGCGCAGGGCTTGAACGCCCCGACGTTCGCCTCCGTGACTTCAATGTTGGTCAGAGCCGCGCCGTGGGCTTTCAGCTGTTTCAGGCTTTGCTTGCCGTGATGCAGCTTTGGCCCCTTGGCCCGGTGCTGCAAATATTTTTTCAGGGCAGCTTGCA
>ERZ836829.1488-NODE-1488-length-13362-cov-2.309837_pt1 | contig 13362 bp, 9 predicted proteins | sample MGYA00519574_ERZ836829 | MGnify/ENA primary metagenome ERZ836829 (study PRJEB31850, sample SAMEA3708808) | human gut metagenome | biome: human gut; feature: human-associated habitat; material: faeces | place: China | collected 2014 ... | reverse complement strand
GATCACCTATACCATTTTTACCGACAAATGCCATAGCCGGTTCTGCCCAGTTATTTGCATCTGTTATTTCATATTCTCCATCTTTGGTCTTTTGGACATTCTCATAGTAATCCTGGTCAAAAGACATCATGTTGAGATTCATGGATGCAATATCTTCCTGTTTTGGAATATAGCTGTCAAAATGCAGCAGGTCTTTCTGGAAAATAAGTGCACAAACTGCTACAAGTGCCCCTGCAATTACCAGCTGTAACTTTTTCGTAAAAAATCCCTGGAAACTCATCTGATATATCGTTTCTGATAAACCATGTATTATGACTGTTCCAAGTATCATTCCGAAAATCCACCAAAGGATTCTGACTTTTCCGGTAGTAAGAGAATAGAATATCCAGCCGACTGCAAGGCCGCCCGGAACCACGACCATAAATCTCACTACGATTGAAATCCACGAATAAACCATAGATTTTCCAGCTGATTCTGATGGCCGTTTCTTATATGCTGTCCATGCCAGGACTCCAAATATAACACCAAGAATAATGACTGCTGCAAGTAATTTTCCTGTCTTTCCTTCCGCATAATCACTGACCATATTGAGAATCAGCGTTCCCGGAGATGCCATATGTAAAAGCGCATTAAAGCGACCATACTGGTATTCCGCCGAGAAGAAGGTCTGCCAAAATGACTGTCCATAGGCTACAAGAATCAGATTCAACACAATACCATACAAGTACATTCCACCCAGACAAAGAATACCCATCAGCATATTTCCCGTCACACTGATTACCAGCACAATACTGAAATAGATCACCAGGTAGATGATGATATGCAGGAAAAACATTTTCACAGCCATCCCCATAATACTCAAGCTGAAAAAGCCTCGTGCTGCACCAATGCAGATCATCAGAAATTCTGCTACGATATATGGCATCAGATAATATACCAGGCCTGAAAACACTCTTTCCAGAAACATTTCTGTTCTTTTCATCGGAAGCCCATGATAATAGTCTGTTTTTTTGCCAGAATACAGATAAATAAATCCGTTCACACTGTTTATGAAAGCTGCTATTGATGAAATAATCATACCCGACAGCACAAAACCATCTTTCCACAAATTATTATACAAAATCTGATTTTGTAAAGCTGAATATTGTAGATCACTCCATGAACTCAATTTCACCATACCAGTCACCGGAAATGCCAGTAAAAAACCAAGTGCTATAAATGCCGGCATCCATAACTGTCCTTTGGAAATTGTCTTTAAATATTTAGAAGAAAATATTCTGGATCTCATAACCAGCCACCTCCGTTTCACTGATAAATATTTCTTCCAGAGTCAGTGGAAGCACTTCACTGAACAATGGATTCTTCTCCTGTATCTTTGCCATAATTTCTGACCGCGTACCTCTTGCTGTAAACAATACAAGTGATCCCTGATGATCAACCTTTAATATGTCCAGTTCTTTTTTCAATTCCTCTTCCTGTTTCCTGTCTGTCAAAACACACTGTACTTTATGAATATGGAATTTCATATCTTCTAGGTCTTTACTCAAAAGCATGCCTCCTTTATGCAAAAGTCCCACATGATCACAAATGTCTTCCAGTTCTCTCAAATTGTGTGAAGCAAGAACCGGAGTAAAATCTCTGCTCATGATTTCTGCTGCAAGCAAACTCTTAACCCCCTGACGTACTACCGGATCTAATCCGTCAAATGTTTCATCACAGAGAAGATATTTTGTCCCTGCACTGATTCCAAGAAGTACCATCAACTGTTTTTTCATACCCTTAGAAAAGCTGCCGACTTTTCTTCTTTCATCAAGCTGGAACTGATTCATCAGTTTTGCAAATCTCTGCTTCTCAAATTTCGGATAATGCAGCTGGTAGAACGCAGCCATATCCAACGCTGTATAGTTTGTAGGAAAATAGCAATCATCAGATATGTAGAAAACCTGTTCTTTTGCCTTTTCATTATCAAATACTGCCATATCATCAATCTTTATTTCACCCTCATCAGGTTTCAGAATTCCTGCAATCATACGAAGAAGTGTACTCTTCCCTGCACCGTTGCTTCCAACCAGACCAAAGACCTCTCTTTCCCCGATTTCCAGCGAAACCTTACTGACTGCCATAAGCGTCCCAAATGCTTTGCTGCATCCCCTTATCTCTATCATCTCTGTTCCTCCTCATACCCTTTCTGAACCAATGTCATCAGTTCTTCTTCTGTCATACCTGTGTTGATTCCACGTCTGACAAGTTCCAGAAATTCTTTTCGAAAATCTTCTTTGCTTTTTTCCTGAATCTGCCGCGTCTCTGCAACAAAATTCCCTTTGCCTTTTACCGGATAGATCAGTCCCTCCTGCTCCAGTGTCATATAAGCTCTCTGAATCGTATTCGGGTTGATAGATAATTCCATTGCCAGCTGCCGGACAGAAGGAAGTCTGCAACCGGCCGGCAATGCTCCCTGATAGATCAGCGTCCTGAACTTTTCAGTTATCTGTTCATATATCGGACGTCTGTCCTGATAATCTAGTATTATCATTGTCCCTCCTTTCTGCTGTAAATCATTTTTTCGCATGTGTATTTAGTGTATTAATTGTTTTAATACACTTATGATATCATATATTCCCCTTAAGCGCAATCTCTTTCTAATTATAAAATCTTTCTAAACCCCGAAATCTAATTACCATTATTTCTTTATATAAAAAAGCTCCCAGATTTTATTTCATCTGAAAGCTTTTCATTTGTATCATAATTTTTACTTTTCTCTGCTATATAACTCGTTTTGATCTTCCCTGTACTCTTTTTGTAAAATAAAAACAGCCCAAAATCATTACCATCAGTAAGATCAGGAATAATATCATGATTGCAGCCGGATTCCTGGCAATGATCCATGTATACAAATCCGGCGATATCAGTGACCAGATATTAGCCCCCATATGCAATAGCACACTGCTCCACAGACATCCACTGATATCCAGAATATATGCAAACACTATTCCAAGAAGGCTCGCATAAACAGCCTGTACCAGATTTCCATGATAGATTCCAAAAATCAGGCCAGAAATTACAGCAGCTGCTCCCATTCGCATATAATCCCGAAGTCTCAGATAGATCAGCCAGCGAAAAACGATTTCCTCTGCAAGCGGTGCTATGATTCCCATAGATAAGATCAGGAACCACATTTGTTTTCCTTCCATCAGCTGGTCCATAGATTCCTGATATTCCTGATAATTCAAAACCGACTGCAGTATTCCCACAAGCATATTGGCAAACTGAGAAAATGCCGCTCCCATTCCAAGCAACAGTAACATTTCCGGAATTTTCAACTGCCATGGTTTTTGCGAAGTTACAAGTCCACCAATTTTTCTCGCTGCACGGTCTCTACTGTAAAACCACAGACAGGGAATCATAGCAAGTAATCCAGTCAGCCCTGTAAAAAGAATTGCATTTTGATAATAAGCATCCATTCCCCCGCCAGATTTCATAATCAGCCACAGACCTGCGTAGCCAACGATCTGTGAAATCAAAAAATGGATCCCACAGGGATATGCTACCCGCCAGATCTGTCTGACATGGCTTTGTCTGCGTCGGGGGCTCAGGCGAAAAAATCCAGTATCTCTTCAGCTGATGCCACGATCTGCAATGGCTGGGAGGCCGCAAGTTCTTCTTCTGTCCCATAACCATAAGAAACAGCCACACAATCAAGTCCTGCCTTTCTGGCGCCAAGAACATCGTGCTCCTTATCCCCTACCATGATCACCCGCTCACGGTGATGATCCAATCCAAGGCGTTTCAAGGTTTCTTCAATCACCTCTGTCTTATTTGTTCTGGCTCCATTCATTTCACTTCCCACAATTTCGTCAAAATATTCCGTCAAATTAAAATAATCTAAAATCTGTTTCACATAATATTCCGGTTTGGAAGATGCAACTGCCAGAAGGTATTTCTTTCTCCTTAATTCCTGAAGCAGCTTTTCCACACCTGGGTATGGACAATTCTCAAATATTCCAGTTGTAGAATAACGCTCTCTGTAATATTCCACTGCTTTGCGCGCAGTTGCTTCATCCAGATCTGCATACTTCATAAACTGCTCCATCAGTGGTGGGCCGATAAACACTTTCAGTTTTTCAAGATCCGACTCTGGTCTGCCAAGCTTTTCAAGCGCATACTGCACGCATTTTGTGATTCCCTCACCTGACTCTGTCAGCGTTCCATCCAGATCAAATAAGATTGCTTTATACATAATTCCTCCGATTTCTTACAGATAATTTTTCTTTTGTATCATAAAAATTCGTTTAAAAAATATTATAGGTCAGTATAACATTCTTTTTCTCTCCCGTCCACGTAAAATCCGCCGGTATCATAGCTGCAATCTCCAGCAGATTTATGTCATTGACAAGGTCATGTACTCTGACTATTTCTCCCTCTGTATCCCAGTCTTTTTCCTGTCCGTTTACACGTACACTTACAATTTCTACCACTGTATTCTTCTTGATTCGAATTTCTGCATATTCTCCCTTTCCCAATTCCTGTCTCAAACATAAGAGTTTCATTTTTCGCAGACATTCTGCAGGCGGCAGACGGTACTCTTCTTTGTACTCTGTTACTGTTTCCACCTCTTCTTTCGGAACTTCTGTAAATACCGGTATTGAAGTTGCTGTTGGCGCAGGAACCGGAGTTGGAGTTGGAGTCACGGTCGGTATCCATGTCGGACTCGTTTCTGCGGGAATCGATACTACCGTACTCTCAGACTCGAGGATTCTGCTTTCATCCATGATCGAACTACTTTTATTTTCGTTCTCTCCTCTATACCTTTCCGTATATTCTGTTACAGAAGAACGGTTTTTTTCAGTTGTTGTGGAACTTTCCCGTGCATTCCAATTCTGTACAGGCACTTGTTCATACTCCTCATTATATGAGGATACCGTTCCTGAAGTATTTTGTTCTGATTCCTGTCCGTCATTTCGTGCTTCATCTACATAAGTATTACTGTCATTCTGTTCTGGTGTATTGCATACCGGCTCATCCTCCCATTCTTCTCCGGTTCCTTCATATTCACCGGTCCCTGTTGAAACCTCAAACCCACCAAACTCAGCTGCATATGCAGCTGAACAACTTCCATACACTGCCATTATCAGTAAACTAAAAAGCACCTTCCAAAAAAGATTGTTTCGTCCTTCCAAGAATAATTCCTGCCTCCTTCTTCCATTCCTGCCATTCTTCAGCAAATGCATCTGCTATCTGCATTCTTTTTTCTTCTGCCCTGTTTTTCCACTGTCTATATACTGCTCTGCTTTCCTGATACCTGCCCTGTCTGCACAAAAATAATCCATATTCCAGATAGCCCTTACTATACTCCGGCTCATATGTTAACAATTGCCGATAGTAGATTTCTGCATGATCTGCTTTGTCTGCCAGCTGTCCGTTCCACGCAAGCAGTTCCAGAATTCGGATCTGATCCTGTGTCTTCTGATAAACTTTTTGCAAATTCTGCAGCTCTTTTTCTATGTGAACATGCATTTTTTCTTTCCATATTGCCGAACCAGATTGATATTCCATAGTAAAATACTGTGCGGTCACCGGTGTCAGCATCTGCGACAGCTCTGGCAGTTTTTCTCTGTCTAATCCTGAGCCCAGAACAGCCACAAACACCACCAAAGCTACCGCCAGCGGAAAAAGGACTGCTTTCAGCCGCAAATTCAGCGGATGAATTTTACATAATTCATTTCTTGCCTCTGCAGTACCTTGCCAGCGCTTCTCCGGCTCCATACGGCAACATCTGAAAATAAATTTTCCCAAAGCAGGACATTTCAAAAAATACCGGAATTTCTTTTTGCCGCAAAGCACTTCCATTGTTTTTCCAAGTGCATAAAAATCGCTGGCTGCACTTATTTTTCCATGCAACTGTTCAGGGGCAGCATATCCTCTTGTTCCCTTTGTTTCTTTATAAGAAGCACTATATGAAAAAACCGCACTTCCAAAATCTACCAGATAAAGGCGTTTCTGATCTGTCATCATTATATTTGCCGGCTTCAGATCCCCATAAAAAACTGCCGGTTTCCTGGAATGAAAATATTCCAGTACCTGCAAGGTCACATCGCCTATGCACAGTATCTCCTCTATGGAAAAAACATATCCTTCCTGCATATACTCTTCCAGAGATCTGCCATGTATATATTCCATGATGATGTAACAAAAGTTACCCCTCTCTGTGTAATCAATCATCTTTGGCAGATAGGGATGTTCAAGAAGTCTGAGCAGTCCGGCCTCTCTTCTGCTGCTGGCAGGCAGCTCTTTTACCGCACGAAAAATGCCAAGTTCCAGATCACGTGCCAGATACATGGAACCTTCACCGCCCCTGCCAACCTGTTCAACGATGCAGTAGCGTCCTTTCAGTATGATTCCTGTTAGATCGATATTGATCGCTCCTTTCACTGATTTTTATAAATATCTGTATGGAAAAATGTTGGGAACTCCAACTTATAGAATTTTGAGATGAAATAAGTATAGCATAAAAAAGAATGAGAAATAATAAATTTTTTCTAAAAAAATCTCACCTTCCAAAACGGGAGGTGAGACTTTAATTTCAATCACATACGATCCGGTGCTGAGAACCCAAGAAGGTCGATGCTTGTTTCAAGTATATCTTTTGTAAGACCGAGAAGTTTCAGGAAGGATTCTTTCTGTGCCTGGTTTTCTTCGCTGAGAATCTTAGTCTCATGGTAAAAACTGTTGAATGCATTGGATACTTCATAAATGTATGCACAGATCTTATGCGGTGCTTTTTCTTCGAAAGCATTCTCAATGGTACTTCCGAATTTTGTCAGCTCCAGCATAAGGTTCTTCTGGCTTGCATTGACAGCCGGAAGGATTTCTCCTGCTTCAAGGTTTCCACCTTCTTCTTTATAACGATTGAGAATGGATTTGATACGAACGATCGTATACAGGATATACGGACCTGTATTTCCTTCGAAGGAAGTGAAACGATCAATATCAAACACATAATCTTTGGTTGCCTGATTGGACAGGTCACCATATTTGATTGCAGAAAGTCCTACAATCTCCGCTGTTTCTTTTGCATCCTGATCTTTGACACTTCTGTTCTCGACAATCTTATGGAACATCTCTTCGTCAATATCTGCGATGAGATTTTCCAGACGCATAACACCGCCCTCTCTTGTTTTGAACGGTTTTCCGTCTTTTCCATTCATGGTACCAAATCCAAGGAAAGAAAGCTTCGTCTCCGGTTTTACAAGTCCGGTCTTTCTTGCACAGCGGAATACCTGAATGAAATGAAGTTCCTGACGCTTGTCTACTACATAAAGAATTTCATCCGGATCAAAGAGTTTGACACGCTCTACGATCGTTGCAAGATCTGTTGTGGTATACAGAGAAGCTCCGTCTGATTTCAACAACATACATGGCGGAATTTCTTTGGTATCAGATTCTTCTTTGACATCTACTACCAGTGCTCCCTGATCTTCATATGCAAATCCCTGGTCTTTCATTTTCTGAACCATATCCGGAATATACGGCTGTGCATCAGATTCCTTTTTCCACAGATCAAAGGAAACATTCAGGTTTGCATAGTTTCTCTTGAGGTCTGTAACAGAAACCTGCATGATGTGATTCCAGAGAGCCATATATCCAGGTTTACCCTGCTGAAGCTGATGTGTTGCTTCAAGAGCTTCATTACGGTATTCTTCGTCTTCTTTGGATTTACCACTTGCACATGGATAGATTTCCTCCAGTTCGCTGATGGTAAACGGTGCTTCCTTCGGATATTCTCCTTCGTAAGTATCGTCAAAATAAACCAGTTCCGGCTTGCGGTGTTTCAGTTCTGTAATGATCAGCCCCATCTGATATCCCCAGTCTCCAAGATGTACATCACCGATCACTTTGTGTCCGACAAAACGTCCGATACGTTTGATACTCTCCCCAATGATTGCAGAACGAAGATGACCTACATGAAGTGGTTTTGCAACATTCGGTCCGCCGTAGTCGATAATGATTGTCTTCGGTTTCTCAGCTGTTTTTACAGAATATTTCTCATCTGCTGCCATTTTCTTCAGGTAATCAGCAAGAAATTCTTCTTTAACCTGCAGATTGATAAATCCCGGCTTCACAACTTCTGCCATTGCAAAGATCTGACTGTCTTTCAGATGTTCAACTACATCATCTGCGATCATAAATGGTGCTTTCTTATATGCTTTGGCTCCTGCCATGGCTCCATTGCACTGAAATTCACATAAATCCGGTCTGTTGGAAACGGTAACTTTACCGTATTCCGGATTGTATCCGGCTTTTTCAAAAGCAGAAGCAAGTTCTTCTGCCATTAATTCCATAAGTTTTTTCATTTTTCTGACTCCTTATTTTATACAGTTACTTTCTTTGCGCATGCAACAGCAAGTGCTCCATGTCCGATATGGCATGCAACACTTAATGATAACGGATTCTGCACAATCTCAATTCCGGGGAATACTTCGGCAATTTCTTTCTTAAATTCCTCTGCTTCCTCCTGACACATCTCACCGGATTCTACATATTTCTTAAAACGTGTATCCCAGTCTTCCTGCATTGCTTTCATCATAACTCTCTTTGCCTGCTTCTTACCTCGCACTTTTGCATATGCATCAAGCTTCTCTCCCTGGATCTGAAGAACAGGTTTCAGATTCAGAACTGTTCCGATCGTAGCTGCAGCCGGAGTGATTCTTCCACCTTTTTTCAGATATTTCAAAGTTTCCAGAGTAATATAGATACTTGACTCCATCTTCTCTTCTTCCAGTTTTTCTTTAATCTCTGCCGCATTCTTTCCTGCATCTCTTAATGCTATTGCATCAAGTACTGACTGACGCTGCGTAACTGAGATTCTCTGGTTATTAACAACCTGCACTCTGCCATCGTAATCTCTGGCAAGCATGGTAGCTGTATCACAGGACGCACTCAGTCCACTGGACATCGGAATATGTACAATCTCATCATACTCTTCCAGCAGATTATCCCATAAACCACATACTTCAGCCGGACTCGGCTGTGAAGTAGATATGGATTCATCATTTTTCAGACGTTCATAAAAATCTTCCTGTGAAAGAGTGATTCCTTCCAGATACATCACATCGTTAATATAAAAAGGCATAGGCAGAACAGAGATTCCCAGTTTTCTTCCTTCATCCTGCGTAATACCACTGTTACTGTCTGTTACAATTGCAATTTTTCTCATACTGCATCTCCTCATGTATTTTACTTCATATCTGAATCATTGCATATTGATTATAGTCTAACACATTTTTTTCTCCATCTCAATTAAAATATCAAAAATGCCCCTCATAACAGAAAAAGAGATTGGAGTCTGTCTCTGATCAACAAACTCCAACCTCTGTCATTCACTTCTAAGTGCATCAATCGGATTTAAATCGGCAGCCTTGACTGACGGAAGTAATCCAAAGATCACGCCAATCAATGTGGAAAAAAGAACGGAACCAATGATCGCCGGTATACTGATAGCTGTCGGAGCCCCCGACAGTTCTGATACCACTTTGGAAAGTGCAATTCCAACAATAACTCCGATCACTCCTCCAATGCTTGTCAGCATGGAGGCTTCTGTCAAAAACTGAAACAGAATCACTTTCTTTCGTGCACCGATTGCTTTTTTCAGACCAATTTCACTGGTTCGTTCAGTGACGGATACCAACATGATATTCATAACACCGATACCTCCGACCAACAATGAAATACTTGCAATCCAGATCAGCTGTGTATTGGTGCTCTCACTGAGTTTCTGCAAGTTCTTGACCTGCTGCATTACATCATCCGCTTTATATTTGTACTTGGATGTATTGGTGTTGATTCCCTGATTCATAATATCCGCTGCTGCATTTCCGGCGGAACTCATATTATCCGTTGAATCTGCTCGGATCACGGCATTCTCAGGTTCATCAAACTTAAATGCCATGGGCCAGCATTTATTCGGAATCATGACTGTTCCCATGATCATCTGATAATATTGATTGTACTCATCAATGGTTTTGATATTTGGCTGATAATCATCATTCTGTTCTACCACACCAATAACGGTAAACGGTTCGGATCCAATCTCTATTGTTTTTCCAACAGGATCTTTTCCTGCAAAGAGATTATCTGCCGCATTGCTGTCTACCAGTACAACCTTTCGCATCTCATCATAATCCTTCTGTATAAAACCACGGCCGGATCTTACCATATATCCACAGGTATCCAGATAATTCATATCAATTCCATAAATACTTCCACCCTGAAAACTGGTATTTTCATAATATACGCTGCTGGTATATGTACGGCTGTAAAAGAATGTCGCATTCTCCACATGATCCAGATTCATAACATCTTCTTTCTGCTGATCTGAGAGAAGCGGCGGTTCCGTACCATCGGTCATTCCATACTCCGGATCATAATCACTGTCACCATAATTCAGACTCACAGAAACTGTATTATTTCCCGCACCGATCAGGTCTTCTTTGATCTGTTCACTTGTTCCCTTGATCGTAGACACGATCGCAATGATCGATGCAATACCAATAATGATACCCAGCATAGTCAGAAAAGATCGCATTTTATGAGACCAGATTCCCTGAATGGATATCCTCATATTTTCAAGCATAAAATACCACCTTTCTAATATCCATAGATCTCACTGGAAGAAACTTCCTTGGTCTTTGCACCTTCTTTTACCGTGTCACCATACGGAAAAGCAATCTTATCATCTCTGGTGATTCCACCGGTTATCAGTACACTGTAGCCGCCATTTACATTACCACCTACGGTAAGCACCTGTTTCTTCAGCACTCCGTTGTCATCCTTGTATACATAACTGGCTCCATTTTCTGACCGTACAAATGCCCTGTCCAGAACAATTCCTTTGCTCTGTGTATTATTTGTCAGAGAAATCGTCAGCCAGTCTTCGTCCGATACTTTGACGGTTTTGTCCGGAATCGTTGCAATATATGTATAATAAGATACATTTGGATTTCCATTGCCGGAATAGTTATCACCTGAAACCGGATACTCAGATACATCGATCACCTCTGCTTCAAAATCACCATTCTGACTTGAACAGTTCAGTATCGTACCTTCCTTAACCTGATCCAGCATCAGTTCACTGACTGTACCTTTTACGTAGTAACCTTCTTTGCTTTTGATCGTCATAAAAGAATTTCCATCAGATGCGCCAGTCACCGGATCGCCTACTTTTGCAACCGTTCCGTCCAGCTTGCTGTATATTACCTCTTTTTTTACTTTTTTCTCGAGTTTCTCAATATTCAGTTTACTTTCTCTGATGTCCAGTTTCAGGCTGTCAATCTTAGTCTGCTGAATCTTGATTGCCTCATCACGTGAGATAGATGCCGAACCACCATCATCTCCACCGCCGCCTCCGTCTCCGCCTCCATCAGCCGGTGGCTTCTCATAATGAGATGCCCCGTCCAGCGAAAACTCAACTTCAGAGTTATCGGTTACCATTTTTTCCAGCAGGCCTCCATCTACAAGATAATAGCCTGTGCAGGATTCTTTACGGTCCAGCAGATTTGTTATCGTATCATTTTGATGAAACTCCAGCTGATACCAGTATCCTTCTCTGCCAGGTTCCTTCGTACCATCAGCCTGAAAAGCAGCCATTTTATTCAAAAAGGATCCCTTCGCAACTACATAGCCTTTTGCAGAACTGCAGAGGAATACATATGGATCATCCTCTGTACCTGTTCCGGTATAGGGTTCTGTATTTTCATCCAGAACCTGATAAAACATCGGACTTCCATCCGTCAGATCATCTGTTCCAGTATCCGGTTCTGTGTCAACGATCTCGATTTCGTCTGTGAAATCTCCATCGGCATTATCATCCGGTATATTCGTCGGCTCCGGACTGATCGTTACTGTGGTATCATTTCCTGTCGTATCCGGCTCTTCAAACTCAACCTTCACATCTGTACTACTGTTGTCTGATGAATCTGCATTTCCATCTGAACTGTTCTCAGAGCCGCTCTCTGTTCCCTGTGTTTGTGCAGCTGCACTTTCGGAATCCTCAACAGCAGTCTCTTCTGTATTTGCAGATTCTATATCTGTCTTCTCCACAGCAGCCGCCAGAACCGGCTGGATAATTGCAGCCAGATAATTGCCCTTCACACTTCCACCCGTCGAAGCAGTTTCATTACTGTCATCCATCGCACTGCTTGTATCTGTATCATCCGATGTGCTGCCGGAAGTATCCAGTGTCTCCCCATCACTTTCTTCTATCTTACCGCCGTTTTTCAGGCTGCTCAGCCTGTTAATCGCTTTATTCAGATCCTGTTCCTGCTGTTTTTGTTTCAGCTTGGCTATATTCAGTTCCATCTGAACAAGTGTCATATCAAAAGACATCAACTGATCCCCTTTTTTAACGGAATCCCCCTTTGATACATAGACCTCCTTAATGATCATATCTTTGTCTATGTTAACACTCTGCGTCGCACTGGTAACAATATTTCCATTAAGATTTGTATCATCCATGTAATACTGACCGGCCAGACTGTCAACGCTTACAACAGACACCGTTTTCTGATGAGACTTTTTATAATAGACTGCTCCGCCGGCAGATCCTCCTGCGACCAGAGCTGCGATCAGGATACCTATGATGATTTTTTTCTTCATGAACTACTTCACCTCTTTTTCCTTCAGCTCTCCATCGCGAATCATCACAACCCGCTTTGCATGTGCAGCAATGTCCGGATCATGAGTGATCATAAGGACTGTAACCCCCTCATCATTCAGCTTCTGGAAAAGCTCCATGACCTGAGCACCTGATTTACTGTCAAGTGCTCCTGTTGGTTCATCTGCCAGAAGGAGTTTGGGGTTATTTACGATTGCCCTGGCAATCGCAACTCGCTGCATCTGTCCACCGGAAAGCTGGTTCGGCTGAAAGTCTACACGATCAGCAAGTCCTACTCTTTCCAGTGCCTTCATTGCCCGCTCCCGTCTTTCTTTCTTCGGGACTTTGGCATAATTCAATGGAAGTTCTACGTTAGCAAGCGCAGACTGTCTTGGAAGAAGGTGGAAACTCTGAAATACAAATCCGATCTTATTAAGTCGGATATCTGACATATCATTTTCTGAACAGTTGAGAATGTCCTGTCCATCCAGAAAAAATTTCCCTTCTGTCGGCTTATCCAGGCATCCTATAATATTCATGAGTGTTGTTTTTCCTGATCCGGATGGTCCCATGATTGCCACATATTCTCCCGGCTCTACTGAAAAATTCACATCACGAAGTGCCTCTACTTTATTGCCCCCAAAACGAGTCGTATATATTTTCTTTACATTTTTCACTTCCAATAACGCCATATCAATTTCTCCTTCTTTTTT
>ERZ836829.1477-NODE-1477-length-13486-cov-3.291266_pt1 | contig 13486 bp, 13 predicted proteins | sample MGYA00519574_ERZ836829 | MGnify/ENA primary metagenome ERZ836829 (study PRJEB31850, sample SAMEA3708808) | human gut metagenome | biome: human gut; feature: human-associated habitat; material: faeces | place: China | collected 2014 ... | reverse complement strand
TTATTTTTTAATTATTTTTTCTCTTCCGTACACAAATATAGGAGTATTCTATCACAAATCATATCGTATTAATATATAATGTTTATTTTTTCAACGTTTATATGTTTCTATAGATTTATTTATTTTATATATTATAATTAATATATGATTATTTTTATTTAATAAAGTGTTAGGGGTGTATGATTATGAAGTTTATGAAAAAAACAGCAGTTATTACTCTAGCTATTGCGCTTGTTATTAGTATGAACACAAGTGTTTTTGCTAAGACCGGGTGGCAAGATTATATTGGTTTCGACGGGAAGCCCGAACATACCTGGTATGAAACTACCAATGGAAAAGTTGTTGGTGTTACCAAATCCAAATGGACTGCCAAGTTGAAATCTATCGGTTGGGGTGGTGTTTGGGGTGCACAAATATATAGAAACGTAAATATTAAGAAAGGGCAAAAATGCAGAATTAAATTTAAAATTAAATCAACTAAGATTAACAAATGGATTGTTGTGAAAATTTGCAATAAAAACAAAATAGCTTATGTTAAATGGATTTTTAAAGAAAGGCAAATACACAAAAATAAACGAAACTTTTGTTGCCAAAAAGAACGCATCTAAGATTATCTTTGGCATTGGTGGCGAGTTTGGTAATCGTGATGACGAAAAAGATATCTACGACTACCTAAAGAAAAGACCTAGCGACGGCAAAAGTAATGTTGCGGAGAAATCCACTAAAATACTTCTTCGAAAGTATTCGCTTAAACCTGCAACAAAAGTAAAATCAAGCAAAACCTACTGCAGATGTGGTTGTCCATATTGCAAATAATTGAATTGTATCTGCAAATTATGTTATACAAAAGCGACTAATCCGAAGTCATACTTTTGATATGTCCCTGTAAAGTATACAAGTGAAATATCATATTATTTGGATTAGTCGCTTAATTAATTTTTATTCTTTAAAATCTGATTACAGTTCATAATAATCTTAATATAAAATCAATCTATATCAATTATATCTTTATTTTTTTCATAAAATTCCTCACTGGCTAATTCGTTAGATGCCAAATATTTTTGTAATTTTTTAGCCATTGGCTTGTATGTAGCATACGTTATTGTCCCAGAAACAACCGCACCCACAACTGGTACTGCTTTTGCCAAACCTTTAGAAAAGATTTCTTTTGTCATTCTTGTTCCAAGTGCTGTTGCCACCTTCTTTACAATAGGATAAATCGTGCCTTTCGTCAAAGTTTTTTGAGGCAATTTCTTTATTATCTGTTTGGCAATCTGACCTGAAATTTTATTAACTGCTTTCACTGCACCATTTACACCAAACATAACTCCTGTAAACAATGTCAATAAATACTTTGTTTCTTCTGTTATTTCGTTTGAATCAAGGCTTAAATCCTGCCAGCCGTAAAGATATATTAATTTCTGTAAAATTCTAAATATATGCCCAAAATATTGGACCAAGTCAGCAGGGATTGTTCCAAGCATGGCAAAACCACCTGGTAATCCTGTTACTGCCGATATTGCTGTAACTTTTGTGGTTTCATACTTAATGCAACTTTCTGCGATTTCGTTAATCTCCTCTACTTTAATTCCTGCGTATGCCGGACAATGATGTATTGCCATCTCTACTACTTCATTCTTGTATCTACCCTGAAATTCTTTTCTCAAAAAATTTTCACGATTAATCTTAACCATAGGTAATTTTGTTGCTTCGACCAATACAGTTTCAAAATCTATTTTTTCCACTTTCATCACTCCGTTTCTTTTTATTTATTTTCTTTTTTCTGTTCATTTATTTCTTCCATATAGCCTGTAGTTATGATACTAGCAGGTAAAGCAACTATTGCTATTCCCAATATTGCCGACAACATTGTAATAACCTGACCAGCCATTGACACTGGATAAATATCCCCATATCCCATTGTAGTTAACGATACTGTAGCCCAATATATCGCATCGAAAAATGTATCAAATGTCTGTGGTTCTACATTAAATATAATTAGAGCAGAAACCATTACATATCCTAATGCTAATCCCAAAACTACTAGCAATGAATCTTTTTGTCTTTTTAACACCTTAATTATCAGTAAAATATTTTTCGAATATCTAACTGCTTTAAAAATCCTAAATATTCTAAAAGTTCTCATCAATCTAAATATTTTTAAAAGTTTAAAACCATTGTTTAGTATTGTTATAGATGGAAGTATCGACAATAAATCAATAATTGCCATTGGGGTAAACGGATATATGAAAAATGATATAACTCCTTTTTTCTTTTTTAAGTCAGCTGTTATAACTCTCAAAAAATAGTCTATTATAAATATAGTTACGCATACATTGTCGATTATTACAAAATAATCTGTTTGTCTTTTAAAAGCTAACGGAATCAGACTAATAAATATTACAACCATCATTACAGAATCATATATTTTACTCAAAACATCTTCTTCTGCTGCAACCTCAATTATTTCATATATTCTCTGTCTCATTAGTATTTCCTCTCATTATATCTAATTCAAATTGCAATAAATATGAAAATAATCGTCTCTTTCAAATAAACTGAGACGATTATCACAAGCAATTCATAAACCAATCTGACCATATACTAGTTAGTATTTCTTTAATATTTTTTATCTTTGTAGATTATTTTTCATTTAATTTTTTCTTCTGTGCATGATTAATTCCCGTAAGAAGTTTAACATCTTCTTCTAACCAATCTGGACATTCATCATAAAAGTATTCAGTTCTAGATGTTCTTCTCTTTGTTTTTCAGCTAATTCTGCATCTTCCATATCACTACATTTTAAATATTTCTTTATTTCATCTGCATTAATGTAATCTATATCCGTTGGTCTCAATAATTCCGTAAAAGTGCTTTTTCCTGAACCATTTGGTCCTGCAAAAACAATAACTTCAGGCTTTCTTTGCAACTCTTTCACTATAGCTCCCCTTTATCTGCGGACCTCTGAAATAAACTCGATTTCACTTCGTTTCATCTCGCCCAATTCAGATTCCTACGGAATCGTGAATATACAAAAAGAGCCATTTTCGAGTAAACTCGAAATGGCTCTTTTGATATATCCACATTTCGCAGATAATACTATCTCTTGCTGAACTGTGGAGCACGACGAGCTGCTTTGAGACCGTATTTCTTTCTTTCTTTCATTCTTGAATCTCTTGTTAAGAATCCAGCCTTCTTTAATGCAGGTCTGTTTTCTGCATCAGCCTGAACTAATGCTCTAGCGATACCATGTCTGATAGCACCAGCCTGTCCTGTGTATCCACCGCCATGAACACTAACTTTGATATCGAACTTGTCTGTTGCACCGATTGTTTCAAGTGGCTGACGAACGATAACCTTTAATGTTTCAAGACCAAAATATTCATCAATATCTCTTTTATTAATTGTTATATTTCCATTTCCAGGCATTACATATACTCTAGCAACACTGCTTTTTCTTCTACCTGTTCCATAATACTTTTCTGTAGCCATGTTATTTTCTCCTTTCAGTTAACTAAAATGTTAATTCTTCTGGTTTCTGAGCTGCGTGTGGATGCTCTGCTCCAGCATAAACAAAAAGTTTCTTAATCATGCTTCTTCCTAAAGGTCCCTTTGGAAGCATTCCCTTAACTGCAAGTTCAATAACGCTTTCAGGTTTCTTAGCAAGTTTTTCTTTAAGAGTAACTTCTTTCATACCACCAACATATTCTGAATGATGATAGTAAATCTTCTGTTCTAATTTCTTTCCTGTTACCTTAATCTTGTCTGCGTTTGTAATAATTACGTAGTCACCTGTGTCGATATGAGGTGTGAACTGTGGTTTGTTCTTTCCTCTTAAAATCTTAGCAACTTCTGATGACAAACGTCCTAATGTATATCCTGTAGCATCAACTACATACCATTTTCTCTCAATATCTGCTGGACTAGCCATATATGTTTTCATTGGTTTACCTCCTGAAATTTTGCTTATCTAAATTCTTTAATTCATTTCATGTCCGTACCGGGGCTTTGGCTAAGACACAAAAAACTAACGTGCATAACACGTCACAATACTGATGTATTATACAATAACTAAATTTACGTGTCAACACGATTTTTTCAATTTTTATACAATTTTTCTGCCCCTGAAGTGAAAAGTTTATTTCCATTTTGAGTATCTTGAAGTGGATTTTAGTCTTTCACTTATTTCCAAATATTTCATTCCACTATTCCTCATACTCAATTCCTATTAATGTTAAACCTCTTGCGGGAGCTTTTGGTCCTGCCATGTATCTGTCTTTTGAATCAAGTATTTCTTTTACATGTTCAGGTGGGTAAACTGATAAGCCTACCTTTAACAAGGTTCCTACTATTATCCTTACCATATTGTAAAGGAATCCATTTCCACTTATTTTAATGTTTATAATGTCATTTTCTTTTGACACATCCAAAGTGTACACTGTTCTTACTGTGGTTTTTACCTGACTTCCTGCTGAACAGAAACTTGCAAAATCATGCTCTCCTACAATGTATTCTGCTGCTTTTTTCATTTTATCCACATCTAAAGGAAGATATACAAAATGAGTATATAATCTATTTAACGGATCAGGAAATCTTCTATTTAAAATTTTGTATTCATATGTTTTGGTACTATTGCAATATCTTGGATGAAAATCCTGTGGAACTTCCTCGGACTTCTGAATTCTTATGTCATCCGGTAGTCTTTGATTAAGTGCAAAAGAAATTTTCTCTGCCGGTATTTTTGTGTCGGTATCAAAAACTGCCACATTAGCAACCGCATGAACTCCTGAATCGGTTCTGCTTGCGCCAATTACTGCAATATCCTCTTTTAAAAGCGAAGATAATTCTCTATTTATAATTTCTTCAACTGTTATTCCGTTTTTTTGAATTTGCCAACCACAATAGTTGGTTCCATCGTAGGAAATAATTAATCTGACTCTCTTCATTTTTCTATCTTTCTATTATCAACTATACAATTCTCATTGAATATACAAATCTTATTTGTCAGCATACTTGCTATTCAACATCAAAGTTCTATATATCAATATACCTGCTATTCAATATAAAAGTTCTATATATCAGCTTACTTGTTGTTCAACATCAAAGTTCTATATATCAATATACCTGCTATTTAACATCATAGTTCTATATACTAATTTATTTTCTGTACTTGATTTCCACATTATATATTTCAAACTCAAATCACATAAGTAACAACACATAAACTTGCTACAATTAACACGTAACTGCCATACGCCATGTAATCACGCTTAGCGTATTTTAATGGTTTCATCTTTGTTCTATCGCCACTGTGATAACATCTGGCTTCCATTGCTGTTGCCAGGTCAATGGCTCTTCTAATTGATGAAATAAACAAAGGTATAAGAATTGGAATAAGGCTTTTTGCCTTCTGCAGTATGTTTCCTGTGTCAAACTGTGCACCTCTTGCTTTTTGTGCCTTTGTTATTTTTTCTGTTTCTTCCATTAATGTTGGTATGAATCTTAATGCCAGTGACATAATCATTGCAATTTCATGTACCGGAAATCTTATAACTTTTAGATAACCAAATGATTTTTCCAAGCCGTCAGCTAAGTCATTTGGTGTTGTTGTAAGTGTCATTACCGAAGTACAAATTACCAGATAAACCAGTCTTATTGCTATAAAACCGGCTTTTATCAAGCCTTCTTTTGTTACTGTTAATGCCCATATTGAAAATAATTCTTCTCCCGGTGTCATAAACACGTTCAATACGGCACTAAAAAGTAGAATAAAAAGAATTGCTCTTACTCCTTTTAATAATTTTCCAAAGGGTACTTTTGATGCCTTGATTATCGCTGCCATAAATACCGTAAATAATATATAGCCCGGAACACTGTCAAGTAAAAAAAGCATAACGATAAAAACCATTGTGCCAAATAATTTTACTCGTGGGTCTAATTTGTGTATTATTGAATTTTCCGGATAATATTGTCCTATTGTTATATTTGCCATTTCTTCTTCCTAAATTAATTGTAATATCCTTATATTTACTAACCTATAATTTGTAATATGCTTATACTTACTAACTTATAATTTCAAAAATCTAAAACTTATTATCATTTGCTTTAAGATTATTAACATCTTTATCTGACTGGCTATTCGCCTGATCCATTCAAGTATACTACTTAATCTATCTGGTGGATTATTCTGTCATTTATTGCTTTATTTTCCAAGTGCCTTTAAAATATTTTCTTTAGCTTCTTCTACATTGATTATGTTTTCGTCCACATCCAGCCCGTTTTCTTTTAGCTGATGCATAATATAAGTTATCTGTGGAGCTGCCAAACCGATTTTTTCCAATTCCTTATAATGTTTAAATACTTTTTTCGGTGTGTCATCAAACATTATGCTTCCGTTATTCATTACAATGATTCTTTCAGCGTAATTTGCCACATCTTCCATGCTATGAGAAACGAGAACAACTGCCATGCCTTTTTTCTTATGAAGATTTTCGATGCAGTTAAGAATCTTATCTCGTCCTGCCGGATCAAGACCTGCTGTTGGCTCATCCAAAATCAAAATATCAGGCTCCATTGCCAAAACACCGGCAATAGCCACTCTTCTTTTCTGCCCGCCTGACAGCTCAAATGGCGATTTATCAAAAAGTTCTTCCTTGACACCTACAAGACTCAAAGCTTCTTTTGCCTTATTGATTGCCTCTTCTGTTGACAAGCCCTGGTTGTTTGGTCCGAAGCATACATCTTTAATTACTGATTCTTCAAACAACTGATGCTCAGGGTACTGAAATACCAGCCCTACTTTGCATCTTAGCTGTCTCAAATCAAAATCTTTGTCATATATATTTTTCCCGTCAAAGTAAACATTACCTTCAGTTGCTTTTTCCAAGCCATTAAAATGCTGTATTAATGTTGATTTGCCAGAACCGGTGTGCCCGATTATCGCAATAAATTCACCTTTTTCAATTTCTAAATTGATATTCTTTATTGCTGCTGTTTCTGAAGTTGTTCCTTTTTCATAAATATAACTTACATTTTCTAATTTTAAAGACATTCTATTTCTCACTTTGCTTTTTTTATTTCATTAACAAGTTCGTCTATGCTTAATATACCTTCATTTATATTTAAATCGCTTGTTCGTAACAAATGACCTAACTCTGTAACCTGTGGCACTTCCAAACCAATATTTTTAATTTCATCTACCTTGCTGAAAATCTCTCTTGGAGTTCCTTCCATAATTAGTTTTCCGTCATCCATTACAAAAACTTTGTCAGCTCCGATTACCTCGTTCATGTGATGGGTAATTAAAATAATTGTTATATTCTTTTCCTTATTTAATGTATGAAGTGTTTCAATAACTTCTTTTCTTCCTACAGGATCAAGCATAGCTGTAGGTTCGTCTAATACTATACACTGTGGCTCCATTGCAATTATTCCGGCAATTGCCACTCTCTGCTTCTGACCTCCTGAAAGTTTAAGGGGTGACTTGTGTCTGTACTTTGTCATACCTACAGCTCCCAACGCCTTCTCTACTCTTTTCCAAATTTCGGCTGTTGGTACTTTCAGGTTTTCAGGGCCAAATGCCACATCCTCTTCAACCATTGTTGCAACAATCTGGTTGTCCGGATTTTGAAACACCATTCCTGCGTTCTGTCTTATGTCCCAAAGAAGTTTTTGATCCTTTGTGTCCATACCATCTAAAAATACTGTTCCCTCAGTTGGAGCAAGTAGTGCATTAATATGTTTTGCCAAAGATGATTTTCCTGAACCGTTATGACCTAATACTGCAATAAACTGTCCTTTTTCCACATCTAAAGACACATTATCAACAGCTCTCAATTTTGTTCCTTCTTCTTCGTCAACGAAGTCATGTGTTAAGTTTTTTATCTTTAACATTTCCATAAAAGTCATCTGTTCCTTTCATATATAAGTAATGCTTTTTGATGGTCCGAACCTATTTTATTCTATTTATACATATTTTGCAACTTGGATAATTTAAAACTAATTTCTTTTTCTTTTTTTTGTATGGTTGAAAACATTTTATATTTTACAACTTCAATACCTTAAAAACATTTCACTTTTTTTCTTATTTGTGCTATCTTAATATTTGTTCTATTACACATTTTGGAGGATTATTATGAACGCTAAAATCAAAGATTTATTTTTGAAAATAAGAAGATACATATCTGTTCACAGATATACCTTATATTTAATTATTCCATTTCTTTTAATGGACATTTTTACAAGGGCCTTTGGTTATGCCATAGGGTATTTTCCAACCTTTTATCCTGCACCTAATATTTTCACTTTAGTTTGGATTTTCCTGTTTATTGGAATCATAACCTGTCTTAAAGGAAAAGGGTGTGGTATTGCCTACTGGGTTCTTTTTATTTTTGCATACGCATTGTTTTTAACTAACACTGTTTACTACTCATTAACAGGTTTTTATTTTAGCTTTAACTTAATGCTTATGGCAAGCGAGGGTAGCTCTTATATTGTTGATACAATTATTCACGCCAATCCTATAATTTACGTTGCGGCAATTATTATTCTTATAATAGCAATAATTGTGTTCAGAAAGTTCTCTCCAAAGAGAGATTTCAGACCTAAAAGACTGCTTGTTATTTTTGTTATTTTTATTGTTTTGCATTTAGCCGCACCTTTAGGTTTAGGTTTTGCCAACAGTCATTTAAAATGGAGCAGCTTTAAAAATCCTAGAAATGTTTACAACAGCTACAGTGACAGCAATAAAAGTATGAGAGTTTCAGGTTTGTACGAATATTCTTTTAGGAACTTTTATATTACTTTCGTTAAGCCTAAAGAAAAAATTAATTCTAAGGACAAAGCGTTTTTGGACAGCATTTACAAGGCGAAAGATACAAAAACAAGTGATGAATATACAGGTATGTTCAAAGGAAAAAATATTATTTTCCTACAGTTAGAGGGTATGGACACATGGCTTTTAACTAAAAAAGCAACGCCTAACTTATATAATTTAAAGAAGAATTCTATTGATTTTAAAAAGCATTATTCAATATATACCGGCGGTGGGTCAACTTTTAACTCAGAATTTGCAGTTAATACCGGGTTCACAACTCCTGCTTCTTATACTGAAAATGTTTATACGCTAAATACGAACACAAACAACCACACAATGGCTAAGCTGTTTAAAAATGAAGGCTATACTGTAAATGCTTTTCATATGAACACTTCAGGTTTTTACTCAAGAGGTATTAATTACAAGAGTTGGGGCTATGACAACTATTTTGGTTTAAAAGATATTGGTCACTACAGCGACTTGGATTACGAACTTGACCGACAGCTTATTTTAAATAAAACTTTTTACAATCAGATGTTTAAGCAAAAGGGGAAATTTGTTGATTATATTATTTCCTATACTCCTCATACTCCTTTTACAACAAGTAAGGAAGTTGGTAAGCTTGTTGCCGAAAACAAGTACGGCAAGGGGAATGTTCCTGATTTAAGCGAGGAAGAATCGGCTAAACTTATGGTTGGCGAAACTGATTATATGGTTGGTCTTCTTATTCAGGCACTTAAGGATAACGGTTTGTACGATAACACAGTTATAGTTGCCTACGCAGACCATTACCTTTACACAATTAATGACAAAACTGTTTTGGACAAATATAAAGATACACAGGGCAGCTTAATTAACAACACTCCATTCTTTATTTGGAGCAGCGACATTAAATCCCAGTCAGTTAATAAAGTTACAATGCAGATGAACATCCTGCCTACTGTCCTTAATTTGTTTGGAATTGACTATAATAGCAATTATTATTTGGGAACTAATGCATTGTCACCTAAATACAAAGGACTTGCTTATTTCAGCGATTATTCCTGGTACGACGGTAATGTGTATGTCGAAAATGGCGAAGTTGTTAACGGAAAGAAAATTTCCAAAAAGAAACTTGAAGAAACAAGCGACAAGGTAAACAAATTATTTAGAAAAAATGACTTAACACTGAAATATGATTACTTCAAAACACTTGGAAAATAATTTCCTATAAGAATATATAATAAAAAACAGTTGCGACATTTACGTATCAAGTACGTGCCTGTCGCAACTATTTTTTTATGCACCTTCTTCAATATCCTCAATTGTAACTTTACTGTTATGAGGTATCGGCTTCCATTCAACTTTCTTAAACAAGGCTACATACTGAGTATATCGTTGGATAATATCAAATGTAGGCCATGTGAAACAATAAAGAATTTTACGCCATATACTGAATTTTGGTATCCTCTTGTATTCTATTATAAAAATGTACACTGCAATCCAAATATTAATGAAATATTTGCATATTCTATAGAAAATTCTTGCCCATATAACAAGTAACAGGCTTAGTCCATAGGATTTCCAACCTGGAGCCAATGTAATGCTTATATTTCCAAAAATGTGTTTACACAAAGTTGCTATATAACTGTCTCCATTGAAAACCCAGAAAGTTGCTCCGATTTTCCATACAATAAATGGATAAAGAATAAGTTTGGTCAATATCCATTTTGCTATGTATACAATGTTTTTTGGCACTAACTGTGCAAATGTATCAAAGGACATGAATCTATGTCTTATTGTTCTCCATAAATAGTCATACCAGGCATCATCTTCTTTATGCTCTGTATGCTTATCAACAAAGATGTTTTTAAACAATCCCCAGCCACTTTCTGCAAACGCCTGTAGATGCCCCTTAGACCATCTTAAACGCTGACGAAGTGCTACTTTCAAGCTTGTTGGCTGCTCATCATAGAATATCGCGTCGTTATTATATGATATTTCATAGCCCTCAACTACACAATCTGCAGTTAAAGATCTATCTTCAGTTAAAGATGTATATTTCCAACCATCTTTTACTATTTCATTTGAAAACAAAAATCCTGTTCCCTGAATATTTGTTGCCAAATGTAAAAATGAACGTGCCCTATGTCTCCATCTGATTGAACGTAACCAATGAATTGCATAAGTTGAAGCTATCCAGCTTTCTGTCCAGTTTTTTGTACTTCTATATGAAGTAATGATTTTTTCTCCTGCATCGAAAGAATCATTCATTCTGGAAATATAATCTTTTTTCAGAAGGTTATCAGAGTCAAAAATAAAATATCCTTCAAAAGATTGTATGCCATAATCCTTTTCAATCTGCTCAAATCCATATTTTAACGCAAAACCTTTTGTTCTCTCATCAGGATTAAAATGTTCGTAGCAAATTGCACCATTTTCTCTTGCCACCTTTGCAGTATTGTCTGTACAATTATCGGCTATAACAAATATTGTAACCAGCTCGCTGGGATAATCCTGCTTCTTAATACTGTTAATCAGGTTCTTAATTACAGGCTCTTCATTTCTAGCCGGTATTACAACTGCATACTTGTGATTTTTCTTAGCCGGCTGGAACTTTCTTGTTACCAACAGACTTATTATCATATAAGGTTTCTCATGTATAACTAAAATACTCATAAAAATAGTTATTATCCCACATATAGCCAATGTTGGTGAGTAAATGCTACACATAAAATTTGCTATTTTGTTTATTACTATTATTGTATTTATTTCCATGTATTTTCCTTTCTTAAGTGCAAACTTATTATATTATACTAACAAGTCTAACAAAATACTAGAGGAAAATTATTCTCTCCTTATTTGCTATTGATTTATATATATTGAAATATATTATTTTATTTTCCTAATTTTATAATAAAAAAACAAATCTCGTTCTACCTTTTATTACTAAGTAAATGTATTTTTAATTTTGGTGTGTCTTTGTAATTTTGCAGACAATAAATTTTAGTTTTATTGTCTTAATTCAATTAAATTACAAACTAAAAAGAGAAGTATAGGCGTATACAGCACTTATACTTCTCTTTTTATAATATTAAATCGCTTCGCTCAAAGCTTCGCAACTAGATTAATTCAAGTAATACTTCCATAGCTGCATCACCTTTACGCTGGCCAATCTTTACGATTCTTGTGTAACCACCGTTACGATCTGCATACTTAGGAGCAATTTCGTCAAATAACTTATTTGTTAAGTCTACCTTCTTAGCATCTTTCTTCTTTCCAGTTTCATTATTTGTTACTGTGTAAAGAACTTTATTCATCTGACGTCTTGCATGAAGTCTTGAAGGCTGATCTTTCTTAATAGTTTTCTTTACTTCATCGAAAACTGTTACTTTCTTGCCATCAACAACTTCTTTGACTCTCTTACCATCTTTATCTAAACGAGCAACCTTTGCTGTTACTTCAACTTCATCAAAGTTATCTTTTTCCTTAACTGCTAATGCAATAAGACCTTCTGCAACTTTTCTAATTTCCTTAGCTCTTGTTTCAGTAGTAACAATCTTGCCGTTATTTAAAAGACTAGTAACCTGACCTCTAATTAAAGCTTTTCTCTGACTTGAAGTTCTTCCAAGTTTTCTATAACCTGCCATTTTCTTACCTCCATAATGCTAACAAACTCTAGTTTATTAGTTTTCGTCGCTTGGTTTCAATCCAAGGCCGAGTTCTTTTAACTTAGCAAGTACTTCTTCTAATGACTTACGACCAAGGTTTCTAACCTTCATCATATCATCTGAAGTCTTATTTACTAATTCCTCAACTGTATTGATACCTGCTCTCTTCAAACAATTGTATGAACGAACTGATAACTCTAATTCATCAATGTTCATTTCTAACACTTTATCAATTTCATCATCAACTGGTTCAGCGATAACTTCAATGTCCTTTGTAGTTTCTGAAAGGTCAATGAATAATTTTAAGTGTTCACAAAGAACTTTTGATGCTAAACTTACAGCTTCATCAGTATCTAATGTACCATTTGTATATACATCTAATGTAAGCTTATCAAAATCAGTAACCTGACCTACACGAGTATTTTCAACAGCCATATTAACTCTTTCTACTGGTGTGTAGATTGAATCTACAGCAATAACTCCAATAGGTAAGTTATCGTTTTTATTCTTATCTGAACTTACATAACCTCTTCCCTTAGTAATGATTAACTCCATACTAAGTTTGCTATCAGCACCACCGTTAAGTGTTGCAATAACCAAATCAGGGTTTAAAATTTCAATATCAGAATCTACCTGGATATCAGCAGCTGTAACTACCTGGTCGCCAGTAACATCAATATGAGCAATTTTAGGTTCATCTGTTGCACTGGTATTCTTAATTTCTAACTGCTTTATGTTTAAAACTATTTCTGTAACATCTTCCTTAACTCCTGGAATTGTACTAAATTCATGAAGAACTCCGTCAATCTTAATCTGACTTACAGCAGATCCAGGTAAAGATGAAAGCATAATTCTTCTTAAAGCATTTCCAAGTGTTGTACCGTAACCTCTTTCAAGTGGTTCTACTACAAACTTACCGTATCTTCCATCATCTGATTTTTCTACTAAAATATTTGGTTTCTCAAAATCGAACACTAATAGCCCCTCCTTTTTTGGGAATTGCTTAAACTTATTGGGAACA
>ERZ836829.1476-NODE-1476-length-13516-cov-3.421217_pt1 | contig 13516 bp, 8 predicted proteins | sample MGYA00519574_ERZ836829 | MGnify/ENA primary metagenome ERZ836829 (study PRJEB31850, sample SAMEA3708808) | human gut metagenome | biome: human gut; feature: human-associated habitat; material: faeces | place: China | collected 2014 ... | reverse complement strand
TCCAGTGGCTGGTACATATCTATGCGACGCTGAAAGGGACAGACATAGACGAGGAAAAGTCTTTCCGGATGCCTATGGGGGAAGAAGAAGGGGCAATTGTCACCATAAGCTTTGATGAGGAACGGGTGATAAGCGCTATCGGCGCGGAAACAGGATACAATAAGGTCCGGGATGGTTTTTGCCCACTGCTCATGGAGGCAAAGAAAAATTTCCCGGATATAGCGGGGGCCATGCGTAGCTGCTTTGACGCGTTATGGGAAGATGGACTGGGAGAAAATTCCGGTATTGTTTCCAAACGGTATTACCAGGCATTGCCGGAAGACTGCCGGATCCTTCCTTATAAAGAGCGGGATACCCTGGAAAAGCGCCGGGCAATCATGGACAGGATCCGGGCATTTCTGGATACGCTTCCGAAGGAGCACTGGTTTACTGTATTTTGTTACGGCAGTTTTCTCACGGAGGAGTATCAGGAGACCTCGGATATTGACCTGCTGGTCTGCGGGGAGGATGCGCGGACCACGCTGCAGGTGAGAGACAGCCTGGTGGAATTCCTGAGAAAAGAAGGACTTTTTCATGAAGTTTCGATCGCCGGACTGAAGAATATGGGAGCGTTTCCGCTTCAGGTGCTTCTCACGACAACCTGGATGTACCGGGAGGAGGCGCCGGAGGCTGTTTCTGACTGGATCAGCAGTCTGGTGGAGTGCTGGGGTCTGAATCCGGTTGAAAAATGGCAGCAGGAGCAGCGGGAAGAAACGCGGAGAATGAAGGCAAAGAGAATCAGGCTGACGGAGCAGGCAGACGCGGCGGGACTGGATTTTATCGTAACAGACCGTTTCTTTTATGATGATTTTACCGATGAGCACTCCTACAGCGTAGAGCAGGATTTCCTGCGGATCTTAAATAATAATCTCAAAGCATTTGCTGGTGTTACGGATGGTGATGACGCGTTTTGGGATGAAAAATCCCTGGATTTTCTGAAAACATTTGCCGGTGCACAGCGGAAGGGCGATTACGGACTTGTGACGCCCCAGGGGGAAATGCCGATGTTCTGTCTGCCCATTGACTGTAAGCTGGGCCTTACCTTTTTGCACTGGAATCAGCGGGAATACCAGTGCCGACGTTTTTATCTGAAAACAGTCGGAATTGATGTGTGGAAATGGCTTTCCGAAAATATAAGAGAAACGGTATACATCAGAAGACAGGATCTGGGACCGGAACTGCTGGAGATAGAGAATTTCACGATTACGGATGGAATTGAAACGTATGGGAGCTATGAGGAAAATCTTTCGGAGATTCTTCAGAAGTGGAAAAAAGCCGGATGGAAGATGACAAAGAACCAGGAAAATTATTCCCATGAGTTCGTATGGAAAAATGACATGCGGGATGCTTATGTCAGCTTCCCGGTGCAGGAAGAGGTTCCGATCGCGGAGTTTGCGGGCAGATTTTCGGATGCAGAGATCTATTTGGGACTGATCCTGCTGGACTTTGAGGATTATACGGTGGTCAATTCCTGTCCGTACATCCTGGATGACAGAAATTACCGTCCAGATTATCCGCTCTATATTTGCGGGAGCAATGCGGCAGGAACTGAGTTTCTGGAGAGACGGAGCGGAGGACATCCGTCATTTTTAGAGATTCTGTATCTTGAGGTTATGACGGGTATGCAGTACGGTCCGGGACGGCTTTTTAGTGGACGGTATCGTGACCGGTATGATTCCTGGTTTGTCCTGGTGGTGGACGATGCCCCCAAAGATGGCAAAGGATACGAGGCGTCAGACTATACAGAGCGGGTCTTGTACGGAATTGAGGTTAACAAGAAGGAAAAGAAGATCCTGATCGAACAGAGCGAGCAGGCGGTACAACGGTTCCATGAACTGTACAATCAGGCGAAGGCCGGAGTCGTTGTCAGACAGGGGGACTAATATGCTGAGAGTGATATTGCTGGATGAAGCGTTTTATGGGAAGGAAACGGTTTTTCTGACAAAAACCATGGAAGTGGAACGGGAGTTTCTGCGGATATTCAGCCGGGACAGGAACGCGTTCCGGGACGCGGACTGCCTGGCGCTGATGCAGGACATTGATTCCGCAAAAAGACAGGGCGATTACGGGGTGGTGACTCCGTTTGGGGAAAGCAGCATCAGCTGCCTGTCAACCGGCTGCAAGTTTGGCCTGATCGTCCTGTATTATGAAAAGAAGGGCCCGGCAAAGCTGATCACGGAATTTGGCGCGGCCGGAGACAATGTGTGGGAGTGGCTGATCCGCCAGGACAGAGGGTATCAGGTATTCATGTGTGTGGAGACGGTATATCCGGGAATGACTGGCTGGAAAAATGTCGAGTTTGTCTATAAAGACCAGGTATATCAGGGGGCAATGGGTGAAGTTTACAGTTTTGCCAGCCATGCGCGGTGGGATTCTTACGACATGACAAAAGAACGGGAAAAACTGGCCTATGAACAGGCGAAAAAGGATCAGCCGTTCATGGTGTACTGTCCGTTAAAAACAGAACAGAAGTTTGAGGATTTTATCCTGCATTTCAAGGGTGGAGACCGCCAGCTGGAATGTGAGCTTCGCGGGGAACCTTTGAAGGAGTATACTGTCGTGAATCAATGCAGGTATCTCCCGGATGCGTTTGAACACAGGAGAATTCCGCTGTATATCTGCAGTACCGATGTCGGGAGGGTGACGTACCGGCAGATCAACAGTGTGAAATATCCCACGTTTGAGGAACTTCTCGATGATGTTTTAAGTGGATCGTCGTCGGATTCCTGGTTTGCGCTGGCAGTAAATCATGACGAATCCTGTGAAGTGATGGAGTATCCGGAAATTACCCTTTTTGGAATTGAGGTAAATACGGGCGAAAAGAAGATTACGATTTATGAGCCAAAACAGGCGGTGGAGATGTTCCATGCGCTGATGGCTGTGGCAGAGGAGGAAGAAGAATAACATGGCAAGAGAAGATAACATTCGGGTGTTTGAGGATACGGAGGCGTGGTGCCGCACGAACAGAAAAATCGCGGAGAGCCTGAAAGCATCCCAGGCAGCCCAGGAGCTGATCCTGGAAACGGATGCGCTGCCGGATCTGGATAAAACCGGTATGAGAAACCGGCCAAGGTTGTGGTTTCCAAAAAACGGACCCTGGAGGCGGCGCGGGGGTATGCAGGCCAGAAGGTAGCGGTCCACAATTTCGCGTCCGCCACCAATCCGGGCGGCGGTGTCACCACGGGAGCGGGCGCCCAGGAGGAATGCATCTGCCGCTGCTCCACCCTGTATTTCTGCCTGAAAACCCAGGAGATGCAGAATCGTTTTTATACCCCGCACCGCCAGGCGCAGAATCCGATTCATAACGATGACATCATCTACACGCCGGAGGTGCTGGTGTTTAAGACCGATACCGCCGTGCCGCGGCGCATGGATGAAGCGGAGTGGTATGCGGTGGATGTCATCACCTGCGCTGCACCGAACCTGCGGGCGAAGCCCAGCAACCGCTACAACTCCGGGGATGGAAACCGCGCGGTTTCCGTGAAAAGCAGGGAACTGATGGCTATCCACGACAAACGCCTGCGACGGATGCTGGACACAGCACTGGCAAAAGGAGCGGAAACGGTGATCTTGGGCGCCTTTGGATGCGGTGCCTTCGAAAACAATCCCGAAGTCGTGGCCATGGCAGCAAAGAATGTGCTGAAAGATTACCTCCACGCCTTTTGCAACCTGGAATTTGCCGTATACTGCACCCCGCGGGACGAAAACAATTACCGGGTATTTGAGCGGGTGCTGCGGGGGTATTGCAAAGCATAGAAAAGCTGGAGGAAAATTGGGACATGGGAATTTACGCAAAGATTTTACAGGACAGTATTACCGGAATTTACCGCACCAATGCGGCCAATAAGATTTTGCAGTTTATCAACCGGATCCGCAATGAGTCCGATGTGAACCAGGCGCGGCGGTTTCTGATTGAGCTGATGCAGAATGCCAGGGATCTGGCTTACAAAAAGCCGGATGGGACACCAGAGCCGGTATCCATCTGCATTCGTCTGTCGGACACAGAACTGGAATTTTCCCACAACGGAAAGGTATTCAGCGTGAAGGACATTCTTTCTATCATTTATCAGGTATCCTCAAAGAAGCCGGGTGAGGGCATTGGCCAGTTTGGAACGGGCTTCATGTCTACCTATCAGCTTAGTGAACGAGTAGAGTTAACGTCGTACCTGAAAAATGATGACAATCCGTATCTGCCGTTTACCGTCTGTCTGGACCGGAGTGGTCTGAATAAAGAAGAAATTCTGGATGCCATTGAGCGGGCCATGGCACAGCTTATGGCGGCAGATCAGGCAGAGGGGATCCCGGACGAGGAGTTTGATCTGACCGGCTACAATACCAGCTTTCTGTATCATCTCGATCAGGAACGCAGCCGGGAGATTGCCCGGATCGGCATGGAGGACCTGGATCACACGATTTTGTATACGCTGTTATTTTCCCCGCAGATCCGGGCAGTGGAGCTGATTTATGAGACGGATTTCCGCAGGGAACGGATTGTTTACACCAACGGAACCCCGGTGGAACTGGGAAATGGATTGTACAGCATGGAATTTTTGCAGGGGGATCGCACGCGTCATCTGGTGTATCAGTCTGCGGGAGAGGGCGCGGAGCGGATCACGGTGGCCTGTGAGTACAGCGACGGACAGATTCTTCCTATAGGGGAACAGACTCCGAAACTCTACATTGACTTTCCGCTGATCGGGGCAGAACAGTTCCCGTTTCCGACAGTAATCAACTGCCGGGCTCTGTGTCCCAACGAACCGCGCAGCGGCATCAGCCTGGTGGATAATCCTAATTCCCACGATGCCCTGCGCAATAAGGAACTCATGAAACAGGCGGTGGTTCTGTACGGGCAGTTTTTACACAATCTGGTGGAGCAGGATTTTGGCAGTCTGCAGAATGCGGTGGCCATGCCGGTCTGCCCGGAGAATAAAGAGTGGTCGGCACAGTGGGTGCGCGCACGGCTCTACAATGGCTGTCTTGGCTGTATGAAACGGGAACCCATTTTCCCGACCAGGATTGGAAAACGCAGCCTTGCGGAGGGAAAACTCTGCCTGATCCGGGAGCGGAATGAGGAGCAGCGAAAGGCCGTGCAGGAGCTGGCAGAGCCATTTAAGGATCTGCTGGTTCCGGTGGATGATACGGACTGGGATCTGGCTCTGGTTGGATATGAACTTGAGAAGGATAAATGGATCAGCCTGGAGCGGCTTTTGCAGAATGCGGAGCACAATGCGAAGTATCGCCTGGATACCGCGCGGCAGGATGTGCTTTCCTGGGTGGGGCGGCTGTACCGTGCGGCCATGGAGGCACCGGTTCTGGCAAATGAGATCATGGCGGGAACGCATCCTGTGTTTCTGGATCAGGAATATGGGCGTTCGGAGCAGTTTACCCTGAAACGCTTTTTTGAGGTGAAGGTGGATCCGGATATTCCGGAATGTCTGAAGGATGCGTCTGACTGTGTGGAGATACTTTGTCAGGAGGAGGACCGGCTTCATATCCGTTCATGCCTTCTGCACCCGGATTTCCCGGTCCTTCCGGGAAAACAGCCGGAAGATTACGAGACCGGGCGGTTGGTAGCTTATCTTACCGGCCATGCAAATGTTCAGAACACGCGCCTGCTTGATACAAAAACATTCAGTAAATACCGGGAAAATTTCTGGAAGATCATGATTGCCTGCGGGCCGGATGAGAACCTGAAACGGATTATGGAGGCCTGCTGGAAAACCGATCTTTCCATACTTGCAGAGCCGGTGAAGGATTCACGCTTTTCTGATTCTATATGGAGGGGCGTGTATTGTGCGGTGCTCTGGAGACTGAGTGACTGGATCAGCAGATGTGCTACACTGGATGCGCTGCGCGGCGGTCTTGGGCTGGGGGAAGGTGCGGTGCTGGAATGGTTAAATGTTTTTTACCGGGCAGCAGTAGATTATCTGCCTTTGTATAAGCTGAAGGAGCGGGAACTTGTTTTGAACCAGGCAGGAATTTTCTGCAGGGCAATGAATCTTCAGGAAGATCAGGTGGATGGGGAACTCCGGGCTCTTGCCGGGGTATTATACAGAAAGAAGCATGAGACAGAACTGGAACAGGAATTGGTGGACCGCCGGGTCTGCCTGCCGCGCTGGGAAATGTATGTCATGCGGGATAAAAATGCCGCGAATATCATCAACGAAGCGGTTCAGAAGCTTCTGTCAGAGAAGAGTCTTTCCCTGGCGGAGCCGCAGTACCAGGATGCCTGCAGCCGTCTGCTTGGCTGGATTGGGGAACATGAGAACGAGGTGAAAGAACTGTTCCCGTCCTACTGCACGGAAGAAGACCGGATGAAGCTTCTCACGACCAGAGCGGCGGTTCAGATGAACCGCAAGGTGAAGGAATTCCAGACACTGCTGAAGGATACAGGCGTGGAGTCGCTGGAACAGTTAAAGAAGCTGATCCAGGATGCGGAAACGCATTCCAGCGAAGCGAAGCAGGAATTGTTTTATGGGGAAGATCAGGATGTGGATTTTGACGCGGAAGAGTTTGACGGAGATCTTTCCAATGAGGAATTTTCGCAAAAGCTCCGTGAGATCGGTCAGGCCGGAGAACAGTATTTCAACCAGAAGTTGATTGACGGGTTCCGGCAGCAGGGATATGATGTGATCAGAGAAGAGGAGCACTGCTGTCAGCTGTCCGCGGCAGATGGGCGCACGGCAGAGATCTACCGGCCCGACAGCACCGATTACCACCAGGCCGGATGGGATATCCGGGTACGCACGACACCGCCGGAGAAAGAAGAACAGCCTGCCGCGGAGCGCGTGGATTTTTATGAGGTGAAAACCAGTACCGTGCGCAGCCAGTACCGGCGTTATCTGCGGATTTCCAATGAGCAGATGGTGAATGCAGCCGCGCTGGGAGAGCATTACCATCTGGTGAAGGTCATCTGTGATCCGGCCAGCCTGGAGGCGGTGGAACACCGCTGTTACGATAACCTGCTGCAGTATCTCGGCAACCGGACGCTGCAGAATGTGGAGAAGGGCTACCTCTGGAAAGAAACAAGGGAGTGAGCGTTGTGAGAACCATCGTGATCGGAGACATCCACGGGTGTTTCCGGGAATTTCAGGCACTGCTGCAAAAAGTTAAATTTGACCGGGAGTCCGACCGTCTGATCCTTCTGGGAGATGTGATCGACCGGGGGCCGGACTCTGCCCTGGTTCTGCAGGAATGCCAGATCTTAAAACGTGACATGGGGGAGCGGTTCATCCAGCTCCTTGGCAATCATGAGGACATGATGCTGGATGCCTATGCCAGCTTTGACCGGTCACTCTGGAACTATAACGGTGGTTCCACAACCCGGAAGAGCTTTTACAAATATAACATGGAGATACCGCCGGTTCTTGTGTATCTCCGGACGCTGCCGCTTTATTATGAAACGGAGCATTACATCTGCGTGCACGCGGCCATTTCCTGCAAGGGCCTGGAGCACACCGACCGCCACACTGCCATCTGGGACCGGAAGCTGGCGGAGGACGGCACCTACAGCGGAAAGCTGGTGCTTTACGGGCACACTCCCACGGAAAAAGTTTTTTACCAGCCGGGAGATGCCACCTGCAAGGCAATTATCGCAGGCAGAACGCAGCCGCTGCCGGAGCGCGGCTGCATCGGCCTTGACACCGGCTGCGTGGCCAGAAACAAGCTGACCGCCATGGTCATAGAAGAAAACAAACCAGGCGGCCCGGTGTACCAGCTCCGCCAGGTGGAATATGGAAAAAGGTGACGGGAGTCTCCTTTATAGAATTTCTGATTTTATATAGTTTTTAATTCGTCCAATTCTTTGCCAATTCTCTGGAAATCCCATTTTCCCAAGGATTTCCTTGTGTATTGAATGCTTTTTAAAACACATTTTTAAATCATGAAAGAATTTATGAAAATCTTCGGTTGATAAAAGTAACTTTAAAATAATAACCTGTGCATAGAGATCGTTCTTACCATATGTGTAACGACCTTTTTCCTTAGGAATTTGCAAACGTTCATAATTGTTCACATTCAGGTAATCTGACTGCAAATCTCCATATTCTTTGCAAAAATGATACGATAACGATGATTTGATGTTTCGTTCTGCCAGCAATATGTATTTGATAAAAATGTTTCTTAAATCATTATCAAAGTCATATAATTCATAAATATCTTCAAATGATGTACCTTTCTGAAACTGATTATTGATCGGCTCTTTGAAAATTTCTTTATACCCATTAATCAGTGGAAAATACCCGATTTTTAGCAATATCTTTTTGGCGTATTCTTTGTTAGAAATTATCAAGCCCTTCTCCTTTTCCAGAAAGGTAATCTGTTCATCATATGTTAGAAAGCGCTTTTCCCCCAAGTTTTCCCCCGTTATTCATTAGTTTTGCAAATTCATGTGCATAAATAATAAAAGGCCCCCGCAGGGGCCTTCCAGACTATGGGCTTCTCAAGTTTCCATAGTGCGATCACTAGGTACATCATAACCTTTCCAAATAAGTTTGTCAAGGAGAACATACCCTTGTTAATTTATGTGGATCCATATAAATTTATACAAACTGATCTTCTCTTGTGTTATACTAATCAGAAGTATGCTTTCACGGGAGGAGATTTTTATGAGCGGTCAGAACGGAGAAAAAAAGACTGCAAAATATGTTTGTGTGGGTTTGCTGGCCCATGTGGATGCGGGGAAAACAACCCTGTCAGAAGCGATTTTATATACAACAGGAACTACAAGAAAGCTGGGGCGCGTGGACAACCGGGACGCGTACCTGGACACATATGCCCTGGAGCGGGAGCGGGGCATCACCATTTTTTCCAAGCAGGCGGTGTGTCAGCTAGGCGATACCACAGTCACGCTGCTTGACACGCCGGGCCATGTGGATTTCTCTGCGGAGATGGAGCGGACGCTGCAGGTGCTGGACTACGCGGTGCTGGTCATCAGCGGAGCGGACGGCGTGCAGGGCCACACGGAGACGCTGTGGAGTCTGTTGAAGCGCTACCAGGTTCCGACCTTCCTCTTCATTAATAAAATGGATCAGCCGGGCACAGATCGGGAAGCTTTGCTTTCGGAGCTGCAGAAGCGTCTGAGTGAGTCCTGCGTGGATTTCGCGCTGCTGGATGATGCGGATGCGGAGGTGCCGGAGGAGGTCTGGGAGACCATCGCCATGTCGGATGAGGAGCTTCTGGAGCGGTATCTGGAAAGTGGAAGCATTGCGGAGGAAGATATCCGCAGGCTGATCCGGCAGAGGAAGCTGTTCCCCTGTTATTTTGGTTCAGCACTGAAATTGCAGGGCGTGGAGGAGCTGCTGGCCGGGCTGGAGCGGTGGATGAGTGAAGAGATGTTTGCTGGTACAGAGGGCTGGCATGTCGTGCAGCAGGAGAGGGCAGATGCCGGAAGCCCGGAACGCACAGAGACCGGTGCATCCGACGCAGCATTTGGCGCAAAGGTTTTCAAAATCTCCCGGGACGAACAGGGCAGCCGCCTGACCCACCTGAAAATTACATCCGGCAGTCTGAAGGTCAAAGATTTTTTACAGGAAAAAGGCAAGGAACCGGAGAAGGTGAATCAGATCCGTATCTATTCCGGTACAAAATATGAGACAGTAAATGAAGCTGTCCCCGGTATGATCTGCGCTGTGACCGGACCTTTAAACACCTATCCGGGGCAGGGAATCGGAACAGAAGCAGAGTCCGAGCTTCCGGTGCTGGAGCCGGTTTTAACCTACCGGGTGGAGCTTCCGGAGGAATGCGACGCCCACAAGATGTTAGCCGACTTAAAGCAGCTGGAAGAAGAAGAACCGGAGCTTCACATTACCTGGAATGAGCAGGCACAGGAAATTCAGGTGCAGGTGATGGGCGAGGTACAGATTGAGGTGTTAAAAAGCCTGGTAGCAGAGCGTTTTGGTGTGGAGATCCGCCTGGATGCGGGAAGCATTGTGTATAAGGAGACCATTACCGCCACGGTGGAGGGCGTGGGCCACTTTGAGCCGCTGCGCCACTACGCGGAGGTGCATCTTCTGATGGAACCGGGGGAGCCGGGCAGCGGATTGCAGTTTTCCGCGCGGTGCAGCGAGGACTTTTTAGACCGGAACTGGCAGCGCCTGATCTTAACCCATCTGGAAGAAAAACGCCACCGGGGCGTGCTGACCGGATCGGAGATTACTGATATGCAGATTACGCTGATTGCCGGGCGTGCCCATCAGAAGCATACCGAGGGCGGAGATTTCCGTCAGGCAACCTACCGGGCCGTGCGCCAGGGACTTTGTGAGGCTGCGGCGGAGGGCTGCGTGCAGATTCTGGAACCGTACTATGCTTTTAAACTGGAGGTTCCGTCGGAATATGTAGGCCGCGCCATGACGGATTTAGAACGCATGAAAGGAACCTTTGAGCCGCCGGAAGTGGACGGAGAAAATATGGTCTTAAGCGGTGTTGTGCCGGTGGCCACCATGCAGAATTACCAGCGGGAGGTCGTGTCCTACACGAAAGGGCGGGGCCGTTTAAGCTGCGTGCTGCAGGGCTATTTCCCTTGCCACAACGCGGTGGAAGTGGTGGAAAATACCCGCTACGAGGCAGAACTGGATCTGGCAGACCCGACCGGATCGGTATTCTGCGCCCACGGAGCCGGATTTGTGGTGCCGTGGTATGAGGTCAAGCATTACATGCACATCCAGACCGGGATTCCGGTGCTGGGAGAGGAAGCATGCGCGGATGACGAGGGGAACGGATGGAATGCGGCGGGCGCTGGAGGAGCATCTGACGCAAGCGGCTGGGTCGGTTCAGCTGGCAATACTGGAGCTGGTTTTGGTCGCCAGTCTGGCACATCCGCGTCACAGACAGGAACCCGAGACAGCCGTGCTGGCAGCGGAAGTGCCTCTTCCTCCTTCGGAGCTGACGAAAAGGAGCTGGAGGCCATCTTCACCCGCACCTACGGCGAGAGCAAACGCAAGCTCTCCTACGACAGCGGCCCGCGCCAGGTTGTATATGATCCGGGAAAGTATGGAAGGGCCAAAAAAGAAGAGCCGGTGGAGGAGTACCTTCTGGTGGACGGCTACAACATTCTCTACGCCTGGGACGAGCTGCGGGAGCTGATGAAGGTTACGCTGGACGGCGCGCGCCACCGCCTGATGGACATGCTCTGCAATTACCAGGGCTACCGCAAATACAACCTGATCGTGGTGTTTGATGCCTACAAGGTTGCCGGAGGAGTAGGAAGCGCGCAGGATTACCATAATATCCATGTGGTCTACACCAAAGAAGCGGAGACCGCGGATCAGTACATTGAAAAATTCGCCCATGATATGGGAAAGAAACACCGGGTGACGGTGGCTACCTCGGATGGTCTGGAGCAGGTCATCATAAGGAGTCAGGGCTGCCTCTTGATGTCGGCAAATGACCTGGAGGAAGACATGGAGCGTGTCAGCCGTCAGATTGAGGAGGACCGGGGCAATCTGGTGAAGCCGGGGAAGAATTATCTGTTTGCGGGAGTGGAACAGGAACTGGCAGAGTATCTGGAACAGGTGCGGTTAGGAAAGATTCCGGCCCCGTCGGAACAGATCTTTGAGGAACAGTTTGGAAAAAGGACCGGGACAGAAGAAAAGAAGGCATGAACAAAAAATGTTGCAGGGAAACTTAGCGAGAAAGCTTCGCAGAAGCGGAATTGCACCTTGAAAAATTGTTCTGTGTGAAGTACAATATATTTGATTCGTCAATTTTTAAACAAACCCTGTTGGGAATGCAGGGACCAGACATTGCGCTCTGCAGGATGTGGATGCCGCAATGATCGGACCGGAATCCCGGTCGTTAATATAGAAGGAGAAGCGATCATGGAAAAAAGACCAGTGGTATTAATGATCCTGGATGGATATGGACTGAATGACAATTGCGAGGCCAACGCAGTCTGCGAGGGCAAGACCCCGATCATGGACCAGCTTATGAGCCAGTGCCCGTTTGTAAAGGGACAGGCCAGCGGCCTGGCAGTAGGACTGCCGGACGGCCAGATGGGAAACTCTGAGGTAGGTCACTTAAACATGGGTGCCGGCCGCATCGTATATCAGGAGCTGACCCGCATCACCAAGTCCATCGAGGATGGAGATTTCTTCTCCAACGAGGCGCTGATGGCAGCTGTTGAGAACTGCAAAAAGAATGATTCTGCCCTGCATATGTTCGGACTGGTTTCCGATGGCGGCGTGCACAGCCACATCACCCATATTTACGGACTGCTGGAGCTGGCTAAGAGAAACGGTCTCTCCAAGGTTTATGTGCACTGCTTCTTAGATGGCCGTGACACTCCGCCGACCTCCGGCAAGGAGTTCGTGGAGGCTCTGGAAGCAAAGATGGAAGAGCTTGGCGTTGGTAAAGTTGGTGTGGTTTCCGGTCGTTACTACGCAATGGACCGTGATAAAAACTGGGATCGCGTGGAGAAAGCCTACAATGCGCTGACAAAGGGTGAGGGCAATCACGCAGAGCATGCAGCAGAGGCGATTCAGGCTTCCTACGATGACGGCAAGACCGATGAATTCATGATGCCGACCGTAATCACGGAGAATGGAGCTCCGGTCGCAACCATCAAGACTGGTGATTCTGTGATCTTCTTCAACTTCCGTCCGGATCGTGCCCGTCAGCTGACCCATGCCTTCTGCGATGATGAGTTTACCGGATTTGACCGCGGCGAGCGTGTGAAGACCACCTTCGTCTGCTTCACCGATTACGATGAGACCATCGAGAATAAGCTGGTGGCCTTCAAGAAGGAAAGCATCACCAACACCTTCGGTGAGTTCCTGGCAGCCCATGGCTTAAAGCAGGCCCGTATTGCCGAGACTGAGAAATACGCACACGTTACCTTCTTCTTTAACGGCGGCGTGGAAGAGCCGAACCCGGGCGAGGACCGCATTCTGGTTCCATCTCCGAAGGAAGTAGCCACCTACGACTTAAAACCGGAGATGAGCGCACCGGCAGTCTGCGACAAGCTGGTAGACTGTATCAAGTCCGGCAAGTACGATGTTATCATCATCAACTTTGCAAACCCGGATATGGTGGGACATACCGGCGTAGAGAGCGCAGCCATCAAGGCAATTGAGGCCGTAGATGCCTGTGTGGGCAGAGCAGTAGATGCCATCAAAGAAGTGAATGGTGTCATGTTTATCTGTGCTGACCATGGAAACGCAGAGCAGCTGGTAGATTACAGCACCGGCGAGCCGTGGACCGCTCATACTACCAATCCGGTACCGTTTATTCTGGTCAATGCAGACCCGTCTTATAAGTTAAGAGAAGGCGGCTGCCTGGCAGACATCGCCCCGACCCTCATTGAACTGATGGGCATGGAGCAGCCAAAAGAAATGACAGGAAAATCTCTGTTGATTAAGTAACAATTTAAGAATAGTCACAAAAGGTCCGAAGCAGGCCGGGGTGGTATCCCGCTGCGCAAAATATAAGTGCCGTGTTCGGACGATGTGGCTGACAGCCGTTTGCGGATAGTCGGACAAGA
>ERZ836829.1470-NODE-1470-length-13610-cov-3.906013_pt1 | contig 13610 bp, 11 predicted proteins | sample MGYA00519574_ERZ836829 | MGnify/ENA primary metagenome ERZ836829 (study PRJEB31850, sample SAMEA3708808) | human gut metagenome | biome: human gut; feature: human-associated habitat; material: faeces | place: China | collected 2014 ... | reverse complement strand
GGCGTATCATAATGCCCGCTACTTTTCTAATATTATATATCTTTATTTAACTGTAACTTTCACTTGTTTGTACACACCATTCTGTGCATAAACATAAACTGAACACTTGCCTTTCTTCTTAGCTGTAATGACTCCCTTTTTGGATACAACAGCCACATTCTGATTATCTGATTCGAAGGCTGTCTTTCTATGTTTCTTTAATTTAACCTTCTTTGATTTAGCAATCTGTTTAACTTTTAACTTGAACTTCCTGCCCTGCTTTAAGTTAACCTTTGATTTGTTCACTTTAAGTTTCTTACAGTTACCTACTTTTCCACCCTTTGTTGCCACATGAATTAACTTGGATATTGCTACCACTTTGCCCTTTTCATTTAATGCAACAACCATGTACTTATAATAAGTACCTTTCTTTAGCTTCTTATTAGTAAATGTCTTTTTGTGAACAGTTGCAATCTTCTTATATGAAGTTCCACATTTTGCACCATATATAACATATGTCTTAGCAACCTGTATCTTCTTCCATGTAAGACTGATAGCCTTCTTCTTGCTCTTCTTAACCTTTACACAAAGTTTTCCGAAAGTAGATCCTGCTAAATCCTTATCATTCTTGCAGTTAAGTATTTTGCTGTTAACCTTACCTACATCGCTTCCTTCTCCAATTGCTACTGTTGAAGTTTCACTCTGTTTTGTAGGCGCCATTGTTGTCGTTGCCTCTGTAGTTGGGGCTACTGTCGTAGGTGCCTCTGTTGTTGGGGCTTCCGTTGTAGATGCCACCGTTGTTGGTGCTACTGTGGTAGGAGCTACCGTTGTTGGGGCCTCTGTAGTAGGAGTTACCGTTGTTGATCCCCCTGTCGTTGGGGCTACCGTTGTTGGTACCTCTGTTGTTGGCGCAACCGTTGTAGGTGCTGCTATTGTTGGTGTTGTTGATTCCTTTGTTGTTGAGGCAGTTGCATCTTCAATCTTAATATTTTTAAAGTTAATATTTGTTCCTGCATCAACACTCTGTCCTAACTCAAACATTACTTTTATCTGGTTGTTTGTTACTGTGTATGTTCCTGTTAAAGTTCTTGTACCATTTGCCGATATATCTGTATATACCTGTGGATCCTTTTTATTTGAAAGATCTTCTTTTATACCAATTGAACATGCTTTTGATGCAGTAACATCTACTGTTACTTTATATGTATGTCCGCTTGTTACGTTATCTGTATAACTTCCCTGTACTGACCATGCTTTTCCTTTGTTTGCCTTATCAACATAAATATTATAGTCTGCGTCTGATGCCCACTTATATGATCCAGAAGCCGTTCCACTCAAGTTTCCAAAGTAACATTCCCATTTACCTGATGGTGTCCACTGATTAACTGTTGCTTCTGTATATCCTGATGGAATATTATCCTTTTCCCCAACACTTTTTACATCAAAAGCAATATTGTCAACATTTGCCACATATTTATGTGAGCCATCATTCTTAAATACAATATATACATTATGAAGACCACTTATGGATTTTTCAAGCTGCTGACTTACAGTAGTATATGTACTCCAATGATCTCCTGTAACCGGAAGATTAATAGTTGCTACAGGTTCTCCTACCTTGCTGTCTATATACACCTGTGCATATCCGCCTGCATCGCTCTTTTGTCCCGAATAGTTAAAGCTTACCTGAGATGCCGAACCGTTAAAGTACACACTGTCATATCTTACCCATGTATTATTTTCCACTCCACCAATGTTTTTGCCATCATTAATTATATGGCCGGACTTTGCATCAAACTCTTCTGCTTCTACTTGGCTTGCATCATGTATTTTAATTGTCTTCTTCTCAATGTCCACAATTCTACCCAATGACTGATAAGCTTTTAGAATTTCATCATCTGATGCTTCTCCATTAGCATACACACTGCTTGCCTCTTTTAAATTATTTTCAAGACGTTTTGCAATAGGCAGATATTCACCTGTAGTGTCTATTGATTTTGCTACATCAATGGCATTTTTTAAATCACTCTTTAATATTCCGTTATTCTTATATCCCAGCATCTCAACTTCTGACAAATAAGCATCTGTTCCTGTAAGAACAACTTTATATCTTGAGTATTTGCCCACTTTGTCTGCACTTATTCCAAATGGTCTTGTATACTTGCCCCAAATATTAAAGAACAAGCTGCCACTGTCATGGTAATCTCCCAGTAAAACCCAGTTATCATCTTCATTAGCGCCATACACCTTTGCCCTATCCGGTGTTCTTCCTGATTTTGATGATGTAAGAGTCAACATTCTTACAGCTTTTTTATCAGTAAACTTAAACATAAGTGTAGTTGTATTATCAACCTTTGTCTCTGTATCTGAATTATCATCAAATAAGTTATCCAATGTAGTCACTCCTGTACTTGAAGACTTATTGGCATCCTTTGAATAGTCCGTATATACTTGCGGCTTATTGTCATCTGTAGTTATGGATGTAAGGCTATCCTGTTCAAGTCCGCGCTCTTTATTAGGTGTTGAGGACATATTAAATTCAATTGTTCCACCTTTAATTAAATCCTTGTATTTTATAAATGTTTTATCATACTTTTCTCCATTAACGTACATACTGTCTACATACACATTTTCCTTACTATTGTTATTTGCCTTAATTACCAGTTTTTTATTTCCTTCCAAATTAACAGTTACTTCTTTAAACTGTGGTGAACCGATAGCAAATTCATCATTTCCCATTGACAATGGATAAAAGCCGATGGAAGACAATATATACCATGCTGACATTTCACCATTATCTTCATCACCAATATAACCCTGCCCAAAGGTACTTCCTGCATAACATCTTGCAAGAATATCTCTTACATACTTCTGTGTCTCCCACGGACGGGATGAGTACAGATACATATATGGAATATGATGGGACGGCTGGTTGCTGTGTCCATACTGACCCAGTTTTACTTCTCTTGCTTCCCTCTGTTCATGAATACCACCAACACCATCCATGGCGCCATATCCAATATATCCTCCATCAGTTGTAAAGATTGTATCAAGCTTGTCTGCAAGCTGGTCGCGACCGCCATATAAGTTTGCAAGTCCAATTCCATCCTGTGGTACAGAAACTGCCATGTTAAATGCATTGGTTTCTGTATAATCTGCCCCCCACCAGAATGGATTAAATCCCGTATTATTGTCACTGTTTCCTAAATTCAAAGAACCGTCAGCTTTTCTTCCTCTCAACCATTTTGACGTGACATCCTGACCAGAATCGTCAAATAAGAGGGAATAGTTCTTTGCTCTGTTTAGATAGTAGTAATATTCAGACATATAGTTAGCTTTCTTTGTTGCATCGTTCGTCTGATTTGCCAATTTCTTTGCCATCTGAGCAATTCCGTAATCGTTAATATATCCTTCCATGGACCATGAGAAATTTTCATTTTCATCAGCTGGTACATATCCAATAAAGTTCGAAATATTTAATTTCTTTCTTCCTCCATTTGTAAGGTTATCGGATACAGTAGCTGCATTTCTCAATGCGGACCTGTATGCATTTTCATAATCAAATGATATGCCCTTCACCATTGCATCGGCAAAAATAGCATCACTGCTTGTTCCCACCATACTGTTGGTTCCACCTGGTGCAATCCATCTTGGAACCCATCCTTGATCTTTATAATGCTGTACCAAACCGTTTAACAACTCTGTTGCTTTGGACGGTGTAAATAGTCCATACCCTGACCATGCAGTACGATATGTATCCCAGAAACCATTATTAATATAAATCTTTCCCTCCACAGGATTTGCATTATCATCTTTGTAAGGGCTCTTGTATTTCCAAACCGGATTACTGTTTGACCCTGTATTTTCTGACATTAGATTTGGATAACAATACATACGATAAATACAAGAATAAAGTGTAACTAACTGTTCATAATTTGCGCCTTTAACATCTGTGATAATTCCAAGCTGATTATCCCATTTAGACTGTGCCTTGTTATAAACCGTTTCAAAACTGTCTCCTCCAATTTCAAGCTCCAAATTCTTCTTTGCCTGATCATAGCTGATGTATGATGTGGCAAGTTTCATTGTAACTCTATTGGAATTAAAGGATGCAATACTTTTCCTGTCATTTATTTTAGTTCCCTTAGGAGTCTCACTATATTCTCCGTAAATGTACATACGCTTCGAACCATTCCCTGTATGGTCAGAATATGTTTTAAATGTATTTCCGCTATATTCGGTCCTACTTCCACCATTGGCACAATCAAAGATAACACTCTTGTTTGCCGTGTTATTATAAGTAAACCGTACCACTGCGCCATGAGATGTCGGTGTCAGCTCTATCTGTGAATTTGCTGCATCGCCTCCATTGCCATCAAAAGAAACTTTATAATAATGCGCTTTTGCTACCTCATTATTATGACTAAAGTTTGCTTTTAACGTTCCCAATCCATAATCGTCATTTGTATTATAATCTTTGCTGGTATTTACCATAAATTGCCAGGTTCCTCTATCACCAACCCATATAGACGGTTCATGGCTTATTCTCATACAACGAAATTCATCTGTTTTCTGATATTCATAAGCCGTATTACTGCTTGCGCTGGTTGCAGGAATCCAAAAGTTGAATCCGTTTGGCACTGTTACTGCCGGAATTGTCAACCCTCTGGAGAAGTTTCCTGTATTGTTCGTTCCTCTTAGAATATTTACATAATCTGATAAATGAGAATATACCGGATAATCCTGATTATATATTTCAATGTCATCAAAATATGTCTGGAATTTTGCTAAAGCCCTCGCATTATGAGCTTTCATATCGTACACAACCAAAATCTTTTCAATGACTTTTCCCTTTGCCACATCACCAATTTTGCTGTAAATTTCATTCCACTGTTGTGCCACCAGTGTACGACTATCTCCCTGAGACTGTGCATCCACCTTATTTCCATTTTGATCAATTGCACCTAACTCACTTAAATAAGTTCCATCCTTAAACTTTAAATCCACCGCCATATGCATCTGTGTATATTCATAGTCATATTCGTCTCCATTAGACATGGAAGGAAAAATTACATATCTTAAATTTGTATTATCACTTACTGTAATATTCAAGTTGTCATAAATAACATTATAAGAATATGCATGACCAGTTCCTACATGAACTCCCTTGCATACAAGAGAGTGTCTTCCTGTCCAACCCACATTGGATTTTTGATTCCATGCATCGCTCGGTCCGGAAGTAATATTACTATTCATTCTGCTAATAGAAGCACCAACTTCCTGACACTTGCCTGTTGCAAGAATAAACTCTGAAAATTGTGTCATGGAACCACCATTTTTATTTGCTGTAATCCGCAATCTATACTGGCGATATGCTTTGCTGTTATCCAATTCAAAATAATTTTGTTTATATCTGCCATTAAACACCTGATTTGTTTTATTGTCGATGGTTACCCAGCTTTCATTATCCGAATTTCTACCCTGAAGACTCCAATTCTTAGGATCTCTTCCGGGAGCATCATTCGCAGAAGTTATCGCATACGATTTTATAACCTGTTGACTCTTTAGTTTTACAATAACTTCCGACGGCTTTACCTCAGTTAAATATTTTGTTCTAGAGTCTCCGTCAAACAAATTTTTCAAAACTTCATTATCATTTTTCGCAGCACTTCCCGAGTAACTCTCGATTTCACCGGATAAATTTCCATTTATCTGATAGCTTAGTTCATTTGTTGTAATATTGGCTGTGCCCTTCTTATCATCTACTGTAGAAGTTTTAAATCCATTTTCTGATTCAAATGATGTAGACCATAATTCTCTTTTTGTTATATCTGCATCTATCACTTTTCCATGCACAGTTTCGCTTCTCGTAACGAATCCCACAGGGAGAGCCATACATACTGCAAGTAGTATACTGATACCCGTTCTTAATTTTCCTTTCTTTGTCATAATGTCCTCCTTTTCAACTACAACATAACTGTACCTAACATAAAAATGCCCTATCACTTATGCCACATAATCATTAAAATATATTTTATATTATACCTAAAATGTTGTTTGCCGCATATACTTTCTAAAATTCAGATACCACTAATAAAAAGCATGCTTCGCCTATTCAACTCCCTCGCCCCTCAATCTTGAGGGGTGGGCTTTTCTTTTGCTTCATTTTTCTGCATAATAGACATATGAATATCTTACAAAGAATCTTTACCGACTATTATGAAGAAATTAAATATACTCTTCATCACAGAGCTTCTGAGATGGAAAATATCGAAAAGATGATAAACTGTGGTGATCCTTCTTTTGGTGGTGCTATGTACGGCTGCCCACACTGTGGAAATCTTAAGTCCGTTCCTTTTCGCTACCACAGCCGTTTATGTCCCTCTTGCGGTAACAAGTATTCCATGGAACGTACTACATCTTCTAAACTGGCAACCGTCTATTTGTCATGCCCGCCTCCCGGCGGGCTGTTTTCAATTTACCAGAACGCCAACTACGGTCTTTCCTATAAAGTAAAACAGAACTTTGAAATTCATTTAAGTTCTTCGGGATTTTATTTCATACAAATGAACTTTATGCTTACACATAAACACCATTCATCTTTATTACTTACAATGCTTTTCATTAGTATTTTAGTTCTTTGATAATGTACAGTATCATCTATCACAATACCGATAATACCCACAGGAGTATTGGTTCGTTGGAACACTGAACTTGATACAATTTAACCTTATTTCCACTAGGGGTGTTCAAAAGGGGGGGCATTTGAACCCCCCCTTGAGAAATGGCACTTGCAGGCATAAAAGAAGGCAGGCAGTCTCGTTATAAGACTACCTGCCTGTTGATTATTCTTATGCTGTTTTCTGTATTTCGCCAGTTCAGGAAACTTGAATTTATCCATTTGTTTTCCCATTCAAGAAATTCCAGATATCGCAAAGTGTCTTCCCATCTGTTTCCGGTTTTCCTGAATTCATGAGCACCATTTTAGATACGATTTCTCCTGGGTTGTACTTCCTGAACCAAGTCTACTTTCCGCCGCTATTTCTGCATCTCTGAGCCGACCATATGCATCTGCAAATTCCTCAACTTCTTGCTTACCGTCGTAATCATCTTCTCCAATTCCCACACGATATTGATAGGTTGTTCGATTTCCCTCAAGCATTATAATAACCGTTTTTCCACGATACTTATATGTAAGTTCTGTCTTACCCACTTCAAAATAACCCAACTCCAGCAGATGTTCTATCAATTTAGATCCATTTGGCATCCTAGAATACGACTGCAATATTGTGGGCTTACCCAAAGACCTTAAAATAATGTTGTTAATATATACCCTATTTTGTTTAAAAAACTTGCATAGCTCTGATTTATCATCATCAATACCATGTTCAATAACTGCTTTTCGCATTGCTTCTATAATCGTTTCATGCTTTTCATATATTCTTCCGGAAAGTTCTTTTTGTGTAAAAGCCAACATCATTGAGAATGGATTAGATATATCCAGAATATAATGCTCGAGCACTCTTCTTGTATCTTCTTTGTCTGTCTCAGTTTGACATAACATGAACACCGGTTCAATTACATAATCATATAACTCCTGATATGTAATAGAAATAAAATGTTCATTTGATACCTTAGTTGACAAGTCTGCTTTTAAAAGAATATAACATCTTTGCGAATTACTATAGTATTCCTCACAATATTCATAATAATCATCAGTTTGTGCTCTTCCATCTATTACAGTTTCATCTGCTTTGATTTTATTTTCTATTACCAATTTCAGCTGATTACAGTCACCAAAGATATCAATTCTTTTTCTTTTTGAAATAGGTTTTTCTAATGTAAATCTCATTTCATCAATAATTTCTTTATCAAGTAATATTTCCGCACCTTTGCTATTGACTAGTTCTATAAACTTCATTAATGGAGCCGAGCCTAATTTGTGATTTTGTTTGGGATCAAGAAGCCAACAGATAAAACTGCTATGCCACTCCTCTCTTCGCTTGTCCCCCATAATTGTAAACTCATTGGGTGTCTCATATTTTTGCTTTAATGCAATAAAATCGTCATCATTTTCTAAATCTCGAAGTAATTCTATATTGTTCATGCTATCCGACATATTGTTTTCTCCTTAAATCTCAATTTGTCTATTTTTTATCCTGATATGCATATCCAAAGTTTATTGGTGGTGCAGTCACTGATACATACACAAATTCCTCATTACCATCATTCAATAAACCATGAACATCTTTATCTGCAAATCTTACAACATCCCCAGCAGTAAACACTTTTTCTTGTTCATCTGCAAGTAATAGTTTACCCGTTCCTTTTGTTGCATACCAAATTTGTTCTGACATATCATGTGTATGTCTTGGTTGGCAAGCACCTATTTCAAGATGAACCTCTATAATTGTCACCCTTTCACTTGATGAATTTTCAGGATTTAATAGTTGTCTTGAAACAACTCCTGGATTTGATAATTCAACTATCTTCTCTTTACTTATGAATTCTATACTATACCTCTACAACTTCCGATTTGTTAAACTCAACACACCCATTATACCATATATCGGCAGATTCGCATATCCATTTTATGTCATATTTCTGCAATATAAAAGGTCAAACCCGTCAAGCCCGCATAAATGATATGCTCCCTATATAGTAGACAGATTGAATAATTAAAAATCTACTATATAAGGAGCATTTCTATGTCTAGGAAAAAATATGATGAAACATTTAAGAAACAAGTTATTCAAGAATACAATGCTGGTGGAATATCATGCTACGCACTTGGTAAAAAATATGGTGTAGATGCAAAGTGTGTACGTAATTGGTGTAGATTGTATAAGCAGTTTGGAGAGGAATATCTTACTGTTAATCATGCTAACCTTAATTATTCTACAGAATTCAAACAACAGGTTGTTAATGCATACCTTACAGGGGGAAAGACCTATCAATCTGTCGCTGCAGAATTCGGATTTTTTTCACCAATCACTGTCAGACAATGGGTAATGATGTATAATAATCATGAAGAATTAAAAGAGTCCAGACCGGAGGGATTAATTAGCATGGTTAAAAATACTACACGCAAAACGACATTGGATGAGCGGATACAGATAGTGGAATTCTGCATTGCGAACAATAATAACTACGCATTGACAGCAAAAGAATTCCATGTTTCTTATGGACAAGTTTATTTATGGGTAAGGAAATATAATTCTGGTGGAGCAGATAAACTGAATGACAAACGTGGCAAAGCAAAATCCAAAGAAACTTTATCTGAGCAGGAACGTCTTCAAATTGAAGTCAGGATGTTTCGTGCCGAAAACAAAAAACAGCAAATGGAGATAGAATTCTTAAAAAAACTCGAAGAAATAGAGAGGAGGCGATTTTAGAAAGGACACGTCACTTAGCCACATATCTTGCAATTAAAGAGTTATCAGTGGAAAATATGGGTTACTCTGTAACGGAATTGTGTAAATTAGGCGGGATAAGCCGTTCCGCTTATTACAAATGGCTGAATCGTACCGACAGTCCAAATGATGTCCTGAATAAAAAAATAGCTGAGAAAATAGAAAACATGCATGCAGAACTTCCGGATATGGGATACCGTCGTTTAAGGGATACTCTTGAACATGATGAAAATATTTGTGTAAATGAGAAACGGATATTACGTATCTGTCGTAAAAAGAAGATTCAATCCATTGTAAAAGGGCGCCATAATTGCTGTACGAAACCGGCATCTGATCCGGCGTATGTGGCAGAGAATGTTTTAAATCGTGAGTTCCAAACAGAAAAACCAAATGAGAAATGGGTAACTGATGTTACCGAATTTAAATATGGAACAGGAACAGAGAGTGCCGGTAAAATATATTTAAGTGCAATCATGGATTTGTGTGACAAAAGACCTGTTTCTTATGTAATTAGTGATCACAATGACAATCTATTGGTGTTTGATACGTTTGACATGGCAGTAAAATAAAATCCGGATGCACACCCTCTGTTCCATTCGGGCAGAGGATATCAGTATACAAGTAATGATTTTCGCCAGAGGATATTGAAAGCAGGAATGACACAGAGCATGTCGCGTGTCGCAAGATGCATTGATAATGGTCCTATGGAAGGATTCTGGGGACTGATGAAACGGGAGATGTATTATACGAAAAAATATGCAACAAAGGCAGAATTAACAGAGGCGATACATGATTACATGGATTATTACACAAACAAACGTGTCCAAAGGGAACTTGGAAAGCTGACACCAATAGAGTTTCACCCAAAAATGATGTTAGCTGCATAAAAAATGCCGCCCTGTTACGGGCGGCAAAAGCTAAAAAACTTTTGATATTTAAAATGTCTACTTGACGGGTAGCACACCAAAACACTGGGTTTACTAAGCATTTTTGTCTACTCAAACTCTTGGGCGGAGAAATTTATCTGGTTGTTTTTGATACACATTTGTGTGTTTTATTCTTCATATTCATCTCATTTTGCATTTTTGCATACTTCGGCTAAAATTTTTAGAGCCAAAATAGAACCAAGCAAGCCGTTCATTACCTATGCTAATATTATAGAAACTGCTAACAACAACAATGCCATTATGTCTAAATATACCACCATTTTAAAAAACTTATACTTTCGGCTTACAATATCTGAATTATAAACTATTTCATCAGACAAATCCATTTGATATTTAGTAGGATTATATTTATTATCACCAAAATACTCCTTACTCACTTGCTCTATATATGCGTCTCCTGAATATTCTTTTATATTCTGAAAAAATATCAAATTATCCTCATTCGCTTTCTTTTTTTTCTTAAATAAAGTAAAACAATTTTTATTTACTTTATTTCCTAATCTCGGAAGGAAAGAAATCAATGAGCCGATCCCCGAAGCAATTAAAAAAATACATACTATATACAATATAATATTCATATTTTGTAGGCTAAAAATTGCTGCTATACATGCAATCACAAAAGCAATATTAGCTGCATTCTTTGCTTCTGCAAAATTTAACCATGAATTTACATTTGAGAAATTTTTCTCTAATAGTTCATCTAAGTCTTTTCTATCCACTTTTCATTTCTCCTTAAACATCTCATCCCACATAGTAAAAACTTTTTTTAATGTGTCTTTAAAATCATTTATTGCTGGTTCATCAAATGTTTCTACTTCTTCTTCAGTAATCCACTTGTATTTTTCGTGTTTTCCGCTTTTATTAATAACTCCATCAATTTGCTCTACATTTTGTATTATCTTTGCAACAACAATTACTCCCTTCTGAAGTTTATCAACCTTATTAACTTGGTATAATGCTATAGGCTTTGGTTCTTTGTCATTTCTTCCATCATCACAAATTATATCTATTTCAATTCCAAAATCATTTTTATATTCTTTTTTAATGGAGTCACACAAATTTTCATCAATACTTGCCTTGGCACATCCAAATTCCCATAATCCCGAAAAAAATTTTCTATTTTTTCTTTTTGCAATTAATATCTTCTTATTATCTACATCGCAACAAACAACTGCACAGTGAAACTCTAACAATTTATTATCAAATTCATTTTCCACAGCTATTACATCATTTTCGGTATCATTAATGACCTGATATATTTGTTCTAATTTTCCACCTAATTTCTGATCATTTATGATTTTTTCCAAAGCTTTGTGTACATCTAAAAACATGTAAGAAGTTAAGTCTCCTTCATCTTTTTCGCGATTCAAGAAATACGCTTTAGACAATTGGCTGTATGTAGTCTCATCATAATAAAAGCTGTCTTCAAATGACACACCACTTACCTTTGAATCATGATACCATATTATCGGATATAAGCGATTTTGCCATACCCCTTTTAAACTCTTATATGTAATAATATTAAGTCGTGACAAATACTCTGTCTTATCGCTTAATATCTTTGCCAACTCAACACTAACGACTAATCGTCTGTCTTGTGTTTCTTTTTTTATTCTGAACCCTGTATCAATGTCTTGTCCTAAAAATTCGTTTATTTTTTGACTGTCATTAATTCTATATTTTTTAAATATATTATCATATGGCAAAAACAAAGAATTTTCTCCATTCAAGATAATTGCAATCCAGGCTGCAGACTGTACAGCAAGAATATTACTCTTTTTCATCCAGTCAATTTCTTTATATGAAAAATCCTCATCAATATTTTCAAAAAACTTTTCATTTTTTAATTTAACATTTGTTACAACCAAAATGCTAAATATTGCATCAACTGTCGAATATATCTCTTCTACATTTCTTATTGTTACAAAAAAAATGATTTCATCACCAAGAACTCTCCATAACTGTGCCGTCGGTATTTCTCTTGTAACATTTTTCTGAATATCTGTTAACAACGTTGTTAATACACTTTGCCATCCAAGATAATTGGTATCTTTATATAACGAAGAATTCACAATATCAAAAGAGAAGAAAAGCTCTACCGATCTGGATCTAGAACCTTTCTTCTCATCATTAGTATTTTTATTGATTTCTTCCAATGCATCACTATATAATTGTTCAAGCCTATTATCTTCTACCATTGTAAATACCCCAAGAACTTACCTCTATTAGATGCTGCTGAAACAGAAACTCCGAAATAATCCGCAACTTTGTCTGTTTCAACTTTATTTCCTATTGTATATTGATCCATTATCTTCTTATATTTTTTTTTGGGCATTAACAATGCCGCTGCAAACTCATTTGCTTGGTATTCCATTAACGAATCACCAGATCTGTAATAAGTTGCATTTTTTTGTTTATTCCATAAATCCGAATTTATTCTATATCCCATATGCAAAAATAAATGTCCCAATTCATGTGCTATAGTAAATTTTTTTCTTTCTGAGCTTTGAAATGGCGAAACATATATAATAAATCCATTATCTTGTTTTCTTACACTGCCATCAGACATATTATCAATATCTATACTCTCTTCAACACTCCCACCTAATGTCATTACAACATTATCTATATTTTCAATTGGTATCCGTATATTATAGAGATCAATTATGTCTTGGGTTAAATTATTTATCAGCATTCTTAACTCGTTATTCATATTGCCACCTCCAAATATATACTTATATTTATTGTACCATAATATTCTCAAAATGCAACTGATACCAAGCAAACAAATTTTCTATTTTTCAACTCTCATACCTAAAAAACTCCCTTGCCATCATCTCCGCTGTACCCCTGTTATACCCATTCTTCAGATATCCCTGCACAATCGTCCCAAACATTCCCTTAACCATATCATCCTCAATATCACAATATGCCTGCATTTTCCCGGACAAAGCCATTGCCACATATTCTATTGGCTTGTTATCCAACAACCTATGCAGCTTCGCCAGAGACTGCTCTGTTGTCCTCAGAGCAGCCTCCACTTCTTCGCACTTTATCCGCAACATATTTCCATCTGTAAACCACACCTCAACATAGCCGTTATCCATGTTATAAACACATTCCACGATATTATCCATTCGATTATCTTTCATCTCATCAATCCATCCTTCCCATTATCTTGTCCCATAAGACCTGTCATATCGCCTTATCTGCTGCTCTGTACGCTCCTGTTCCTTTACCTTACGAATAATCGTATCAATCTGCTCTGCAC
>ERZ836829.1465-NODE-1465-length-13691-cov-2.851496_pt1 | contig 13691 bp, 10 predicted proteins | sample MGYA00519574_ERZ836829 | MGnify/ENA primary metagenome ERZ836829 (study PRJEB31850, sample SAMEA3708808) | human gut metagenome | biome: human gut; feature: human-associated habitat; material: faeces | place: China | collected 2014 ... | reverse complement strand
TAGTATTCGTTTCTACAAGATACAACTATCTTCACTCTACTATAGTCGGAAATTTTATTGATAAATGTGCTAATCCGGTTTCCAAATCCATCACTGTCATTTTCATTAATAGCATCAACAATTATAAATAGAAGCTTATTCTGAACAGTTAACAGTAAGTTTACCAAATGAAGATAAATTTCTTTATGCTTCTTATATAAATCTGAAATTCCCAATTCATCGAATACAAAATCTAAAATATCCCCCTCAATCTCTCTAGCATTCAAAAATATTGTTGTTTGCTTAAGATTAACTAAAAGTTCACTAATACTACATAACAAATTTGTCTTTCCATTTCCAGCACTGCCAGTAAGTATAAGATACTTTCCATTAGCACCTCTACTATATTGTAGCAAACTTCTTAGCATTTCGTTATATGGATGCTGTATTATTTCAAAAAGAATCTGCGATTCTTTATAATCTTGTTTAAATTCTATATCTGAGTTTTGAAAATTATTATGAAATTCATATGCCGAATTTACCGACTCTAAAATTTCCTTTGGCGATGCCATTATGTTAAGATGAAAACACACATTTTGATTGTCACAGGCTTTTTTTAAAATCTCTCCATATGAATTATCATATACATAGTTAAAGTTTTTAATCAGCCTCTTTCTCCACTTCTTACCATATACAAAATATCGTAATACTTCTTTACTATTATTAAGTTCCACAAAAATGCCCGGAATATATTTTCCGTCATGAATCAATTTCTTAATCTGTTCATCGGTATACTTATTTGCTTTTTTTCGTATTAAAAAAAGAGATGTCATAAGTGCCAAAATCAAAACCCCTAGTGTAACAAGCCACCATAAATTTTGTATTGTATCACTAAAATTACTAAGTAAATCAATTATCATTGAAAAAGATACACCTTCTGTACACTCATTTTCCATTGCAGAAGTCATACTTTGAGTTGATATAAGATCCTGTTCTTTCTCGTTTTCTATTATATTTTTCCCTTCGGATGCCCCAACTACTTCTTCAGTCTCCTGCTCCTCAACATTCTTCTTTTGTATTGTTGCTTGTTCCTGTTTTCCTTCTATATTTGCAGCTTCTGATATTGGAGAAAAACCTATAACGAGCAATGTAAACACTAATACTAAAAACATAATTTCCTTTATTTTTTTCATAAGTGCTTCCTCTCTGACACAACATGATATTTTTTCATGCTCTCGAAATTTCAGGGCTACTCCTGTACTACATACCCAACCTTTCATATATATTCTCTCATTTAACATCCCCCATTTTTACTGTATCTACTAATTACTTAACAGCTTATCATAAATTTTCTATTTTATAAAGTAGCTCAAAAAGAAAACCCGCCATATTGACGGGTCTCCATGAAAAATTACTTCTTCTTCCTTTCCATCTCTTCTTCCACGGCCTTCTGTTGCTGTGGTTGTCCCTTCCCCTGACTGGCTATCTTTTGCTGATGCTTGCGAAGTCGTTTCAATACTGATCTCCGAGGAGCATTTTTATCTTTTTTCTTTGGCATATTGTTCATCAGTCCATCAATCATATTGTAATTGGCTTCTTCTGCCATCTCCGCACTGCGAAGATATTCTCCATTGTCCATGACCTTCTGCCAGTTTGCCAGCTCTGGTTTCTTTTTCTGCTGTTCTAGTGACTGCTGCGTCTGATTCGGTTGCTTTTGTGATTGCACCTGCTGTTGTCTTTGCTGTTCCTGTTCTTTTGCTGCCTGTTGCTGCATAAAGTTCTGAATGTTCTGTCTTACTTCTTCATCAAAGCCATTGTAACAGTCATTCATAACTACTGCTCCATCTTCACTGAGAATCACATAGGCGGCTCTTGTCCCATACTCTTCATGTTCCATTAGGAACCATTTCTTCTCATTCATCAAAATATAATCTTGGGCAAGCAATGTTCCTTTCTTTCCTTCGATTTCATATCCTGTTGTATCAATGGAAAGTCTGGTATCAGCGGAACTTTTGATTGTGAGAAATTCTGGAATGATAATGAATCCGTCTTTATTAATATAGTAGGCTGTGGTTTTTCCCTCATCCGTGATTACCAGAACATCGCTACATCCGATGGAATGACCTTTGAAGTTCTTCGGTCGCTGTTTCTGCAGGCGTATTTTCATATCCGCCGGAGTTTCCCCGACTGGATTCTTCCAATGTACACCTGCTGATAGTTCTCAATGCTGACGCTCTTTCCTTCGCTTCTCAGCTTTTCATAAGAACGGAAACGAACATCACGATACTCTGGTGTTTCTTTTACCTGATATACTGCACACTGACTTGTTCTCATTCCTCGTCCTCCTCTTCCAATTCCGTTTTATAATCTTCCAGATCCATAAGAAAAATCTCATAGCCTTCATCACTCATGCAGAACAGCTTTCTTATGGTATTGCAGACCAGCCCTATCATATCCGCATCCCCTTTCAGAAATGGAATAATATTGTCGATGGCTTCCATCGTATCATTTCGGTTGCCTTTATCAAACATCGCAGTTACTAAACATTCGTCTGTATCAAAGTTCATTGCCAGATCCATCATAATTCTACCTCCCCCTTCTTACGTGCTTTAGATTTTTCAGTTGCCGTTTCTTTCTGCTCCTGTGCTTTTGCTCTTACCTGAAACTCTTTCAATGACTGCAGCACGGATTTTTTCAGTTCTCTTTTTCCACCCTTTGCAGGCTCTTTGTTTTGTTCCCGGTTTGGTTCTACTGATACAGATTCTTTCTTGACTGGTGCTTCTGGAACTTCCTGTTTCACTTCCACAGTCTGTTCTGCTTCCTGCACTTTTCCATGTTTCTCATTCAGATACTTTTCCATATCGTTGATTGCTTTCTGTACCAATGGACTCTCCTTATAATGTGGAATCATATCAATCAGATCCCTGTCTATCCTGTCTCCACTCATGAGTCCATATTCCCCGGAATAATCTTCATCACCATCTTGCAGATCAAATCCGATTCCTTTAATCCCATGCAGTCTCTCTACTGGGATACTCTCATATATTTTAATGGCTTCTTCTAAAGTGAGGTTATTATGGTACTCTCCCATGACCGAAAACTCCATGCACTCTGCGACATAAAAACTGATCGTGGCTTCTGGCTGTTCCTGCTCTGGCTGTTTGTCAAAGATAGAAAATCTCTCTGCGTCCTCCAGACGGGAAAGTAAAGAACGGGCAGTTATAACATCGCTGTCTATATCAGATACTTCAACCAGCCAGTCCTTTAAACACTCTGTTTTCTTATTCAGAATGTCCTCTGTGATTTTCTCCACCTGTTCTTCCCTGTTCTCAACGGTATCTTTATATTCGTAAGTGTCATATTCATAGCTGAAATTATCTAAATCCACCGCCAGCTTTTTAATCTCCTGCTGATCAAGGTAAGCATCTGCTTCCTTCATATATTCTGCCAGAGTGATTCTTTTTTCTGCGATAGGATTGATGTCCACCTTAATGCCTGCCATTGCTATACCATGAGCATTTAATTCATTGAAGAAACTGTCTTCACGGATATTGCCACGATAAGAAAGCACTACATCAAGGTCAGAATCTTCCCGGTAAAGGTCTTGTCTGCTTCTGGAACCATACACTCTTGCAGCAAGCAGCTCTACCTCCTGTTCCATTCCCATATCTTCTAATACTGCCTGTGCATGATACAGGACACCTCTTTCAACTTCTGCCCTGCTCAGACTATTTAATGCCAGTTCATTTCTTCCAATCTCAGAAGTCGCACGAAGTCCCCCCTCCTGCAATAAATCCTTAGAGTGCTGGATCGTCATTTCTTCAAATTCTTTATAATCCACTTTGACACATTCCAGGTCATCCATTCTTTCACTTTTAAGGATTTCATAAGCAGCTTCCTGAATGGATGCGTCTGGATTATCGTAATCACCACTCTGGATTTCATGCAAATCAGAGTCATAAAAAATAAAGGAATATCCTTCTTCTGTTGCCTGTATGCTCAGATACCCTTTGCTCTCGGTAAACTGCATTGCGATTCCTTCATAGGTTTGCAGTGCTTCTTCCCTGTGAAATCCTTCAAAAATACTTGCTGGGCAGTTTTTTTCTAATTGTATCCGCTGTATCTGTTCTTCCTGAATTTCTTCCACATCTGCCATCAATTCTTCATAATCCACTACTTTTGCGTCTTCCAATGAGTACCCTTTATCTTCCAAAATATCACTGGCAGCTTCATCTACATAAATTGTCGGATTGTCATAGATTCCTCCATCATCCTCCTGATAATCTTCATTGTAAAATGTATAATCATAGCCATCTTCTGCAGTCTGGATTGTAAAGTATTGTTTTCCAATCTGATATGCAATCTGTACCTCATTCCAGTCCAGCATATTTCCCATTTTATTTACCGCTTCATATATTTCCGGATTCAGCCACCCTCCGATCTGTTCATATGCATGGGTCAGCTGATCTATTCCGTTTTCACATCGGATAAAATCCATGCTTTCCTGCATTGTTTCCGTATTCTGGATACCAAGCACTTTTTCCTGATGATTTGGCAGGCGTAAATATTCCTGCATCGCTTCATCCAGTGATTCATACCGGTTTACTTTTACTACACCCTCTGCATTTACATCTTCCATCACATAAAAATTATTAACGTAATGGATCTCTGGCATTTTCAACTTTATGCCTTCTGGCAGCTGCACCTCACTGACTGCATGGAAATCAAACCGAACATCCGTTCCGGATTCATTTTTTCCTGCCATCGTTTCTTCCCAGATATCTTTCTGTACTGCCTGTATTTCTTCGATTGTAAGTGTCTGTCCACTCCGCAGGGTTACTACAGAATCTTTCGGGAATTCCGTCAAGTCATAAAGTGTTGTTCCATTTTCCTGCAAATATTCTGATACAGCTTCTAACGCTCCTGCATCAAACCCATTCCATAAGTCCTCCGCTACAAGCTGTCCATTTTCTGCTACGATAATGCCTGCCACATCGGAGCCAAATTCATCATGTTCCATTAAGAAGAACTTCTCCCCCGCATATTCCTTTTCATCAACCGTATGCCATGTCCCGTTATGTCCTTCTGCTTCATATCCTCTTGTCTCTGCTGTGATCGTCACTTCGTTTTCTCCTATCGCCTGTTCTATCCTCTGCATCCGGATCTCAGCTCTTGCCATGTCGATAAACCCATCTAAAACTGCCGGGTGGCTTTCGATCACATAATCCAGGTTCAGATTTCTGCCCCGGCTGATATTTTCCGGGACTTCGATATGCTCCGCCCAGTCTTTGTTCTGTCTGGAAAATCTGCCGTCATAAGAAAGTTCACGGATGGTATTTGCCATAACAAACGTCATACGTTCTTCCCCGAAGCGTTCCACGACTTCTTTTGCCGCATCCTGCTTTAAGTGTAGCCCGTCAAAATTCTCCCGGATAGCTTCTTCAATGGCTTTCTTACAGTCCAGGTTTAACTTTCTGGAATCCAGATAAGCATCCACATCCCGTTCTCTCATTGCCTGTTCCAATGTTCCTTTATAAACTGGCGGATATGCCCTGACGGAATTATGTTCCAGCATGTTCATTCTCTGCTGGACAAATTCCGGAAGTTCCTGAAATCCAAAAGAATCTACATAATAGGCTGTAATCTCTGCACCCCTGTTTATCACGATCACATCACTTACCGATAAGGAATGACCACGGAAATCTTCCGGTCGGTCAATGTTAAAGCGTTCAAATATATTGTCTAACGTGATCGTTGGCATCCATGGTGCTGCGTAAACCATCCGGTAATCCTTTCCATCAATGGTATAGCCCAGACTCTTTGCGGATTCTATTCCCATAAACTGATAAGTATGCTCATCTCCACTGTCCATCTGATAAATGGCAAACCTTCTGCTTTCTCCATGCAGAAGAAGTGTCTCATCAATCTTTTCCGCACTGTCCTGTTCCAGTTTTTCCTGTCTGGCGGCAGTTGCTTCTCTTTCTTTATGTACTTCCCATTCTGCTTCCGTGATACCAAAAATACCGTCATGTCCCAGGATTGCATTTTCTGTTTCTGCAAGAATCTGTCCTGCCTGCTCTGGATTGTCTGGATTTCCATGTAAGAGAAAAACTTCCGCATCCTCACGATACAATTCTACTGCCCTATTTTTTTCAAGAGGATACATGTGTTCCAGTCGGATTCCTGCTTCGTGCATTTCTATAAAACCAATCATGCCATCTGAGAAATTGTCAATCTGTGCCTGTGTTTCATTCATAAGGCTTCTCGTATATTCACTTCCCGGTCTGCGGATTGCAGTCATCATACGGTTCACCAGTCCAAGCACTTCGTCTTTGTCATCCATCTTATATGCAAAATTCACAATAAGATTTCTCTGGGAATCTGTGAAGTTTCCCGTATTGGCAGCTTCTGCCGTTTCAATCAGACGGTGAGCATACTGCATGGCTGTTTCTTCTGCAATCTCTGGTTCCTTGGCTGGGAAGTTTGCCCTTGCTGCCTGAATCACTTCATACACCAGCTTTGAACCAGCTTCATCGTAAGATTCTCTCATATCCCATACCAGGTCATTCAGTCTTTCCACCTGTCCGGGGAAAGTTTCCGCATATTCATTTACAAATGCCTTTTCTTCTTCTGAAAAAATATTTCTTGGAAACTCTGCTTTTTGCACGATCATCTCTGCCTGCTCTTTCGGAGAAAGATCAGAAAAAGAAATAACTCCTGTGTCAGCATCATACTCCACATCATAAAAATCAATCGGATAGTTCTCTCCGTGCCCACTGCTGTCATACAGTGGTGTGACGGCAGCACCTTTTTCTTCCAAAAAACTTTCCAGAGGTTTCTCATTCTCCTCTATCTCACCACTTTCCAGAAGGCTGACGTATTCTTCCACATTCTGTTCTAACTGTTCCCTGCTCATATTTTCGATCAGATCATAAGTAAACTCGGAACCCATGCTGCCCGAAAGATGCAGAATCAAATCTTCCTTATGGAAGGTATCCCGGATTGGTCTTTCCATTTCCAACTCGTACATCTGTGCCTCGATATTCTCAATGATCTCTGCCGATGTTTTTCGGATGGTATCCATAGATGCTTTCAACGCCTTCATATCCCTGCTCTCGCACCAGCTGGCGATATAGGTAAACGAATATTCTGAAGTATCCAGACCAAAATGGTTGCAGACTATGTAAGCGATACTTTCTGCTTCCACTTCCTTTGTTGTCTGGTCTTTTAAGACGCCTTCCGCATCCATTACTTCCCGGTCATGCAGCAATGCGTGGCTCACTTCATGGACTCCGGTTTTCATCGTCTGGACATTACTCATATCTTCCTTTATCGCAATATATTTTTCTGTCTGGTGATAATAGCCTTTTGCTTCCCCTTCCACATTCATCATGCGGATCGGTACAGGAGAAATATTCTGCAATGCCTGCATGAACGTATCATAAAACTGTACACTTCCGGTAAGCTCCGGCACCTCCAGTTCTGCGATCGGTTCTCCCTCTGTCTGGCTGACATCAAACACTGTCGTTATGCGGAATCTCGGTATCACCATCTCCACAATCTCTGTTTCCGGCTGTCCATCATCCCCGATCACAGGCTCTTTTGTTACCGGGTCGATCTTTTCAATCTCCTGTTTCTCCCGTATCGGTGCTGGTGCGATGATCTGGATTCCTTTCTCTCCACGTTTTACATGGCGGTTAAACTTCTTCTGCCATGCCTGATACCCATATGCTTTGTTCATAGTTATCCTCCTTTAAGTCCACTAAAATATAAAAATCCGAGAAAACTGCTCGAGATTTCTCGGATAACTTTTTATACTATGAAAATGTTATGCTTGGTAATAATAAAATCCGCCACCTAACTTTAGGTAACGGATTTTAACATTAAATATCCGGACGGACAAATATTAAATCATTTAGGTCAACATCGTCACGGGCATAAAGCTGAGGAATATTTTCACCAGGAATGCCTTCCAATAGTAATTCAGCTATAGCTTGATTGAATGAAGTTTGCAGTGAACGCCCAAACCCTATAGATGAATACAACTGAGCAGCAAACGTGCAGGCGGTATCATCCCTGATAGAATCCGACATACCGATTGCAGCTTCAATATGTTCCACGACACTTTTAGCCTGTGTTTCCGAAAAGCAGGCATTAAAAACAACCAAACGTATTGTATCAGATGCAGTTGACATGGCCATTGTAATTGCTTCCTTTGTAACTGCCTTTGTACTTCCATCTGGATTCAATAAAGCAAGTTCCCCTGACGGGGCACCATGACCACTAAAATGAACGATTGTAGGGTTCGTTTCATTAATTGCCTGCAAAATGTCTGATGCACGGGTAGCCCACCGACTTTCAAAATGAACCGAATCACGATATTCCGACAGGCGGATTTTTTCTTGAATAGAACGTGCTTCTTCATCCAGAGAAAGTTGGGGAGTATCTTTAGGGTTTGCAGCGAGAAATAAAACTGTGATTTTTTCAGGTATTGCTTTTAAACGTTCAATTTCTAACTGCATATGTGATTGAACATTTCCGTATTCTTTTAGCGAACGTTCAAATGCAGCCGCTTGGCGGATTGCATCCTGCTGGCGTTTTTTCTCTGCCTCCATGTTCTTTTTGTTTACCTTAGCTTCTTCATTTCTGTAGTTTTTCTCCGCAGTAGACCGTTTCTTTTCTTTCTGGGCGATTTTTTTCTGGATATCGCCGCATTTTTTTTGAATATCAGAGATTGATTTTTCTGCCCGTTCAATCTCATTGAGTTTAGATTTTATGGTGGATTGGCTCTTCGTCCGGCTGATAGCACCCTTGGCTGATATGATTTTCTTCTGTAGAGGTGCTATTTTGGCCTGTTCTTTTGCCATATCCTGGTTTAGTTTTGATATGTCTTCCTGCTTTTTTAATAACGTATTTCTGTATGTATCGAGCTGAGACAAAAAATCACCTTCTTCCTATTTTTATTTTTATAATTATACAGTTCAATCTTCACCAAAGCAATAAAAATGTCGGTATTCTGCAAAAAAGAGCATATATATAGATGATATTGAAAATCCTTCCGGAAGTGCCCAGATGATTTTTAATGGTATAAAAATGGCAATGCCTGAGCTAAAGGCTTAGGTGCATCCTCTATATTTTTTTCCGGGATAGGTTTCCCTCGTTCATCAAGATATTTGTTTGCCAGTTCAGGCGTTACCTGTGCGTAGACAGTTGTTGTTACAATACTGGCATGGCCCAGAAAGGCTTTTATGGTTACAAGCGAATCGCCAGCCTCAAGCATATGGACTGCTATCGAATGCCGGAATGAATGAGGGGAATATCCTTTTTCAGGAAATTTGTCCGGGTGTTCCTGTCTGCAGACAGCCAGATATTTTTTTACAATCCCTTCCACACACGATATGGACATATGCTCATTTGTGCGGCTTGAAAAAAGATGCCTGTTCTGTATGCCGGGATCATTAGAGCAGAAGCCCCGGCTTTTCATATAGCCTTTTAACAAAACCGCACAGTTTTGGGGGATGGTGACGATCCTTGACTTGTTCCCTTTTCCAGTGAGTTTTATTTTTGTCGGGGCAGAGAAGGAAATATCTTTTATTGTGATATCACAGAGTTCCTGCGCCCTGGCACCTGTTGCATAAAGCACGCTCAGCAGGGTTATATCCCTCTGTCCGGTCAATGTATTGGCACTTGGCGCAGAAAGGATGATAGACACTTCCTCTTTGGTAAAATATTTGATGGAAGCGTTTTTCGGTTCTTTCTTTTTCGGGTTTTTTACCATTGCCGTATAAAAAGGCATGGATGCCGTAAAGTCCTTATCTGCCGCATATTTCGCAAATGCCATGAACGCTGCCCTCCGCAGGTTCCGGGTCTTCACTGTACAATGCCGCTGCTCCTCCAGATACGCAAGGAAACTGTCAACAGCCCCGCCACCGAGTAGCTCAAAAGTCACTTTGTCCGGCTGGATGCCTTTTTCATCTGAGAAATATGTAAATAGGAGCCGGAATGCATACTGGTACGCTTCCAGGGTGTTGGTGCTGACCCCTTTGGAGGATGGGAGGTAGTCTGTGAAGAATCCCTCTAATAATGGCAGTATCGATCCTTTTTTCATTCGAAATCCACCTCCGGGAAAATATGTCCTATGGATTGTTCCATCCGCTCCTGTGAACCCTTATATAAAGTATAGTCTGTAGCAAGATACCTTTCCGTTTCCAAAAGCGACCTGTGCCCCAAGTATGCAGAAAGATATGGGACAAACTGCTCCAGAGTCCGCCCTTTTGATTCTGCCTGAAGGAAGGATTTATAAGTAAAATAGTGCCGCAAGGTATGTGGGGAGATTCCGCGATCATACTTTTCCTGCCGTTCATTGCTTATTCCCGCCTGTTCCATGACCGACAGGAACCAGTTACGGAAAGTCCATCCGAGGTAAGGTGTTCCGGGAACACGGTCGCTTTCAAAAACATAAACAGAATCCGGGTTTTCAGAAAGCCTGCGTTTTTTATACATTTCCAGCAGACTTGTCAGGGACGAATCCATCGGGACGTCACGCTCCTTATCATTTTTCGCTTTCCTGATGTGCAGGATTCCTGTCCCAAGATCTACATTTTCCCAACGGAGCGCAAGCGCTTCCCCAAGCCTCAGCCCGCATCCGTAAAGCATTCGCAGCAGCATAGGGAATGCCCAGGATGACTTTGTGCTTTCACGTCGATTTCCTAAAAATTCATCCGCCGCATGGATGATTGCAAGGAACTCTTCATCAGTAAAAGTGTAAGGTATAAAATCAGAATGTTCTCTCATGTACTCAGGCTCAAAAGCCGGGATTTCCAATGCTCTCAGGTATCTGGAGAATACCCGGATATGGGTTATCCGCCGGTTTTTTGACTGTGGCTTGCAGGACAGAGAATCCAGCCATCTGCCCACGGTTTCCTCTGCCAGCGCCTTCTCCTGTCCGGGAATTTCCGAGAGAAAGGTGTCAAGGGACTTAAATGTCGCCTCATATCCCCGTGTCTGCTGTCCGGCATCTCTGACCATGACCAGAAAACTTTTAAATTCCAATGCAAAAATGCTTTGAAATATATAAGCCATAAATTCATTCCTCCTTAAGGTAATCTGCAAATTTTCCAGTCGCTCCCGGCACCGGGAGTGCGCAGGAACGCAGGCTTTCCGTTGCCAGTACTACATAATAGGATACTGATACTTTGTCCTCATGCCCAAGAAGTCTGCTGACAGCTTCAAAAGGCACGTTTTCGGCAACCAGTTCGCTTGCGAAAGTCATGCGCAGTGAATGTGAGCCATGATGGCGGTCTCCCGGATCAATCCCAGCTTGCTTGAAATATTTGTCAGCTATCAATGAAACGGCAGACCGTGACAGCTGCGTTTTCCTATAAGTAAGGAAAATGTATGGTTCATCCGTTTCCGGGCGCCCGTTTTCAATGTAATCACGCACTGCTTCCTCTACTTCCGGAAGCAGTGAAAGGGTCTGTGGGACACTGGTTTTAAACTGGACATAAGAAATTTTCCTGTTTTTGAAATCGACATTCGGGAAGCAGAGCAGCCGGATATCGGAAGCCCTCATGCCCAGCCGGACTGCCAGCAGGAGGACTGCATAATCCCGTTTCCCCATTGGGGTGTTGCGATCCACGCATAACAGCAGTTTTTCTACTTCTTCATATGTGTAGACGGATGGCACCCTCTTTGGATAACGTACCGTAGGGAGTATGCCTGAATAATTGGCGGCTGTAATTCCCTGCCCACAAGATAAGCAAAAAACTTTCTGGCATATGTAGCGAATATCGCTCTGTTTGCTGATTCCCCAAAAGCCTGCTGTACACATCCGGCATTGACATCTTTCCAGGAAGCAATGCCGTTTTCCGAAAAACAGCGGAGCATTTTTACAAGCTGTGTGCGGTATTGGCGTATGGTAATCTCTTTGTAGCCTTCATCACGGAGAGTCTGTAGAAAAGCATCCAGTTCACTCTCAAAACATTCGGGGCATTGGTAAAAAATCCTGAGACGGGCAAACGTATAGTTCCTGCCGTTTATGTACTCATCCAGGTGGCGGATCACAGTAGCTTTAAAGCTGAGCACCTTGGGGTTCCATTCCCTCAGCCGGGCTTCGGACTCTAAAAAAGCCTGACCGATTTCAGGGGAGTATTCTGTATAACCCAATGCGTTGGCATAACGGATAAGAAAGTCAATCTGTCCCCTGTAATGTGTATAGGATGACTTGCCATAGCCTTTTTCCCGTAAAAAATCTATAAAGCCATCCTTTAGCTGATACCAGTAACTATTTTTTTCGTTCATTTCGAACCTCCTATGAAATGGATTTGATCTTAATCAAAGACCATACATAGGATTATACCGCAGCAAAAAGTTATCCGAGAAGTCATGCGGTAACTGCCCGGATTTGATATAAAAACTACGATTAAGGAGGATAACTATGAACAAAGCATATGGCTACTTATCCGATTAATCGGATAAATACCCTGCCACCAGTGTTGCTTCCGGTTTCTGCATGGTGATCAGCAGCGTGTTATTAAAGCTGTAATTATGGAACTTTGACATGGTATTCAGATATTCGGTATATCGCTCCGATGTAAAGATTTCCTTTACTCCCTGCTCCAGCCGTTCCGATATTTCTTTTAATTGTTTTTCTATATTATTTGCCATAAACAAACCCTCCATTTTATGTCCCCGCCAGAGAAAACTCTGACGGGAAATCTTTTATAATTCCTGTTCGTGTTTTTTCTTTGCAGTTTTCTGTACAGATGGCTGTTCCGCTGTATTCTGCTGTGCCTTCTCCTGCTTTAAGCGTTCCAGAATAGATGGCTTATGGATTCTGTCTGCTGTTTCCGGAAGTTCTTTTTCTTCTACAGCATCCCTGCTATCTGTGCTACTTCCTTCTCTGCCAATATCCTCATCTGCCATAATCGTCTCATTGCCCTTTTCATCCATGTTCAGCAACGCATTTAACTCAGATAACCGTTCCATCTTTTCATTCAGCTCTGCTTCTTTCGGGAATGGTTTCTTTACCTCTTCCTGTGCAGTCGCAAGCTGTTGTTGTACGGTTTCCAGTTTCTGTTCGCTTTCCGTCAGCTTCCTGTCAATGGAAGAAAGGGTGTTATGGATACGCTGCATATTTCCTACAGGGTCTTTTCCGATCTCCAGCTTATAAGAGCATTTTCCTTTGGTCGTCAGTTCAAACGCATTGGAGAACATATTGTAGGAAGCAGATAACGTAAACCCATGATATTCCCCAACTTTTCCGCCGGTGCTGACGGTTTTTAACCCTGCACAGGCGGCAATCAACGCTTCGCCTGCTTCTTTCTTATCTTCATAAAGAACATTCCCTACCGTCATGGCAAACGTGTCATTATCCTGTAAATCCACGCTTTTTACTACCTGCGAATCCACCTGCATCCCGGCAATCCGCTCTTTCAATGCACTGATCTGTACCGGGAAATTCTTTGCAATATCGGATTCCAGACGGTAAATCTGACTGGTATGGTTTGCCTTTAGAAGTTTTAGCTTACTCACCTGCACATCCAGATCCATTTTTTCTTTAATGTACGGATTGCCTGTGGCAAGTGCCTTGATCTCTGCATAGGACAGTGCCGTATCATCCACATCTTCACAAGCCCTGACCGGGGATTTACTGGTCATGATCTGGCTGATGAATTTCTGCTTATTCTCCAAAATCTGCCACATATACGCAT
>ERZ836829.1459-NODE-1459-length-13725-cov-2.892538_pt1 | contig 13725 bp, 19 predicted proteins | sample MGYA00519574_ERZ836829 | MGnify/ENA primary metagenome ERZ836829 (study PRJEB31850, sample SAMEA3708808) | human gut metagenome | biome: human gut; feature: human-associated habitat; material: faeces | place: China | collected 2014 ... | reverse complement strand
GGGCGTAGGTCGGGAAACCGGCGCGAGGGTTCAAATCCCTCCTTCTCCGCCAGAAGCCTACTGTTAAGCCAAATGATGGCACTAACAGTAGGCTTTTTTATTTTCCTTAAGACACTGAAAAATCCCCCAAAAAATGCACTCGTTACCACATCCGTTACCACACGGTGAGAATACATAGATTGGGAGATATTGTCAAATCAAATCGGGCTCATTTTATTGATCGCTGCCACTTTTTCTTTTGCAGAAATATGCGTGTATCCAAGGGTCGTATCATATTTAGCATGTCCCAGAATCTCCTGGATAATCGCGGGGGCGATTCCTGCTTCTGCCAGGGCTGTAGCAGTGGTGTGGCGGCAGCAGTGCGGTGGCAAATCCCGAATCTTTGTCCGCTCCACAAGAACGGCATACTCATCATAGAAGTCATCCCGGCCCATCGGCAACAAGCCGTATCTGGCCCGGGGTATGGCTTCCACCACCAGCGGTTCGATGATAGCAGCCAGAGGGATAGTACGGTTCTTTCCGGCTTCAGTTTTGATTCCGCCTACCATGTAGTGCTTATCCAGATAGATCTTCGAGAGATCCTGCGTTGCCATTTCCCCAATGCGCATGCCGGTATAGATCATGATGAGAGGATATCGGGTGAAGCTGTGCCCGGCCCGGTAGTCGGCCCACAGGGCGGCAACCTCTTCGCGGCTGAAGGAGTCTCTGGCAGAGGCTTTACATTCCGGCAGCTCCAACAGCTCGGCCCGGTTCTTCTCCACAAGCTCGTTTCGGATGGCAAAGCGATAGAGATGCCCGAAAACGGCCTTTATATCGCGTTTTGGATAGTAAAATCCAGAATCATTACCCTTGCCTGAAAGCTGCTCATCAAGGGCATCCAGGCAGCTTTGCATTTGTGATAGGCGAAGAGAAGCGAAATTCAAGTGCCAGGTCGGCTTCATCCGGCTCCATGCCGTGCGGTAATGAGTTTTTTTGGACTCGCTGAGCTGGGCATAGGTCTGGCTTTTGAGCCACTCCTGATGAATATCAAAGACGGTTGCTTTGGCAAACGGATTTTCCGGTTCGTTCCGGTTTACGTTTTCCCGCAGTATCAGGAGATGATCCAGAGCGTCCTTCTTGCGGGTAAAACCGGCCTTGGTGCGGCGAATGCGCAGGCCGTTGGCGTAGATGTTTATTTCCGCCCGCCAAGTGCCGTTTGGCAGCTGGTAGACGGTTCCTTGCCCGTTCCCTCGGTGGCGGCGCTTTCGCTGGATCTCCTGAGCGGCGCCGCACTGGATGCAGAACTGACCATCCGGTACGGACGCTTTGCATTTCCGGCAGATCATAATAAAACCTCCTTTGGGGTGCACTTTACAAAGCCTACCCAAAAGAGGTATAATCTCATTGTCTGGATGGATTATTCCTTTGCCGCCCTCCGCACGGATGGCGTGGGTAGAAATGGATAAGCTGTCTGAAAGGCCGCTCCTGTTGGCGCAGGAGCGGTTCTTTTTTTATCTCCAATTAACGAGTATCTGATGAGTATCTGATAGGTATCTGTCAGGTGTATATTGGACACTCGAAAATTATACTATAAGCAATCGAATAACAGAAAAAGAGGTTGCTTTGATGGAAAACAAAGAAATTGTGAAATTTACGCTGAAGCTGCCGGCTGATCTGGCCGAGAAACTCAGCTACATTGGTGAATACTACGGCAGGCCCAGAAGCAGCGAGATCATCTGGGCGCTCCGCCGGTATGTGGCGGCGTTTGAAAAGCAGAACGGAGAAATCCATCTGGATCACATGGACTGATTTATGTTGGCGGGGCTTATTATGGTCCCGCCTGTTTTTTATTAAGGGACAAACTCGATAAACTGTCCCTGTCCCTCAGAGGGACAAACTCGATAAATTATCGACTTTGTCCGGGACAGGGACAACCATACCCCCTTACAGGGGGTAAAAGAGTTCTGTCCCTGACGGTCCAGTCCTGTCCAGTCAATGGGGAAAGGGAAAAGGGGGCGTTAAGGGTTCGCCCCCCTTTTAGCCCTTCCCCTGCCATTGACAAAGGCTCAAACAGCCACCCGAAACACAATATTGCGATTCTGGGCATAAAAGCGCAGCGCCGCCTCCATATCCGCCTGGGGAATATCGAACCACTCGGCCAATTGCCAGGGCTCGGTGTATCCGGCGGAGATAGCCCGCTGGATCTCCTGGGGCGGCAGATAGGTCTCATAAGCCCAGCGATTGGCCTTGTGCTCATGGCGTTCGATCAGATCCCAGGGGCTGCCGGTTTTGTGGGTGCAGCCGGTGGCACAGTGTCCGTTCTCGTGGGCCAGTGCCCATTTCAGGGAACGTATGCTGGAAAAGAGCGAGGGATCGAACATCACAGCATAGCGGCCGTTCAGTTCGATGGTCGCAGCATCGGAAAAACCGATGTCATAGGAATACAGCGCCGCACCCGTCCGGGCGATGCCGCTGTAAATATCAGACATTTCAATCATAGTCAGTTGTTCTTGTCCTTTTCTCGCTGGGCCTCAAGCTCCTGCTGCTGCTGGAAAAACTTCGCCATCTCCAGCAGCTTCTGCTTGTTCTCTTCGGTCAGCTTTTTGGTCTCATTGTGCAGTGCGTAGGTAAAATCATCGAATCCAAGCCCGTTACCCTCACCGGTGGCGGGCTTTTCTGTTTCTTCGTTGCCCAGCAGGTAGTCCACCGACACACCGAAGTAGGCGGCGAGAGCATTTGCATTTGCAGCACTAGGAAGCGATTCAATCCCGTTGGCCCAGTTGGATTTCCAGTTGCTTACAGCTGAGCGAGCAATCCCATTTTCGATGGCAACGCGAGTAGGTTTCATGCCTTTTTGTTCACATAGTTGAATAAATCGATCGTAGAACATAATTTGCTCCATTCAAATTTGTGCATTCCTCCAAAGTTCTGCTAGGTGAACAAAAAGTTCTTGAAAAGTTCTATTGATTGAACTAAAATGAACACATGAGTTCGATTGACTGAACAAAAATGAACTCTTCATCCACAGCAAATGAACGATAGAAAGGGTATGTAATCAGTTGTTTGGCAAATAAATGATAGCATACCTATTTCAAAAGTTCAAGCATTTGAACTTGAAAAGAGGTGAATTTTGTATGCCTGCACAATGGACGGCCGAAGTGGTTATGGAAATGCACATGCACCGGATTACCAAGCGACAGCTTGCGCAAGAGCTTGGGGTTACACCAGAGTGGGTAGGCCGCATTCTGAACGGAAAGGACGCCCCCAATCATGCGGAACAGCGATTCCGCACGGCGGTAGAAGAGCTGATTAAGGAGCGTGAGATTGGAAAGGAGGAAAACGAATGAACGAACTTATCAAAGTAGACTACACTACCGACCGCCCGACCGTATCAGCCAGAGAGCTGCATGAGTTTTTGAAGGTAAGCACCGAATACCGGCACTGGTTCCCTCGGATGTGCGAATACGGATTTACCGAGGGACAGGATTTCAACCCGGTCATTTTTGAACGGGTTCAAAACGAAGGTGGCAGACTGGTTTCCCGTACCGTCGATGACGCCCAACTGACCATTGACATGGCGAAAGAAATCTGTATGCTCCAGCGCAACGAGAAGGGCAAACAAGCACGGCAGTACTTCTTGCAGCTGGAAAGGGACTGGAATAGTCCGGAAAAGGTGATGGCCCGGGCGCTGATGGTGGCGCAGAAAAAGTTAGAGGAGCGGGATATTCGGATTTCTGCTTTGACCGTTCAGAATCAGATCATGTCCCCCAAGGCCGATTATTTCGATGAAATTGTAGACCGAAATCTGCTGACCAACTTCCGGGAGACCGCAAAACAGCTCGGCATTGGTGAGAAATCGTTTATCGCATTTCTTCTGGAAAAGAAGTACATCTACCGGGATAAGCGCGGCAAACTGATGCCTTATGCGGAAAAAAACACCGGCCTTTTCGAGATGAAGGAGTGTTTTAACGAAAAGACTCAGTGGGCAGGCACCCAGACACTCATCACCCCCAAGGGACGGGAAACCTTCCGGCTGCTGTGCAAAGGAATAGTGCAATAAAAAAGCCCGCACGAGGCGGGCGGAAAGGAGTAAGTATGGAAGTTACTATCAATCTCAAAGGCGAAGCAAAAGAAATTGCCGCCCTTGCACTGGAACTGCAGGGGCGGCAATCTGAAGAAAAAATCCTTCTGGATGGCTCAGTTATTGCTGATGCCATGCAGGAAAAGCAACCTCCGCTTGAAGTGATCTCTGACGCATTCAAGAAGGCCCTTTTGAATCCCAGTCATGATAAGCCTGGAGTATAGCAAGGGAGAATCCCACAACCAGGTTGGCAACATAGGTGCTTTGCTCTTTTGAGAAAGGGCACTCTTGGACTTCTGAGCTGATGCCGAATCTGTTGCAGTCGTAGAGCAGAGAATTTAAATCCACTTGGCGCAAAAAATCGTTGAAAGACTTATCCATTGCAATCATCACCTCCCTTCCCGCCCATTGTAGCACGGGCCGGGAGGGCGAACAAGAAAGGACGACAGGCAAATGAAAAAGAGAATCACTGATAAAGAAGCCGGTGCGGCTTCCGAAATCCTGCGGATGCTCCGCAGGAAAGAGGTGTCCGTTAAAGAGGCCAGGAAGATCCTGAAATATGCAAAGGAGCTGCTGAAGCAGCAGATCCAGGAGAAAAAATTTTAAAAAGGAGGTGGCAGCCATGACGCTGGAACAGCTGGAATGCAGCTCGGAGGTGTTCGTACATATCAAGGACATTGCACCCATTCTGGGGTGCAATCCTCAGAGCATTCGAAGCGCCACGCAAACTGAGGAAGGAAGAAAAGCCCTTGGGTTTGCGGTAACGAGGGTTGGAACCAGAACACTGATCCCCAGGATGGCATTCATCCGCTTTGTAAAGGAAGGAGTATGTGATGTTTACGCCACAGAATAAAGAAAGCGCCCAGCTGTTGCAGCAGCCGGACGCCAGAAACCCCTTGCGGGGTGCCTCGAAGAGCACCCCCATTGTAACATGCTTGGCATGGATTTTGCAAACCCTGATTGGCTGCATCCAGGTGACCGCCTTCGGCGTGGTCGTGTGGCTGGGGTGTGGAGGCATCGAATGGCTCTACCACAAAGCCCCGTCGCTGACGGTCTTTGCGCTGTTTGCGGCGCTGGCGGCACTGGTGAGCCGTGAACTGATTCATCGGTGGAGGGACAGGAAATGGGATTGACAAACGAGCAGAAGGGCGAGATCCGCGCGGCCTATCGTAACGCGGCGAACCCCAAAAAGCAGATCACCATCCTGGCTCAGCTCTACGCCACCTCAAAGGAGGAGATCTGTAAGGTGCTGGGCATCGAGGCCCCACAGCCGAAGCCGAAAAAGACGCTGCGCAGCTATGAGCAGGCGGTGAAGGACGATGTGGTGAAGGCGGTCCTGCTGGAAGGAGCAACCTACCAGGAGGCAGCGGAGCGGTTCGGGGTGCCCTACGGCAACGTGAATGCCTGGGTCAATAAGGCCCGCAAAAAGCAGGCGGAATTCGGCGTCACAGCCCCGCCGCCGGAAGCGCCCCGCGAAGAACCGCCCGCAGCCACCGCCCCGCAGCCGCTCCCGGCCCATTGCCGCCAGATGCTGCAAAGCGCAAAGGACGGCGCCGCAGGCCTGCGGCGTTTTCTGGACGCCTACTGGAGCACGGAGCTTCTGTCCAGCGAGGACGAGCAGGCTCTGGAACGGCTGCTGACCGCGGCCATAGGCTTTGCAAACGGACTGGAAGCGGGCCTTTGCGCCGCAGAAAGGGAGGGCAGCCATGCAGGTAATTCGTAAGGACCCGGGAAAACCGCCTAAGCTGGTGGAGATCCCGAACACACTCAAGGCGCTGCAGCAGGCGGTGGGCGGCTACATCGAAACGGTGAGTTTCTGTGAGGATGCCCTGGTCATCTGCAACGAAGAGGGCCTGCTGATGGGCCTTGCACCGAACTGCAGCTTTCTGGGCATCCCCTTTGTGGGAACCATCCTGATCGCCGGCCGGTCCGGGGAGGAGTTCTGCAGCCTGAGCCATACGGCCCAGCAGCTGCTCCTCTCTCAGCTGGGAACCGGCGAACAACCGTGAACATACAGGGAGGAATACAAGATGAACGTGATCAAGATCGAACCCGGCTGCACCCCGCAGCTGGCCAGCGTGGAGGAGATCAGTGTCCGGGCGCTGAGCGAGGCGCTGGGCGGCGGCATCGAGGTCTGGAACATGGATCCCTGCGGCCGTTTCATGGCGGTCTGCCGGGCAAACGGAGCAGAGCAGGGCCTGCCGGTGAACTGCCGCATCCCCTATCTGGGGTGCGTTCTGTACGGCACCGTCTGTGTGCTCCGCCGGGATTATAACCAGCTGGGCGCAGGCGTGCAGGAAAGCGACCTGTCCCGCATCGAAGGGCTGTACCAGCCCCTGAAGGAGGAGATGAGCGCATGACGCAAGAACGGATTTTTGAGGAGCTGAACCGGATCGGCGTTCCCACAAACGTGCGGGGCCGGGACTACATCGAGACGGCGCTGAACCAGCTGCTGCAGCATCCGGGCCGCCGGTATGCCATTACCAGGGAGCTGTACCCCATGGTGGCAGAGGTTCACGGCACCACCGCCGCCCGGGTGGAGCGGGCCATCCGGCACGCGATCGCGAATGCCTTCACCCGGGGCAATCTGGAGTACCTGAACCGCTACTTCGGCTATACGGTGGATTCCCGGAAGGATAAGCCCACCAATTCGGAATTTCTCACCATGGTGGCGCGCCGTCTGCAGATGAAAGGAGAGAATCAGCATGATCCGGATCAACAGTCTTGAGGCAGAGAACGTCAAGCGCATCCGCGCCGTGAAAATCGAACCCACCGCCACCGGCCTCACCGTGGTGGGCGGGCGGAACAACCAGGGCAAGACCAGCGTGCTGGACGCCATCGCCTGGGCACTGGGCGGCGAGCGATACCGTCCCAGCGCGGCCCAGCGGGAAGGCAGCGCCATCCCGCCCCGGCTGAAGGTCACCCTCTCCAACGGCATCGTGGTGGAACGCAGCGGCAAGAATTCCAGTCTGAAGGTCACCGACCCCATGGGCAACAAGGCGGGCCAGAAGCTGCTGGACGCCTTTGTGGAGGAGCTGGCGCTTGACCTGCCCAAGTTCATGGAAGCCAGCGGCAAGGAGAAGGCCCGCACCCTGCTGCAGATCATCGGGGTGGGCGACCAGCTCATGGCGCTGGAGCGCAAGGAGACCGAGCTGTACAACCGGCGCCATGCCATCGGGCAGATCGCCGACCAGAAGAAGAAATACGCCCAGGAGCTGCCCAGCTGGGAGGGAGTGCCCGCCGAGCCGGTCAGCGCCTCCGAGCTGATCGCCCAGCAGCAGGAGATCCTTGCCCGGAACGGGGAAAACCAGCGCAAGCGGGACCAGCTGGCTGAGATCACCCATGCCAAGCACCGGTACAGGGATGAGCTGGCGCGGCTGGACGAGCGCATCGAGATGCTGAAAAAGCAGCGGGAGGAGCTGCTGGAACAGTACAACATGGCGGCCAGTCAGGAGGAGACCGCCCGCAAAACGGTCCTCCAGCTCCAGGACGAATCCACCGCCGAGCTGGAGGAGAACATCCGCAGCATCGAGCTGGTGAACATGAAGGTGCGGGCGAATCTGGACCGGGAGCGGGCGGAGGAGGAATCCGCGGAGTATGCCCGCCAGTATGCGGCGCTCACCGCCCAGATCGACGAGACCCGGGCCGAGAAGCTGGCCCTGCTGGAAGGGGCGGACCTGCCGCTGCCGGGCCTTTCGGTGCAGGACGGCGAGCTGACCTACAAGGGCCAGCAGTGGGACAATATGTCCGGCTCCGAGCAGCTGATGGTGGCCACGGCCATCGTGCGGCGTCTGAATCCGGAGTGCGGCTTCGTGCTGCTGGACAAGCTGGAGCAGATGGATCTGGACACCATGCGCGGCTTCGGCGCCTGGCTGGAGCAGGAGGGCCTGCAGGCCATCGCCACCCGGGTCTCCACCGGCAGCGAGTGCCAGATCATCATTGAGGACGGGTATGCGCAGCAGACGCCGGGCCGAATCCTGCCCGGCGAGGACGGGTATGCGAGCGCGGGCCCCACAGCGGCGCAAGACGCTGAGGGAAGCGCAGCCCAGGCAGCCTCCCAACCCGCAAGCACTCCCACACAGGAATCCCCCAAACAATGGAAAGCAGGTGAATTTTAATGGCATTTCCCATCACGAGCGGTGTGCAGAAAAAGGCCCAGAAGGCGGTCATCTACGGCCCTGAGGGCATCGGCAAAAGCACCATGGCAGCCCGGTTCCCCGGGGCGCTCTTCATCGACACCGAGGGCAGCACCGCCGGCATGAACGTGAACCGTCTCCCGGCCCCGGCCAGCTGGTCCATGCTCATGGACGAGGTCCGGTATGTGCGGGATAACCCCTCGCTCTGCCGCACTCTGGTGCTTGACACCGCCGACTGGGCGGCCCAGCTCTGCACCCGGCATATCTGCGAAAAGGCGGATAAAAAGGGCATCGAGGATTTTGGCTACGGCAAGGGCTATGTGTATGTGGCCGAGGAGTTCGGCCGCCTGTTGAATCTGCTGCAGGAGGTGGCGGACCGGGGCGTTCATGTGGTGCTCACCGCCCACGCCAAGATCCGCAAGTTCGAGCAGCCGGACGAAATGGGCGCCTACGACCGCTGGGAGCTGAAGCTGGCAGGCAAGGAGGAAAAAAGCCTCTCCGCCCTGGTCAAGGAATGGGCGGATCTGGTCCTCTTCGCCAATTATAAGACCTACTCGGTGGCGGTGGACGACAAGGGTCAGAAGCGCAAAGCCCAGGGCGGGGCCCGGGTGATGTATACCACCCACCACCCCTGCTGGGACGCCAAGAACCGGCACGGCCTGGCCGATGAGCTGCCCTTTGACTATTCCGCCATCGCCCATATCTTCGACGGGGCGGTGCCCTTTGCCACCGCAGCCGCCGCAGGGGTCACTCCGGCAGCGCGGCCGGCCGGGGCAGCGAATACACCGCCCGCCCCGCAGCCGGACCCCGCCCCCAGCCAGATGGAATTGACTCCGCCCGCCGCCCAGCCGCCGATCATGGTGGAGGACGACCTGCCCCGGCATACCCCGCCCCAGAGCCAGGCCGACGGCCTGCGCAAGGACGCGGACTGGCAGCAGCAGCGGCAGGCCCAGCTGGAAGGGGAGGGCATCCCCAAGGCGCTGGCCCAGCTGATGGCCCAGAACCAGGTGGACCCGGACGAGATCCAGGCGGTGGTGGGTGCCAAGGGCTATTATCCGGCGGATACCCCCATCCATGTGTATGACCCGGGCTTTATCCAGGGGGTTCTGGTGGGCGCCTGGTCCAGCGTGTTCGACGCGGTGGTGAAGAACCGGGACGTGCCGTTTTAAGCAAGGCGCTTGCTTAAAATCAATCCAAAGTCAATCCCCAAGTCAATCCAAAAGTCAACCGTTATAACAACTGTTATAACAACCAAAAGCATCGCCGCATCTGTTGCAACAAGTGATTAAACAAGCGATAAGCAAGGGATCAAGCGATAAAACAAGCAATCAATCAAGCGATCAAGGAGGAAACCACAATGGCAAATGAACGTGAATTCGGCTGGGAAGACGTTATCGAGAACGACGGCGGCGCGTGGGAGCTGCTGCCCGAGGGGGATTATTCCTTCACGGTGGTCAATTTTACCCGGGGCCGCCACCCCGGCTCGGCCAAGCTGCCGCCCTGCAATAAGGCAGTGGTCACACTGGCGGTGCAGGGCCCCAGCGGCGTGGTCAACATGGACCACAACCTCTTTCTCCACTCCAAGTGCGAGGGCCTGCTGTGCGCCTTTTTCACGGCGCTGGGCATGCGCAGGCACGGCGAGCAGCTGCGCATGAACTGGCCGGGAATCGTGGGCAAGACCGGCCGCTGCCACATCGCGGTGCGCACCTATAAGAAGGACGACGGCACCGAGGGCCAGTCCAACGACATCAAAAAGTTCCTGGAGCCGGAGCAGCCGGTGAGCGCCGCCACCGCCGGCCAGGGCTGGACCGCGGGAGCGTTCTGAGATGGAACTGCGGCCATACCAGAGCGAAGCGAGGCAGGCCGTGCAGAGAGAGTGGGCCGAGGGCCGGCAGCGCACGCTGCTGGTCCTGCCCACCGGCTGCGGCAAGACCATCGTGTTCGCCAAGATCACAGAGGACCGGGTCAAGCTGGGGGAGCGGGTGCTGATCCTGGCCCACCGGGGGGAGCTGCTGGACCAGGCCGCCGATAAGATCAAGTCGGCCACCGGCCTGGGCTGCTCGGTGGAAAAGGCGGAGCAGTCCAGTCTGGGCAGCTGGTTCCGGGTCACCGTGGGCAGCGTCCAGACCCTCATGCGGCAAAAGCGCCTGTCCCGCTTTGCACCCGATCATTTCGATACCATCATCATCGACGAGGCCCACCACGCGGTGTCCGGCAGCTATACCGCCATCCTGGACTATTTCAGCGCCGCCCAGGTGCTGGGGGTCACCGCCACACCGGATCGGGGCGATATGCGCAACCTGGGCCAGATCTTTGATTCGCTGGCCTATGAATACACCCTGCCCCAGGCCATCCGGGAGGGCTATCTCTGCCCCATCAAGGCGCTCACCGTGCCCCTGCGGCTGGATCTGTCCGGCGTGGGCATGAGCGGCGGCGACTTCAAGGCCGCGGATGTGGACAGCGCCCTGGACCCCTATCTGGAGCAGATTGCCGCCGAGATGGAGACCCAGTGCAAACACCGCAAAACCGTGGTTTTTCTGCCGCTGGTCAAAACCAGCCAGAAATTCCGCGATATCCTCACCGCCCACGGCTTTTCGGCCGCCGAGGTGAACGGGGAAAGCGCCGACCGTGCCCAGATCCTGGAGGACTTTACCGCCGGGAAATACAACGTGCTGTGCAATTCCATGCTGCTCACCGAAGGCTGGGACTGCCCCGCCGTGGACTGCGTGATCGTGCTGCGTCCCACCCGGGTGCGCAGCCTGTACTCCCAGATGGTGGGCCGCGGCACCCGCCTTGCCCCGGGCAAGGAGCATCTTCTGTTGCTGGATTTTCTCTGGCACACCGAGCGGCAGGAGCTCTGCCGCCCCGCGGATCTGATCTGCGAGAGCCGAGAGGTGGCTCAGAAGATGACCGAGAATCTGGAAGAGGAGGCGGGCGGCGTACCGGTGGACATCCAGCAGGCGGAGGAAAAGGCCGCCAGCGATGTGGTGGCCCAGCGGGAAGAAGCTCTGGCCAAGCAGCTGGAGGAGATGCGCCGGCGCAAGCGTAAGCTGGTGGACCCGCGGCAGTACGAGATGAGCATCCAGGCCGATGACCTGACCGGCTATGTGCCCAGCTTCGGCTGGGAGATGGCCCCGCCCAGCGCCGGGCAGGTGAAAACGCTGGAGAAGCTGGGCATCCTGCCGGACGCAGTGGAAAACGCCGGCAAGGCAAGCCTTCTGCTGGACCGGCTGGAAAAGCGCCGGGAGCTGGGTCTCACCACCCCGAAGCAGATCCGCAGGCTGGAAATGTACGGCTTTAAAAACGTAGGCACATGGACGTTTGAACAGGCCAACCAAATGATCGCACGAATCGCAGCAACAGGTTGGAAACGCGTGCCGCCCAACATCGACCCGGCCACCTATCAGCCGGAATAAGGAGAGAAACACATGGAACAGCAGCGAAGCATTACCCCGATTCTGGATTTTCTGGACCCCGCCGCGCTGGACTATACTCAGTGGCTGCAGGTGGGCATGGGCCTCAAGGAATCCGGCTATCCGCTGAGTTTATGGGAGCAGTGGAGCCAGCGGGATGCCGGCCGCTATCATCCGGGGGAATGTGCCCGCAAATGGGAGGGCTTCGGCCGCTGCGGGGCAGCCCCGGTCACCGCAGGCACCATCGTGCAGATGGCGCTGGACCGGGGCTATTCTCCCGCCGGGGAGGACTATGCCCTGGATTGGGACGACCTGATCGGCCCCGCCTCCGGCAGGCAGGCGTCCAAGCGCCCGCTGGTGGATAAAAACTGGGTGGAGGGCCGGGAGCTCTCCATCCCGGAGACGTGGAACCCGGCCAGCCAGCTGATCGATTATCTGCAGGCCCTCTTCGAGCCGGACGAGCTGGTGGGCTATGTGACCGAAAGCTGGCAGAAGGACGGCCGGTATGTGCCCACCAAGGGCTGTACCGACCGCACCGCCGGCCAGCTCATCGATGCGCTGCGTGCCTGTAAGGGCGACGTGGGCAGTGTTCTGGGCGACTATGACCCGAAGGTGGGCGCTTGGATTCGCTTCAATCCGCTGGACGGCAAGGGCGTGCGCAACGAGAACGTCACCGAATACCGGTTCGCGCTGGTGGAATCGGACTCCATGGAGCTGGAACGGCAGAACGCCATCATCCGGGAGCTGGAGCTGCCAGTGGCGGCGCTGGTCTACTCGGGCAAAAAGAGCCTGCACGCCATCGTCCACATCGACGCCGACAGCTATGAGGAATACCGCCGCCGGGTGGATTACCTTTACGCAGTCTGCAAGAAAAACGGCCTGACGCTGGACCAGCAGAACCGCAACCCCTCCCGCCTGTCCCGAATGCCGGGCGTGCAGCGGGGCGAAAACAAGCAGTATCTGCTGGATACCGGCATCGGCAAGCAGAATTTTGAGGAATGGAAGGAGTGGGTGGAAGCCTCCACCGACGATCTGCCGGACACCGAGGCCCTGGCGGATGTGTGGAACGACCTGCCGCCCCTTGCCCCGCCCCTGATCCGGGACGTGCTGCGCCAGGGCCATAAGCTGCTGCTGGCAGGCCCCTCCAAGGCGGGCAAGAGCTTTGCTCTCATCGAGCTGTGCATCGCCATCGCCGAGGGCCGCCCCTGGCTGGGCTTCGACTGTGCCCAGGGCCGGGTGCTGTATGTGAATCTGGAGCTGGACCGGGCCTCCTGCCTGCACCGCTTCCGGGATGTGTACAACGCCCTGGGCTGGCGGCCGGAGCATCTTGCCAATCTGGATATCTGGAACCTGCGCGGCCGCAGCGTCCCCATGGATCAGCTGGCCCCGCGCCTGATCCGCCGGGCGGCGAAGAAGGGCTACCTCGCCATCGTCATCGACCCGATCTATAAGGTGATCACCGGCGACGAGAATTCCGCCGACCAGATGGCCGCCTTCTGCAATCAGTTCGATAAGGTCTGCACTGAGCTGGGCTGCGCTGTCATCTATTGCCACCACCATTCCAAGGGCGCCCAGGGCGGCAAGCGCAGCATGGATCGGGCCTCCGGCTCCGGCGTGTTCGCCCGCGATCCGGACGCCCTTCTGGATTTGATCGAGCTGGAGATCTCCCCGGAGCTGCGCACCCAGCAGGAGAATGCCGCCGTGTGCGCGGTGTGTATGCAGGCGCTGCGCCGGGCAGGGAAGGAAAGCGCCGCCAGCCAGGACGATGCCTGCAGCGCATTGCAGATGCAGCTGGTCTGCGGCGAGCAGCTGGACGGCATGGAGCGGGCCAAGCTGGCGCTGGACATCGAACAGGCCCGCCGGGCCGCCGCCGGGCTCACCGCCTGGCGCATCGAGGGCACATTGCGGGAATTTGCCCGCTTCCCGGCTATGAATCTCTGGTTCGACTTCCCGGTCCACCGGCAGGATACCACCGGCGTGCTGAGCGATCTGCAAGCTGATACCGGGTTCAACAGCAAGGAGAGCCCCTGGAAAAAGAACTTAGGAAAGCAGAAGACCCAGGAGGAACGAAAAAAGGAACGGAAAAGCAGTATTGAAACAGCTTTTGAAGCCTGTT
>ERZ836829.1441-NODE-1441-length-13884-cov-3.967026_pt1 | contig 13884 bp, 4 predicted proteins | sample MGYA00519574_ERZ836829 | MGnify/ENA primary metagenome ERZ836829 (study PRJEB31850, sample SAMEA3708808) | human gut metagenome | biome: human gut; feature: human-associated habitat; material: faeces | place: China | collected 2014 ... | reverse complement strand
TCTCTTAAATTAGTCTACTCTTTTTTAAACTGTCCTTGACAAAGGGTATAGTTTACATACAACTAAACCTTTTTTTCAATCTCTTCTAAATTCCATGATAAACTAAAAAATTGAGGAAAATAAAATTCCTACAAGAATTCAAATTCAAAAAGCAATAGAAAAAACAAAAACAAATGATAAAAAATATGATGATGAAGGCGATAAACCATATTTTAAGAATTGGAGAAGAAACGGAATTAGAAATAATAAAGAAATTGAGGTAAGCAATAAAAATTTAAATAAAACATATAGAACCTTTGCAATAGATATAATGAATGTATGCAAAAGAAATAATATTACTTCAGTTTGGTCAATTAACCCTACACCTAATAGTTTCGATTTTATAGATAAAAATATTACATTGGAACGACTAAATGAGAACGTCAATCAACCCACTAATTAGAAAGGTTTTTTCGTAAAATTTAATACCTTTAAGTAAAACATCATCTACTGTATGGTTCATTATTAATAGTACTAAAATAAATAACCCTCGACAACACATTTCTGTATGTCGAGGGTTTCATGGTGGAGGCGAGGGGTCATGTGCATCCATTATTTCTATATGGCACTGACTATATCTTCTACTATTATTTTAAATAGTAGCTTGGCATATTATAGAAGCTTAGTATAGTTTATATCTTCTATCCTAGTATTCCATAGATTATCCTTAGGAACCTATAAGTCGATACGAGGCTGTTAAATTTCTTTACATACCTCTCGGTATTGCCGTCAGCATTTTCTGTTACGGTTTCACCGATAAAGCCAAGTTATCACTTAAACATCACTGCTTAAGGCGACTATCTTTCTTAATCGAACCCCTGTCCGAAAGCAGACCAGCCTGACTTTCTACGAGCGTAGTTATGTGACTAAAAATTCGGTCCTTAGTTCGCTCACAAACAAACTCCTAATTCCCTAGCTTCATAAATACCCCTCTAGCTCAAAGCTTTGCTAGACTTCGTTCCCTACTTTAATGACACCAGCTACCCAAGACGTAGGCATCCTGGACTGATGAGCAAGCTATATTAAGCTGCTAATGCAAAATTGTCTTCTGCGTTTATATTTAATGCATAGCTTATTAACGAGTCGTCCATGCTTTACTCGGCCCGCTTATCAAACCCATCACACCCCCGTCGAAGCCAAAACGCCCCCATGTTAGGTTAATAGGTTATAAACGCTTTACCTATTTAATTTTCAATTGATGATTAACATCGTGATTTTATTATAAATCATATATTTTTAACTGTCAACTTTACTATTTTTATTACTAAAAAAATGATAAGACCTATGCTTTCATAAGCCTTACCATCTTTAATATATTTTATTATATGCTTTAAACAAATTTATGATAATAAATAAATTTATTTTGCTTTTATAATTTTATTTTTTCTTTTTCTTACCTACTAATAATGCACCTGCTGCTATAGTAACTGATCCTATATATGCTAATACATTTCTTTTTCCTGTCTTAGGTAAATTATCATTTTTAGAGTTTTCTGTAGTAACTTTATCATTTGAAGTTTCTTGATTTTCAGAGTTATTTTCTACACTTGGTTTATTTTCATTTCCAGGTTTATTTTCATCTCCTGGTTTATTTTCACTTCCAGGTTTATTTTCATCTCCTGGTTTATTTTCTTCATCACCTGGTTTGCTTGTATCTTCATTTTTAGGTATAACTTCTTCTAATTTTGCTTCAAATAAACTTGCTTCTTCTAAGTCTTTTGATATTCTTATTTCTATGTAAGCTTCATCATTAGCTTCATTTTTAATAGTTTTTACAGCTTTAGAAATGAATGATGTATCTTTAACCTTTATTTTATAAACTATAAAGTTTCCATCTGTATATTTATCTTCTACAGTTGCATCTAATTCCTTAATGTTATTTAAGAAACCAGCAAATTTTTCTAAACTTACTTCTTGTACTTCCATTTTTAATGGAGAGTCTTTTTGACCTGAACCTGCTATAGCTGAAACAACTTCAGTGTCTATAATATCAGTAATAAAATCTACTACATTATCTTTATACTCTTCTACATTTATAGTGAAAGTATCAACTTTATTACTTCCATCTGTAGTTTTTGCTGTTATAGTTACTTGTCCCTTTGCTTTTGCTATTACTTTAACACTATTTCCATTAACCTCTATTGATGCTATATTTTCATCACTTACTGACCATTCTACATCTTTTTTATCAGCTTCTTCATTTACAGTTGCTGTAAATGTTTTGTTACTTCCTACATATAAGCTATTAATTTTATTATTTATAGTTACACTTTGTGCTAATATAGTTTCTTTCTTTACAGTTACATTTATTGTTTTAGTAGATTCTGCACCTTTACTATCTGTTACTTTATATGTAACTTTATATTCTCCTGGAACATTTACATTAACTGTATTTTCTAAAACATCTATTTTAGTTATAGCTCCATCTTCTTTATCAGTTGCTGTTACACCAATTAATGGATTAAAGTCTTCTCCAACTTTTATAACTTTATCTTCTGCATTTATTACAGGTAATGCATTTACAATTACTGTTATTGTTTTTCTAGCTTCTGCACCTTTACTATCTGTTACCTTATATGTAACCTTATATCTTCCAGCAACATTTTCATTAACAGTATTTTCTATAACATCTATTTTAGTTATAGTACCATCTTCCTTATCAGTTGCTGTTACCCCTTCTAAAGGTTCAAACTTTTGTCCAACATTTATAAGTCTATCTTTAGCTTCAATTTTTGGAATTGCATTTATAATTCCACCAGGAATACTTGGTTTTACTATTTCTTCATCTTTTTCAGTTAATACTTTTTTAAGCTCTGATTTTAATTCTTCACTATTTGCTACTGAATTTTTTATTTTTATGTTTATATAAGCTTCATTTGTTTCTTGATTTTTAATTGCTTTTATAAACTTAGACATTAATGAATTATTTTGAATTTTTATTTGATATACTGTAAATTCTCCATCAGTATATTCTCTTTGTATTTCTGGATTTAATTTCTTAACCTTCTTTAAGAATACATTAAATTCTTTTACATTTACATCTTTTACTTCCATTTGTACTGGAGAGTCTTTTTGACCTGAACCATTTACTGGAGTTACAACGTTAGTATCTATAATATCTTTTGCTAAATCTACTACATGGTCTTTGTAATCTTGTATATCTATAGTAATACTATCACTTTTTTCACTTCCATCTGTAGCTTTTGCTGTTATAGTTACTTTTCCTTTTGCTTTGGCTATTACTTTAACAGTATTTCCATATGCTTCTATTGATGCTATCTTTTCATCACTAGTTGTCCATACTACATCTTTTTTATCTGCATTTTCATTTGTTATAGTTGCACTTAATACTTGGTTACTTCCTATATATAAATTGTTAACTCTATTGTTTATAACTACATTTTCTACTAAAGTAACTTTTTCTTTTACAGTTACTTTTATTGTTTTTGTAGCTACTCCACCAAGTTTATCTACTACTTTATATGTAACTGTATATTCTCCTGGAGTATCTGTTTTAACATTATTTTCTACAACTTTTATTTCTGTTATATCACCTTGTTCATCATCAGTTGCTGTTACTCCTTCTAATTCTTTAAACTCATCTCCAACAGTTATAACTCTATCTTCTGCATGTATTACTGGCGGTTGATTTACAACTACTAGCATTTCATGTATTGCTGTTGCACCTTGTTTATCTGTTACACTAAATACAACTGTATAATCTCCTGCAACATCTGTATTAACATCATTTCTAATAACCTTTATGCTCTTAGTAAGATCACCATCTTCTTCATCAGTTGCTGTTACTCCTTCTAAAGGATCAAACTTTTCTCCTAATTGAACTATTCTATCTTGAGCATTTATTACTGGAATTTTATTAAGTGTAGTCATTTTTGGATTTACAACAACTGAACTTTCAACTATAGTTGTTTTATTTCCACTATCTGTAGCCTTATATATAACCTTGTAAACACCTGGTATATTTGTGTTAACATTACTTTCAACTACTAATTCTATATTTTTATCTTCATCTGTTACAGTAACTCCAGCCTTTGGATCAAAACTATCTCCAACTTTTAAAGTATGGTTCTTAACACCTTCAATTACTGGTGCTTTATTACCTTTTACTGTTAAGTTTATAGTTTTTTCTGTTTTTCTACCACGACTATCAGTAGCACTATATGTTATAACATATGTAGTGTCTTGTTCTGTATCTAAATTAAGTTCTTTATCTGATGAAACACTAACATTTACTGTATTTCCATTAACATCTACAGCTTTAACGCTATCCATTAAATTAAATGCTTGACCTGCATTTATAGTAACATCTTCAAGAGCTTTTCCATTTTTAGTAATAGTAGGTCCTACAGTTGATGCATTAACTTTTAATTGTACATTTAAAGTTTTTGATTCTCCACCAAAATCATCTTTTGCTGTAATATATAAATCATATATTCCTTCTTCAGTTCCTTTAAATGATGTTATTTTTTTATCACTTGCATCCTTAACTTCTAAAGTTATTTTATCTTTATCAGCATCTTCTATTTCTAAACCTTTTTCTTTTAAAACTTCTTCTGTTAACTGAATTGTTTCTCCTTCAGTAATTTCTATGTAAGACTTACCTTCTTTCATCTTTACAGTAGGATTTGTATTTAATGTTAATTCTTCATTTTTAACACTTACACTTCTTACATATTCTTTATTTGTGTTACTTACATATTTATATTCAGATTTTTCTTCATTTTTTATTTTATACTTTCTTGATGAATTATCATTAGAAGCTTGTATATCTAACTCAAAAACATCAATTTCATTACCAGTCTTTGGTATAGAGTCTTGTGCTGTTATTAAAACATCTATTGTATTATTTTCTTTATTGTAAGTATAATCTGTTATTATCTTATCTGATTTTGCTGGATTTATTAAATCCTTTATTACTGGCTTTCCATCTTGCTCTTTTAAAACTATTCCATCTAACTTTAAGCTAAATTGAAGAGCTTTTGGAATATCTTCTATATTATCTAATGATACTTTAACTGTATCTGAATCTACTTTTTTTACATCTAATACAAATTTATTTTCTGTATTTTTAGATTTATTTTCTATAATTTTAGGTGTTGCATAAGCTATTGCAGCTGTTGAAGTTGCTGCTAATGTATATACCAAAGCTGTTTTTACAGTTGGCTTCAGCTTATTATTTTTCATAACTTATCTCCTTCCGTACTTTATAGGGGCTATCATAAAAGAGATAACCCCTTTCAATTAAAAATATTATTATCTTAGTTTACTATCTGTTGTTAAATACATTTTGAATCATATCATTACTTATTTCTATAACTTCATCATATTCATTTGCTATTGCTCTTGCTGTTGAATTATTTAATTCTATTGATGGTAAGTTTTCTAAGTTTGTTGGTAAATCATATAAGAATGTATCACTTACTAATCTTTGACCTACAGGTGCATTATTGCTATCTAGCTTATTGTATCTGTAAAGTTCAGCTTTTATCTTAGTTCCCTTAATATTTTCTTTATCTTCCTGTTGCTCTGGAGTTATCCAATATAACCAAGTTCCCTTAGCAACTTCTCCAAGTTGTGAATTTTCTGGTAGTGTTGCTAATAAAATTGCTTGAGCATTTAAAGCAAAGTTTTCATCTTTTTCATTAATTACTAAAGGTACATTAAATGCTGGGTCACCTTTATATTCACCTGTAACTATTATAGAACCTGCTGGTATAGTCTTTTCTGGTGCATAAGTATAATCAGTTGCTAACTTACCTACACCATGCTCATAAACTTTATTTCCATTATCTATACCAATTTCTATATTATCTCCTGTTGGACCTAATATATCTATTTCTCCTATAGATATAGCATTAGCTCCCTTGGCTACTAACTTAACATATTGTGCATCATATGCCCATAATTGAGTATTTGAATTGCTTCCATTTTCATTAAAGTAAATTGTATTTTCTTTAGTTGTATCAAATTCTCCTGAATGAGCTTTTGACCAATTCTTTCCATCTTTACTTACCCAAACCTCATAACTTCTTATTGGTGAATAATCAGTACCTGAATTTTTACTAAATAAGCTTCTTAATGAGAATTTCTTTGTAGGTGCTTGTCCTGGATTATATTTTAATCCTACAACAGATTTAGCATTTCCTAAATCAATAGTTACATATGGATCTCCTGAAACAACTGTACCATTATTATTAGTTGCTTTTTTAGCTGTATAAATAGTTGTTGGGTCATTATCACTTATCTTTTTAATTTCTCCATTTTGAGCTTGACCATGTCCTGAATGTTCATCAGATATATCATGTTCACTTCTTGTATTAGTATCAAATACCCAATTAGCTTCTGATATACTTCCATCATGATTTACTTTTATATTACCAATTGTAGTTTCTTGTGTAACATTTAAGTTGTAGTCATAAGCTCTTACTTTATATTCAAAAGCTCTATTATTTATAGCATCAATAACATCAGTGTATTTAGTTAATCCATCTTTTCCATTTTTATCTCTTTCAACAAATCCAACTACTACTTCCTTAGTTCCTGTTGTTGTTGCTTCTTTTCTTATTATTTCATATCCTAAAACTTTATCTGCATCTTTTGTAACACTTAATGTTAATGGAACTTCTTTTTGATTTAAGTAAGATTTATTAATTAATTGAGTTCCATTTGCATCAACTCCAAAGCTTCCCTTTACTGCAGTATCTTTAGCCATAGTTATTGATTCTGTATTACTTCCAGCTTTTAATCTAATTCTTCTAGCATCATCATTTAAATAGTAAATAGCCTTATCTTCTTTTGGATAGTTCTTTGAGTCTAAGTATTTATTAGTATTAGGACTAGCTACTAATCCCCACTTTTCAAAGAATCCTCTTAAGTCTTTTTGTACTGCATCAGATGCTCTCATTATAAATGTTTGAGCTGTAGAATCATGTCCATTTTCATTTGGAGCTACACCTTTTAATCTTGTTTCTCTATATAACTTAGCATAGAATGTATCATTATCTAATTTATTATCAGAGTTAAGATCTAACATTTTATAAGTATAGTCATTATCATATGCTAAGTGTAATTGCCAGAACATTCCTAATCTAGTTCCACCATCACTTGCTAAACCTACACTATTAGAAGTTACTTTATCATATATCTTTGTATATGTTCCACCCTCTAATCTAGATGTATTTATATCATTAAATGTTTGAGTTATAAGTGCTAATATATTATTAGTTGTTTCTGCATATGTTAGTCCTGGTCTATCATGAACGTGTCCAATTTCATGAGCTATTCCCCATCCAAATAAGCTTCCATCTGCTGGATTTGTTAAGTTTCCATTTGAATCAAATTTGAAAGGAGTACCATTCATTGCACCTTCAATAGAACCATATCCTATACCAACGTGATGTGATGATGCATACATAAATGCTCCAGTAAACATTCTTTGATATTTAATATTCATACGGTTTTTAGGTGCTCTATTTTCATTGTAGTATTGATTTTCACTCTTTCCACCTAATACATCTAAAGCCTTACCAGTTATTTGACCATCTCCATCAAAGTCTATTGGTGCTTCAAGTAAGCCTTGTTGTGAATAAGAAATCTTCATTATTTGTTCCCAAGCAAGCAATGTTTCATAAAGTCTATTTACTTGAGCTTCTTCATTTCCTGATAATCCACTTTCTATTGAGCTAAGTACCTTATCAGCTGCAAAAGAAAGCATTATTCTTTCACCTTCTATATCTGTAGCATTTAATATAGATGTTTTTGGGTCATAAGTGTAAATATTTTCAACATTATCTTCTATACTAGCTGTGCTTGGATATCTATTTTTTAAAGTGCTTACATAACTCTTTAAGTCTTTAATATATTTTCTTATAGCATCTTTAACTTCTGTTTCTTTAGACGCATCATCTATAATATTATTTACATTTAAGTGTGGTATTTTTGTTCCACCACTTACTCTTACCTTAAATGTATTACTTTCTGCAAATCCACTCTTAAGGCCTATATATAAGTTTCCACCTTTTTCATAGTTCATATCAAAACCAGTTTCAGGTATTTCAATTTCATTTTTACCTACTTTTAATTCTTTTATGACCTTATAAGCAGTTCCACTTTCTGCATTAAATTGTGTTAATACTAAATTAAATTTAGTATCGCTTCTATTTGGACTTGCTATGTAAATATTAACCTTATCTCCTGGTTTTACTGCTATACCAAGAGCTTGGTAATCATTAGTTTGTCCTATAGTATTTTGAGCCCCTATACTATGTATACTTGAATCTAAAGTTATTATTTCATCTTGTAAAGAAATATCATTTAATAAGTCTTGAGCTCTTTGTAAATTCTTTAGTATTTCATCTTTATTTGGATGATATTCTAAGTTTACTGGGTCTATTGTATTTACTCTCTTAACAAGTTCTTCTACTTTTTCTCTAGTTACATCACTATTTAATGATAATTTTAAATCATCAGCAAATAAGTTATCTACATCTTTTTCTAAGCTATCATATTCATATAACTTAATTTCAGATATATTTACTTTACCTGAACCTGAACCTGGATATACAGATATATTTGGCTGTATTTGCTTAGTTGTTATAGGCTCTGATAATTTTAATGTTACTACTCTTCCACTTGTGCTTAATGAAGCATCTCTATATTCCCAATTTCCTTGTGAATTTACAAATCCTATATTACCTGTATATGGCCATGAATCTAAGTCTAATCTTGTTATTAATTTTATAGTATCTATTTTATGTTCTTCTTTAAATGTTATCTTAGGACCACATTTTCCATAAGCAGATGTATCCCAGTTATGCCAAGTCCATGCTGTAGTATAATCATTATCTAAAACAGAAATTGGATTATCTGTAGTTCCACCTTGAGTAAATTCAACTTTTTCTATGTTATTAGTTAAACTTCCCACTCCATTTGGTGTATTTATAAGCTTATAGTTAGGCGTTACTGGTGGTACTAATTTAGCTGTAGTTCCAAGGTAACGTTGAGATAATCCACCTGTTCCATGGTGGTTAGTTGCTGTCATCATAATTTCATAACTTGTTGTATCTTTTAAATTTGTTATTGTATATGACGTAGCTCTTATAAAGTCCTTACTATCAGCAACTCCTGCTGCTAAATCTGTTACTCCTGTTGGAATATCATCATTTAAGTCAGAATCTTTATATTTATCACCATTATCATTTGCTTTTAACCACTCTTTAGTTCCAACTTCTCTGTAATATAACTCATAATCTTTTGCTTTTGCATGAGCTTTCCATGAAACCGTAAGTTGTTTATATCCACCTTTTACTGAAATTCCTTCTGGACCTTCTGGTGCTGTTTCTGGTATTACTTGAACTTCTATTATAGAATCAGCTCCAAAGCTGCTTCCATTGTCTCCATCTGCTTTATCATTTAACTTTCCTGATTTAGAATCCCAAGCTTGTGGATTATAATTTGCATCAACATTATCTGGCTTACCATCTTTATCATTTGAATTGTTTGTTTTGTTAGTATCACCTGTTGTAGTTGTGCTATAACCCTCTTGCTCATCTTTGTAACCACTCTTCCATTCTCCTGAAATTGATTGGATACTAATTCTGTAAATTCCATAAGGTTTTACTTTTTCTATTTTTAAAGAATTTTGACTTGTTTTATAAGTACTTGTATCAACTACATTATTGTTATTATCTAATTCTTCAACCTTTAATTCATAACCTGATACATTTGTTTCATGGTTCCAGCCTATTGTCATAGCCTCATTTCCAACAGCAGTTGAACTTGTAAAATTATTTATAACAGGTATATTCATTTTAGGTTTTGGAACCTCTTTATATACATTATTTAAAAATTCAACTTTTGCTATTTCAGTTAAATTCTTATTACTTCTACTTCCAGTAACTCTTATATTAACTTGACTTACTGCAACTTGCTTTCCTAAATTTATTTTTATAGTGTCCATTTGTGTACCATCAGCAGTTCTTGCTGCTGATTTAGTTACATTTGAATCATTAAATTTAACTGTTAAGTCTTGTCCATTTTCTCCTGCACCTGGTATAACAACTTCTCCACTAGATGGTGCATTTTCACTTGGTGCTTGTATAACAACTTCTTCAATTGATGCTGATTCTTCTTCTGAACTAGCAGCTCTTGATTTTCCTGTTAAACTCATAGGAATTTCTATAGGATTTTCTTCACTTATTTCACCTTTAGATTGTAAAGATACTACATCATCACTATCTTTTAGTATGTTTTTAATATCTCCAGTTACAGTTAGCTTTTCTTTATCTAAATTTATATCAACATTTTCTGGATTTATTATTGGTGTTGTATTAACTACAACTGGATCTTTCTTAACCTTATCCATATTTTTATGTACATAACTTAAATCTGTTATATCAACTTTACCATCTCTATTTAAGTCAAACTTTGTATCTTTTGATTTACTCTTTATAGCTTTTTTTAATTCTTCATAATCTTTTTTATCAACTTTATTATCAGAATCAAAATCACCACCTATTAAAGCAGCTGGATAATGCTCAGTAGTTCCATCTTCTGATTCTATATTTTTTTCATCTGTACCTACTAGAATTCTCTTTGAAGACTTTTCAATTTCTACGTTATCCATCTTTACAGTTTGATATCCACCTCCAGATATCTCAACTGAATATGTTCCTAATTCAAGATTTTCAAAAGTTAAGTGATAGAAATTTAATTCTGTTGCACCTTCACTTAATTTATTTCTTCTATAATCTAATGCTTCTAAAGTGTACGCTATTTTACTGTTATCTAACTTTCCACTTTTAACATCAGAACCTAAATTAACAGTATGACTTTGTCCATCTTTAGTTAATTTTACAGTAAAATTTGTTTTGCTTGAATCTGCTACTTTTATAGGACTAGCAAAATTAACATCTAATTCTAACTTTCCTGTTACCTTATATGGTGTTGAAGTTTGTGTTTCATTAGATTTATCTTCTTTTTCTGATGGCGTATCATTTTTTTCTTCACCATTATTATTTTCTTCTTTTTCAGTTTCAGTATTCTCTTTTTCAGCTTGTTCTTTATCTTCAGTAGCTGCCCCATTACTTTCTTCTGATTTGTTATCTTTCTAAGTTCCCCTCTTGATTATCTTCTGACTTTTCAGTCGCTGAATCAGAATTACTTTCATTGCTATTTCCAACAACAACTTTATTTACTTTATTATTTTCTTGATTGCCATTTTTAGTATCTGCAAATGTAACACCTTGCACTTGAGTAGTAATCAAAGCTACTGCTAACATAGCTGATATTTTTCTTCGATTCATTCTTATCCTCCTTTTTATACAAAATCCTACATAAAATATATCATATTTAAGCCGTTTTTTCCAATATCATTAATTTTATTTAACTAAATTTCAAAAAAATATTAATTTAATATAAATTTTAATATTTTTTATTAAACTATTAAGTAAAATATGAATTACTCAGTTATCTTGTAAATGTAAAATGGTAAGACCTATAAACTTATAAGTCTTACCGTTTTTATTATTTAATAATATTACACTTTTTTCCAAAATAAACAACAAATAAACAAAAATATTGTTTTAACATTAAACATTATATCAGCTATATTAAGTATAAAATTTTAAATTAATTTAAAACGCCCACTTTTCAACCTCAACTGTACCACTTCCACTTAACTTTAATTTAGAATCAATTTTATCATTATAAATTCTAGTAGTGAATACTTCTTCTCCCTCATTTAAAAACACTTCTAAAGAAGAATTATCAGAAAGTACTCTTAATGATTTAACATTATTAATTTCAACAGCTCTCATATTTCTTCCATACCCTGATTTTCCTAGTTGTAACTTAAATACCCCATTACTAAATGAAAGATTACAATCTTCTCTTAATTCAATCTTAAATTCATCACACTCTTTAAAATTAAAATTTAATTCAAAAGTATTGCTTTCAAATATATCTAAAATAGCTACCTCATTTAAAGAAATTTCCTTCTTAAAGGAATTTCCTTTTCTTAATGCTTCTAATTCAGCAATAGGAATTTGATATATTTTATTATTCTTTAAAACTAATTCTCTAGGAATTGTTAATTGATGTTGCCAGAAGTTATCTATAGTTGGATTTCTATGTTCTATTGCATCAGGAACCCCCATCCACCCTATAACAATTCTTCTTCCTTTAGAATCTTCAAAAGTTTGTGGTGCATAAAAATCAAATCCTCTATCTATTTCAACAAACTCACCAAGATTAAGTTTCTTTTTATCATCTTCAAAACTTCCTACTGCATATCCACATTGATATACATTATTATATTTATATCCTTCTGCTTCCATCCCTTGTGGTGAAAACATTAGTATATCTTTATTTTCTAACTTAAATATATCTGGACATTCCCACATATATCCCATATCTTCATTTTTCCCTGCTGGTACTGAATGGAATTCCCAATTATAAAGATCAGTTGATTTATATACTAAAATACACCCCTTATCATCAATAGTTCTAGCACCTAAAACCATGTAATAAATCCCATTTTCTTCCCATACCTTTGGATCTCTAACATGTAAGGACATATCTTTTGGGAAATCCGTATTTCTTAAAACTACTTTCTTCTCTGAAAAATTTATTCCATCTTTGCTAGTAACCAATATAACATTTTGTTCTCTTCCAGTTAATATATAATCATGGTCTCCAGCATGTTTTACATTCCCTGTGTAGAAGAAATATATTGTATCATACTTAACAAAAGCTGATCCCGAATATACTCCATCTTTATCTTCATTTATATCTGGATAAAGAGCTACACCTTTATCTTCCCAATTAACTAAATCTTTAGATATTGAATGTCCCCAAAACTTTAATCCTCCCATTGGTGTTAATGGTGAGTATTGATAATAACAGTGATATTCTCCATTAAATTCACATAATCCATTTGGATCATTTATCCATCCAATTGGAGGTATTATATGATATTTACTTCTCCATTTATCATTATTAACTTGCTCTAAATGTTTAGCCATACACTCTTTTATTTGTTTGTCAAAATCACTTCTCAACATCTTATCTCCCTTGTGCTAAAGCTAAAACTTCCTCTTTAGTTGGTAATGCACCAATAGCTCCTCTTTTGCATACTGTTAAAGCAGCTGTTGCATTTGAGAAAGTTAATATTTCTTTTATTTTTTCTTCTGATAAATTAACTAAGCTTTCTAAAGTATTGTCATCTTCAGCAACTTGGTATAAAAACGAACCTATAAATGAATCTCCAGCTCCTGTTGTATCTTGAGCTTGAACTCTAAATGATGGTGAAAATACCTTTCTTTCCTTAGTTATAAATTCTGCTCCATTAGTTCCCTTTGTATAAATTATAACTTCAACATCACCTTGTAATAAAAACTCTAAAGCCTTTGCTTCATCTGAAATTCCAGTAATAAATTCTAATTCTTCATCACTTATTTTTACTATATTAGCTAATGGTAAAAATTCTAAAATTGCTTTTCTGCAAGCTTCTGGAGTTTCCCATAATGGTAATCTTACATTTGGATCAAAGCTAATTAAACAATTATGTTTTTTGGCAAATTCTATAGCCTTTTTATGGGCTTCTTTAATTGGAGCATCTATTAAGCTAACTGAACAAAAATGTAATATTCCTCCTTCTGTAAAATCTTCTTCTTCAATTTCTGCTGCATTTAATAACATATCTGCACTTGGATTTCTATAAAATGAAAAATCTCTTTCCCCATCTTCCTTTAATGACACAAATGCTAATGCTGTATTTGCTTCTTTAGTTCTTAATACCTTTGAAACATCAACACCTAATGGTGA
>ERZ836829.1426-NODE-1426-length-14034-cov-4.204736_pt1 | contig 14034 bp, 9 predicted proteins | sample MGYA00519574_ERZ836829 | MGnify/ENA primary metagenome ERZ836829 (study PRJEB31850, sample SAMEA3708808) | human gut metagenome | biome: human gut; feature: human-associated habitat; material: faeces | place: China | collected 2014 ... | reverse complement strand
TGGGCATGATGGAAGCTACCTACGGCTACGTCTATGTTGCTCAGGTTGCTATGGGCGCCGATAAGAATCAGTTCATGAAAGCCCTGAAAGAAGCCGAAGCATACAACGGTCCGTCCTTGATCATCGGCTATGCACCGTGCATCAACCACGGCCTGAAGATTGGCCAGGGCCAGAGCATGCTCGAAGAAAAACGTGCCGTAGAATGCGGGTACTGGCATCTGTGGAGATACAATCCGGACCTGAAGAAACAGGGTAAGAATCCGTTTATCCTCGATTCGAAGGAACCGAAAGCTAACTTCCGTGAATTCCTCATGGGCGAAACACGGTACTCTTCGCTGAAACGGACCTTCCCGGATACGGCAGAAGCCCTCTTCGAAAAGACCGAAGAAGATGCAAAAGAACGGTACGAAGGCTATGTACGCATGGCTCACGCCTACGATGCAAAATAGCATAAAAGAAGATATCATGAGCCGCAAGGCCGATTGATATACACTCTTGCATTTATAAGCACAAACACCTCCAGAACCTGGTTCTGGAGGTGTTTGTAGTTTAGCACGACGTTACGGAAGCTACGTGTACGCCTCTGCCAGCAGGGCTATCATTCAGGCCTGCTGGCAGGCAGCCTGTCTGAAACGTACGCGCAGACTGAACGTACAGGTATAGAGTCTGCGGCGTAATGGGCGGAGTCCCGGCTGCCTGAGTCTCATGGGGAGCGTGTTTTTGCCCCGCCAGGAGAACCTGGCCTTCCGCATCTCAGGTAGTGGTGACAGGTTCTCCTTTCTGCTGCCTATAGGGAAAGAACATTGCCGTTTGCTTTCACTATAGGGCCCATTATTGTGCAGCCAGTTGTCGTTTCGCTTAGGATTCAGGCTGGCTGTCATGCGGCAGGATACCTTTTTCCTGGCGGTTAAAATTTTTTGGCTGGCGTAAACACATAATTATACAAGAAAAACAGGCACTAAATCCTTTAATTTAGTGCCTGTTTTGGTGATTTTTAATGAAATTTTAATCTTCTACTCATTTTTATTTATCTGAGTTCCTATTTTTCCGGTGTGAACTTCGTAATGATAATGTGACGGATAAAGAGGAACATCGTGCCGACGAAGGCCAGGAGACCAATCACATCGGCGATGGATTCGAAGTCTTTACCGACCAAAGCCAGCGGATTTTCGCTGCCGCCGGAAGTAACGGAAACGACGATGATCAAAGCGATGATAACGCCGACGAGGCTTTCGCCAACGATCAGGCCGGAAGCGAGGAGTACGCCGCGATGATTACAAGCTTCAACGTCTTCTTCTACATGGTCAGGGCTGCGGCGTTCTGCACGCTGACGCAGATGACGGTGAACGAGCCAGCCCATAACAGAGCCGATAACCAGGGGAATTTCCAGTGTTGGCGGCAGATAAATACCCATGCCGACAGCCAGAGGCGGTAAGGCCAGAGCCGTTGTATGGCTCGTAAGGAGGGCGTCGATGATGATGACGACGACGCCAATGCCGATACCGAAGAGAATATAATTCCAGTCCAGGCTGGAAGAGAAGATGCCCTGGGCGATGGTTGTCATCAAGGTTGCCTGCGGAGCAGCCAGTGCCTGAGACGGATCCATGCCGGCGCGGGGCAGGGCGCCCGTGAAACCATAGGCCTGATAGAGGAGGTTCAGTACCGGGGCGATAGCAAAGGCACCGATGACGGAACCGAGGATCAAAGCGACCTGCTGTTTCCACGGTGTGGCACCGACGATATAGCCTGTTTTTAAATCCTGCAGGTTATCGTTGGAAATAGCAGCGATGCTGACGATGACGGCAGTGATGAAGATTGCTAATGCCGTGGCAAAGTCTGTACCACCGGGCAGATCAAATACACCGAAGGAGGTGCTGAGAGCCAGGACAACCAGGGACGAAACGATGATGCCCAAGATGCCGATCCCGGAAATCGGGCTGGCCGAGGTACCGATTAAGCCGGCCATATAGCCGCAGGCTGCAGCTACGAAGAAGCCCATGAGTACGGCGACGAGAATGCCGACGACGATGTACGTAATGGTAACCGAAAAGGGCAGGTTAGCGGCGCTGACAAAGGTGTAGAACGCAACGAACAGGCCGGCCAGGATGATCTGGAAAACGATGCCGACGGATTTCGGGGATATATCAATATCCGTATGGTGGAGAGCCTGTTTTTCTTCCGTATCGTTGGAACGGATGGCGGCGATGGACATTTTAATGCCATCGACAACCGGTTTTGCCAGCTTGATCAGTGTCCAAATGGCGGCAATACCGATGCAGCCGGCACCGATAAAGCGAACCTTTTGTGCCCAGATCATATGCGCAAAGGCAGCGGCACTCTGGCCATCAGCCGGGGAAATAACCGACGTCAGGTAGGGGACGAAGACGACCCAGGCCAAGAGCGTACCACACAGGATGGCAATACCGCTGGTAATACCGATGAGGTAACCGGCACCGAGAAGAGCCATGGAAAAGCCCATCGGGATCTGGGTAACGGCTTTGCCGATATGAATCCAGTGGCTGACTTCAGACGAAGCGATGTGCAGGCCGTTGGAGCAAAAGCTGAAAATACCGGCCAGGGCGGTACCAAAGACGATGTCTTTCATGCCCGTTTCCTTTTTGGACGTATCTTCGCCTTCTGCTTCTTCTTTACGAATTTCGCTGCCGACTTTTAAGATTTCTGCAGCTGCCCGGCCTTCAGGGTACGGCAGGTCGCTGTTGACGACCATTGCCCGGCGTAAGGGAATCGTAAACAGTACGCCTAAAGAACCGCCACAGGCACATAAGAGCAGGGTTTGCCAGAACGGAAATCCCTGCCAGTACCCGATCATGAGCAAACCTGGCAGAATAAAGATAATGGCTGACAAGGTGCCAGCAGCGGAAGCCTGCGTTTGAACCATGTTATTTTCCAAAATATTGGAATTCTTGAACATACGCAGGATGGCCATTGAGATGACTGCGGCCGGAATGGACGAGGAGAACGTCAAACCGACTTTCAGACCCAGATACACGTTGGATGCCGTAAAAATGACCGTGATCAGCATGCCTAGGAACATGCCGCGGAAGGTCAATTCCGGTAGTGTCGGGTATGTGGCAGTCAGATTAGAGGATTTTTTCATAATCAGACCTCCCTAAAATAAAAAATTCCGGTACGATATGTCTACGCACCATAGATTTGTTACCATTCACAGTATACTCTATTTTTTCCTTTTCGTCATATATGACATTAATATAGGGTATGATGATTATATTCACTTTAAACTTATTTTTTTATGCAGTATAGACTGTAAGACAAGTGATACGGCCTAATGCCAGTTAAAAGAATACGTGTTATAATAAAAAACAGAAAATCGTCTAGACGAAGGAGGTTTTTCCATGGAAAACAAAGCAATTATAGAAGGGGTCTTACAGGAATTTGCCGGACTGGCAAAGCATCCCCGCAAATCGTATCACGAAAAAGCGGTCAGCGATTATATCGTAAGCCGTTTGGCCGCCTTAGGCATTACGGCCAAGCAGGATGGCGTCTATAATGTCATTGCCGATATTCCGGCAACACCGGGCTATGAAGCAGCTCCCGTGACGATGCTTCAGGGCCATATGGATATGGTCTGTGTAGCAAAACCGGATCGTACCTATGATCCCCTTACGGATGAAATCGTCCTCAAACGGGATGGCAATATCTTGTCGGCCGATGGCACCAGCCTGGGCGCTGACGACGGCATGGCCATTGCTATTTCCCTCTTCCTTATTCAGCAGCCCATCGTTCATGGGCCTCTGCGCCTGGTCTTCACGGTCGATGAAGAAGTGAGCATGACCGGTGCCACCCATCTCGATCCGGCACATGTACAGGATGTACGCTATATCATCAACATCGACTCCGAATCGATCGAAGCCCTGTGCGTCGCTTCGGCCGGCAGCTCCCACGCTACCTTTACGCGTCAGCTGTCGCGGCAGAAGGCAGACGGCCAGGCTGCCCTTGTGCTGAAAGCGGCGGGCTTCATTGGCGGTCATTCCGGCGAAACGATCAACGAAGGCAAGAGCAATGCTATTAAAGCGATTGCTATCGGCTTACAGCGTCTCGCCCAGGCAGGCATTGCCTATACCCTTGCTGCCTTTGACGGCGGCGATGCAGCCAATGCCATTCCGTCCCACGCCCAGGCTGTCATCGTCCTCCCTGCAGACCAGGTAGAAAAGGCACAGGACATATTGGCTGCTGGCGCTGCTGATCACAAACTGGTCTATACGGATATTGAAACGTCGATTTCCTTAACGGCAGAACCGGCAGCCCTTCCGGAACAGACCGTTTCTCCGGCTGATACGAAAGCCATCGTACAGCTTCTGAACCTGCTCCATACAGGTGTCTTTGCCATGAACCGTCATTTACATGAATTGCCGGACCTGTCTGCCAATATCGGCACCATTCAGTTGGCTGACGATATGGTAACGATCCAGTATTTCCCCCGTTCCTCTTCGGACGCGCGGCTGCGGGAATTCTTCGTTTCCCTGCCGGTCTTTGCTGACGTTACGGGCTTTGACTTTGCCGCTACGGCGCCGTCTCCGGCCTGGGTCGAAAATACACACAGCGTCCTCACACCGGCTATGGCCAAGGTCTATGAACAGGAACTGGGGCATGCACCGCGTGTAGAAGCGATCCACGGCGGGTTGGAAACGGGCTATTTCTTCGCCATGAATCCCGATCTCGATATCGTTTCCGTCGGCCCGACGACCAACGCTATCCACAGTGCCGATGAATCGGTAGATCTCGATACGGTGGCTGATATTACAAAAGTCATTGCCGGCACGCTGGCCGTATTGGCAACAGAAAAATAAGTGCCCCTTACAGGCACTAAAAAAGCGTTTGGGATCAGTCCCAAACGCTTTTTTAGCATGTAGTTAAAATAAATATTTTGTATCATAGCTCAAGTCCATGTACTGGGCAATGGTTTCGTCGTCAAAACCGTATTCCTCCGGTTTATTAAACCAATGGGCTACACGGAGCTGCATTTTTTTTGCCGCCGGCATGGGCTCTTCGTATTCAATACGCAGCTGCCGCGCTTCGTCCGACCGGTCGGCTACGTGTACGAAAAGGCCTTCGTAAAAGGTCAGCTCATAGACCTTGCGAAACGCATGGGGAATCTGAAAGCCAAAGGGAACGAAGAACTTCTGAATGAAGCCGTGGGCAATCAGAATCGATCCCGTATAGGGGATTTCATGTTCCAGATCATAGCGCAGGTCGCCAGCAGGGGAATGGAAGGCCGTAGGCATGACGCCGTCAATGGCCGGTGCCGGGCGTCCGTTGTTGTTGGTGAAGAGCTTGTGCAGGGCCAGCTTCTTTTCGTCTGTAACGCCGAAAATACAGGCGTAACCGCGCAGACATGATTCATCGTAAATGACCGGGTGCAGGCCATACTTTTCGATCTTGAAAAGCTCGTCTACGTGCTCTATGGCGACGATGCTGTATTTGTATTCGGAAAAATCGAAACCATCAAAAAATTGGGATCTCATAGTAAAACTCCTGAGGGTTACAAAGAAGGCAGGCAGTTATTATTATATGTATTATACCCGTACTATTACTCTTTAAAGACCGGTTTGTTATCGCGGAATTCAGCAATGCGGGCCAGCGATTCTACGCGATAGCCCAAAGCTTCCAAACGGCTGCGGCCGGGCTGGAAGGATTTTTCGATGACAATGCCAATACCGGCGAGAGAACAGCCGGCCTGGGTAATGATATCTACGAGACCGACAGCAGCGGCACCGCTGGCCAGAAAGTCATCGATGATCAGCACGCGTTCGCCGGCGTGCAGGTAGGATTTGCTGATACTGGCCACATACGTTTCTTCCTTTGTATACGAATAGATCGAAGCGGTATACACGGCGTCCTGCATGAGCAGGGACTTCTTTTTACGGGCAAAGACGACGGGCAGGTTGCCCATGGCCAGGGATGCAGCCAAGGCGATGGCAATACCTGAAGATTCAATCGTCACGATCCGGTCAATAGGGCAGTCTGCAAAGCGCTTGGCAAATTCGCGGCCCATGTTGAGTACAAGTGCAGGATCAATTTGTTGATTCAGGAAATTATCAACCTTCAGAATGCGGTTGTCGATGATTAAACCATCCTGCAATATACGGTTTTTCAGTTCTTCCATGGGGATCCTCCTAATAATTAATACTTTCAGTCTAATACGTTTTATGCATGAAGTCAACTTTCTTTTTTTACCGGATTTTTTCTTTTATACTTATTGTTATAGCGCCTGTTCTTGCGGTTTACAGGTAATTTTTCGTTTACTTCTGCAGGTAAAACAGGTATACTAAAATTGTATGACTGTTAATTATCTGTCTTTTAAGGAGGTTCATTGAATGCAACCCATTCGCCGTTTGTATGTTGCTAAAAAGGATCCGTTTGCCCAGGACGCACAACGGATGCTCAATGATTTGAAGAAAAACCTGCTTATTTCCGGTCTGACCGATATTAAGATTTTTCATCGGTATGACGTAGGTGGTCTGGATGATGCCGCTTTCGAAGCAGCTAAAAATATGATTTTCTCTGAACCCCCTGTCGATGCCGTATATGATGAGTTGCCGGCCCGTGCAGATGACACGGTACTGGCCATTGAATACCTGCCCGGCCAGTATGACCAGCGTGCCGATTCGGCCATGCAGTGCCTGCAGATGCTGACCATGGCTAACGACAGTGCTGTCCGCACGGCTCAGGTCATCGTCCTTTCGGGCACCTTATCCGCAGCAGATCTGCAGGCTATCAAACATTACTGCATCAACCCTGTAGAAGCACGGGAAGCATCGCTTGATCCGGTAACCAGCCTGGACCTGGCCTGGGAACAGCCGGACGACGTAGCCGTTCTGACGGATTTCAACAGTGCCAGCGATCAGGATCTGCGCGATCTCTCGGCCCGCATGGGCCTGGCCATGAGCTTTGACGACCTGAAGTTCTGCCAGACCTACTTCCGGGATGAAGAAAAACGCAACCCGACGGTAACGGAAATCCGCGTAATCGATACGTACTGGTCCGATCATTGCCGCCACACGACCTTCATGACCGAACTGACAGATGTGACCTTCGAAGATGGAACGTATACCCTGCCTATCCAGCGGGCCTATGAAGCCTATAAGACGACGCGGGCAGCGCTGCAGCGTAAAAAGCCACAGACCCTCATGGATATGGCTACTATTGCCGTAAAAGAATTAAAAGCAGCAGGCAAGCTGGAAAATCTTGACGCATCGGAAGAAATTAACGCCTGCACGATTATCATTCCCGTCGATGTCGATGGCAAAGAAGAAGAATGGCTCCTTCTCTTTAAGAACGAAACCCATAACCACCCGACAGAAATCGAACCCTTTGGCGGTGCCGCTACCTGCTTAGGCGGCTGTATCCGCGACCCCTTGAGCGGCCGTTCTTACGTCTATCAGGCCATGCGCGTTACCGGTGCCGGTGATCCGCGCCAGTCCGTACAGGACACGCTGCCTGGCAAGCTGCCGCAGCGCACGCTGACTACAGGGGCTGCCAAGGGCTACAGCTCCTATGGTAACCAGATCGGCCTGGCTACAGGTGAAGTCAAAGAATACTATCATCCGGGTTTCATTGCCAAGCGTATGGAAATCGGCGCCGTCCTCGGCGCAGCACCGCGCTGCAATGTTATTCGTGAAGCTCCCGTAGCGGGCGATATCATCATCCTCTTAGGGGGTAAAACCGGCCGCGACGGCATGGGTGGTGCTACGGGCTCTTCCAAGAAGCACACCGTATCATCCTTGGAAACGTGTGGCGCAGAAGTACAGAAGGGCAATGCCCTGACGGAACGGAAAATCCAGCGCCTCTTCCGCCGCCATGAAGTCACGGTGCTCATTAAACGCTGCAACGATTTCGGTGCCGGCGGTGTTTCCGTTGCCATTGGCGAATTGACAGACGGCCTCAACATCGACCTCGATAAGGTACCGAAGAAATACGAAGGCCTGGATGGCACAGAACTAGCCATTTCCGAATCGCAGGAACGCATGGCTGTCGTCGTCGCACCGGAACACGTAGATGAATTCATGAAATACGCAGCTGAAGAAAACCTGGAAGCTACCATCGTTGCCGTAGCCACGGATACGAAACGGCTGATTATGCATTGGCGCAATCAGACCGTCGTCAACCTGACACGGGCTTTCCTCGATACGAACGGTGTGACACAGCAGCGCAAGGCTGTCGTTACAGCACCGGAAAATAAAGATTTCTTCAAGGCCCCGGCCGTGACCGACCTGAAAGAAACGTGGCTCCACACCATGAGCACTCTCAATATTGCCTCTGAACAGGGCCTGGCCGAACGCTTTGACAGCACCATCGGCTCGCGGACCGTCCTCATGCCCTTTGGCGGCAAATACCAGAAGACACCTGTAGAAGGCATGGTTGCCAAGATTCCCGTACCGGGCAGCAAGACGACGACGGCTAGCATCTTTACGCACGGCTACGATCCGGATCTCGCCGTTTGGAGTCCCTTCCACGGCGCTCTCTACGCGGTCATCCAGTCTGTCGCTAAATTAGTAGCTCTCGGCGGCGACCGCCGTCAGGCCTACCTGACGTTACAGGAATTCTTCCAGAGCCTGGGCACGAATGAAAAAGCCTGGGGCCAGCCGGTCAGCGCCCTCCTCGGCGCCTATGTGGCACAAAAGGAATTGCAGATTGCCGCTATTGGCGGTAAAGACAGCATGAGCGGTACCTTTGAAAACCTGACCGTACCGCCGACACTCGTTTCCTTTGCCATCGTACCGGAAAAGACGAATCACATCGTTTCGCCGGAATTTAAGACGGCCGGCGATGCTGTCGTTCTCTTTGATCTGCCCCGGAATACGGAAGATATGCCTGATTTCGACGTCTTCCGCAGCCATTGCGACTTCCTCCACGCAGCCGTATTGCATGGCAAAGTAAAAGCTATGCACGCTGTGGGCCAGGGCGGTATGGGTGCAGCTCTGGCACAGATGGCCTTTGGTAACCGCCTGGGCTTTGCTGTGGCAGACGACGTGACGGCACAGGAACTCTTCGACCTGCGCTATGGTGCTATTCTTGCGGAAACAGATGCGCCTACGGCAGCCCTCTGGGCACAGGCAGAAAACGTACGCCTCATCGGCACCGTAACGGCAGAAGAAACGATCCGGGCCGGCGCTGTCACCCTTTCCCTTTCTGACCTGCAGGCCGCCTGGGAAGAACCACTCAATAAGATTTTCCCCATTAAGAGCGAAAGCGCTGCAGACGACCCGGCCCTGCCCCTTTATACGACGTACGGCCCCAAACGGGCTGCGTCCTTTGGCCAGCCGCACGTCTTTATCCCGGTTTGCCCGGGCACGAACTGCGAATACGATTCGGCAGCTGCCTTTGAACGGGCCGGGGCTACAGCAGAAATCATGGTCCTGCGCAATGAAACGCCGCAGGCGCTGGCCGAATCTATCGCTGAAATGGCCAAGCGCATTGCCAAGGCCCAGATCATCATGTTCCCCGGCGGCTTCAGTGCCGGTGACGAACCGGAAGGCTCGGGCAAGTTTATTGCCACCCTCTTCCGCAGCCCGGCCCTGCGCGACGCCTTAAATGATCTCCTGTACCAGCGCGATGGCCTGGCTCTCGGTGTTTGCAATGGCTTCCAGGCCTTGATCAAACTGGGCCTTCTGCCGTACGGCCAGATTCAGCCTTTGCGTCCGGACAGCCCGACCCTGACGTACAATACGATTGGCCGTCACCTGTCGCGGATGGTCAATACGAAGGTCGTTTCCGTCATGAGCCCGTGGTTCAGCAACATGAAAGCCGGCGACGTTCACACCATCGCCATTTCCCACGGCGAAGGCCGTTTTGTCGCCACGCCGGAACAGATCCGCGAGCTGGCTGCCAAAGGCCAGATCGCTACGCAGTACGTCGATCTCAGCGGCAATGCGTCGAACGACAGCGAATACAACCCGAACCAGTCCATCATGGCTGTCGAAGGTATTACCAGCCCGGATGGCCGCGTTCTCGGCAAGATGGCCCATACAGAACGCTTCAGCAATAGCGATATTTTTGAAAATATCAGCGGCAATAAGTTACAGCCCCTCTTTGCTGCCGGCGTAGCCTATTTTAAATAACTCTCTCAGGGACCGTGCCGGCAAGGGATTTCCTCATAAAGTCCCTTGCCAGGCAGGTCTTGCTGTGATATAATTAATGAGCTTGATTTTTTAAGCATACCCTTGCCCTTTTGAGAAGAAGGGCCATAGTCCAGAAGAGGAGGTGATTTCGTGAATAAGTACGAAGTCATGTTTATCGCACAGCCGCTCGAAGAAGCGGAAGTAGATCCGATCGCTGAATTTGTCAGCAACCTGATCACGAAAAACGGCGGCAAAATTGAAAAGGTTGATCGCTGGGGCAAACGCCACTTAGCCTACCCGGTAAAGAAACAGGCCGACGGCTACTATGTATTGATTAACTTTGATGCTGAAGCTGATGTCATCAAAGAAATCGACCGTGTTATGAAGATCCAGGAACCTATCCTGAAACACTTAATTATTAAGATCGAAGAATAATACGGAGGCGCAGAGGTATGAATTCAGTACAATTATTAGGTAATTTGGCTCGTGATCCTGAAATCCGTTTTACGAAAACTGGCCGTGCTATGGCCAGATTCACCGTAGCGTGCACCAATACCTACATTCCGTATGGTGCTCAGGAACCGCGGGAAATAACTGATTTTGTTCCTTGTGTTGCATGGGGAAATTTGGCAGAAACCTGTGGCAATAACCTGGCCAAAGGCAGCCGTGTTTTCGTAGAAGGCCGTTATTCTACGCGTTCGTATGAAACGCCAGACGGCCAGAAACGGTACGTAACGGAAGTCGTAGCCAATTTTGTAGCACAGACAATGGGTTCGGAACACCAGGGCAATGGCCCTGCGGCACCGTCGTATGGCGCACCGCAGGCAGGCGCGCAGCAGCCGAAGGCAGCTGCACAGCAGCCGAAGGCAGCTGCACCGGGAGCTGGCTTTGACAGCATGGGCTCCAGCGCTCCCGATGACGATATCCCGTTCTAAAGTCAAACACATCCCTTATTACATTTTAATAAGGAGGATATACGATGAGAAGAGATCGCTCGAGAAAACCGAGAAGAAAAGTATGCAGCTTCTGCGTAGATCATGCTGAACAGATCGATTACAAAGACGTTGCAAAGCTCCGCCGTTTCACGACGGAACGTGGTAAAATTTTGCCGCGCCGCATTTCCGGTGTTTGCGCAAAACATCAGCGTAAGCTGACCATCGCCATCAAACGTGCCAGAGCTATTGCTTTGCTTCCGTATACGGCAGACTAATCAAATAAAAATACCGCACGATTATTCGTGCGGTATTTTTTTTATGATTTTTTTGGGACTAGGCAAATGGGGCTTGCCATAGGGAAGGAAGTTCATGGCGTGGTGGGGGCTGGGAGGGGACGCATACGTTGAGAAAGGACGGAATGACCTCGATATCGAGAGGAAAATCCGGACCCTGGTCACCATCCATATTCGTTGTCAGACTGCCTTCTACTAAGGTAATATTTACGTGCGTCGCCGTAGTGAGGCTCATGTATTCCGAACTGAGGGGCGTTCCGGCCATAAATTCCGGTATGGCCCGCAACAGATCGAGATAGGTAAAATCCTTGAAAATGCCGAGCCAAAGCTTGCCGTCATCTACCTGGGCTGCCGGGGCAATATTGCGGAAACTGCCGACTGAATCGGTCAGCATGAGGACAATCAAGGGCGAGCGGTAAATATAAACGCCGTTATCGCTCTCTATTTTGAAGAGGTACGTTTCGTGATTTTGCAGGGCTTTTAAGCCAGTAAGAAAATACGCCAGAGGACCGAGGCGCGTTTTCTGCTCGATGGAAACGGCGCCTACCGCTTCGGGCATGAAGCCGGCAGCAATGGTGTTGACAAAGTAATGGTCATTGACGCGGCCAATATCGACCTTTTGGTAATGAGGCTTCTTTAAGCCGGCAATAGCTGCTTCCGGGTGCAAGGGCATGTGCAGGGCCCGGCCCAAATCATTGACTGTACCCAAAGGAACGAAACCGAAGGTGAGGGACGTGCGCCCAGCCTGGGCCAGACCGTTTACCGTCTCGTTCAGCGTACCGTCACCGCCCATGCAAAAGACGGCATCGTAGCCTGTGAGCGAGGCTTCGCGGGCCCAATCGGTGGCATCACCGGGACCATTGGTAATACGCATTTCTACTTCGTCGTACATGGTATCCAACTGGTCTTTCAAAGGCTGTTTATAATATTTGGCGCGTTCACGGCCTGCTGTCGGGTTAACAATCAACAAACACCGACTCATGAAAATTCCCCCTTTACTACGTTGCTGCAGGCATGATCTGCATTAAAAACTTAGACTGTACTATTATAGACGCAAAGCAGCAAGCAGGGAAGAGTCTGCCTGCGTTTTTTTTGCGTTGTCCGGCCAGGCCTGCTGACCGTCCTTAAAGAATGTGGTAAGATAAACCTATACTAAGAGACGAAAGGATGTGTTTTTATGACCTTGTCTTTTGATGCACAGCAGTATCCCTATCCGTCGCGGCGGGAAGTTGTCTATAGCCGGCGCGGTATGGTGTGTACGTCCCAAACTCTGGCAGCCCAGGCCGGCCTGGACATGCTCAAGCGCGGTGGCAATGCCATCGATGCCGCCCTGGCGACAGCCATAGCCCTGACGGTGTTAGAACCAACGAGTAACGGCTTGGGCAGCGATGCCTTTGCCCTGGTCTGGACGGGCGGCAAGCTCTACGGCCTGAACGGCAGCGGCTGGTCACCGGAAAGATTGACGTGGGAAGCCTTACAGGCCCGGGGCCTGAAGGAAATGCCCTTGCGCGGCTGGACGCCCGTTATGGTACCGGGGGCGCCGGCAGCCTGGGCAGAGCTCCATGGCCGCTTTGGCAGGCTGCCCTTTGCCGACCTCTTTGAACCGGCTATTGCCTATGCAGCAGAGGGCTATGCCGTCATGCCCAACCTGGCGTGCATGTTTGCCGAAGGGGAGACGAGTTTTGCTCCCTATCGCACAGAAGAAGCGTTTCAAGGGCTTTTTTCCACCTTTTATCCTAAGGGAAAGGCCCTCAAAGCCGGGCAGATCCTGAAGCTGCCGGATCATGCCCGTTCCCTGCGTTTGCTTGCCCAGAGCCGGTGCCGTGATTTTTATGAAGGCGAAATGGCTGAGGCTATGGACGCGTGGGCAAAAAAGAAAGGCGGCTATCTGCGCCTGGCTGACCTAAAGGAATATAAGCCCCAGTGGGTAGAACCGATCCATACGTCCTACCGTGGCTACGATGTTTGGGAAATACCGCCTAACGGCCACGGACTGGTCGTCCTCATGGCCCTCAATATAGCCCGGGGTCTGGACTTTGCACAGCGTGATTCTGTAGAGACCTTCCACCGCCAGATCGAAGCCATGAAGCTGGCTTTTGTAGACGGTAAGGAATATATTGCCGACCCGCGCTTTATGCAGACCTCTGTAGAGTACTGGCTCTCTGAAGCGTACGCTGCCAAACGGCGCAGCGAAATAGGCCAGGCTGCCCTGCGGCCGAAGCCGGTCGACCCAAATTGTGGCGGTACGGTATATCTTTGTACGGCCGACGGAGAAGGCAACATGGTTTCGTATATACAGAGCAACTACACGGGCTTTGGCTCCGGTATTGTCATTCCTGGCTACGGTATTGCCTTGAGCGACCGGGGCCATAACTTTACGTTGAATCCGCACAGTGACAACTGTGTCGGACCGCGTAAAAAATCGTATCATACGATCATTCCGGGCTTTTTGTCCCAAAACGGACAGGCCATTGGCCCCTTTGGCGTCATGGGTGCGTTCATGCAGCCTCAAGGACAACTGCAGGTACTCATGAATACGATAGATTTCCATCTGAATCCCCAGGCTGCCTTGGATGCGCCACGCTGGCAGTGGCTGGGCGGCCGGCGCATTGAAGTCGAACCGGGTGTGCCCGCTGCCATTGTCGAAGGCCTGAAAGCCCGGGGCCACGAAGTGACCATTCAGCCTGACCCCATTCCCTTTGGCCG
>ERZ836829.1420-NODE-1420-length-14122-cov-3.190588_pt1 | contig 14122 bp, 10 predicted proteins | sample MGYA00519574_ERZ836829 | MGnify/ENA primary metagenome ERZ836829 (study PRJEB31850, sample SAMEA3708808) | human gut metagenome | biome: human gut; feature: human-associated habitat; material: faeces | place: China | collected 2014 ... | reverse complement strand
ATCAATTACCGCGTAGACGGATTCCGCTTCGATCTGGCAAGTATCCTTGGCCGAAATGAAGATGGCTCTCCTATGAATAATCCGCCTCTGCTCCGTACTCTTGCCGATGATTCAATCTTAAGCAACGTAAAACTGATTGCTGAAGCATGGGATGCCGGCGGTCTTTATCAGGTAGGAAGCTTCCCTGCAAGCGGCCGCTGGGCAGAATGGAACGGCAGATACCGTGACTCTCTCCGCAGTTATCTGAAAGGGGATTCCTGGAATGCATGGGATGCAGCCTGGAGTATCTCCGGCTCCGGTGATCTCTATGGTGGCTATTACGACAATACCCACAGCAACTATGCCGGTTACAATTCCTGCGTGAATTTTCTGACCTGTCATGACGGCTTTACACTGTACGATCTATATGCGTACAATGACAAACATAACGAAGCAAACGGCTGGAATAACACAGACGGGGCCAATGACAACCGCAGCTGGAACTGTGGTGCCGAAGGTGAGACCGATGATCCGGAAGTCCTCTCACTTCGCCGCCGTATGATCCGGAATGCCTGTGCTGTCCTTATGTGCAGCCGCGGTACACCAATGTTTCTTGCCGGTGATGAATTTGGGAATACCAAATTCGGAAACAACAACAGCTACTGCCAGGACAACATTACTTCCTGGCTGGACTGGCGTATGCTCGAAAAGAACAAAGATCTGTTTGAATTCTTTAAATTTATGATCGCATTCCGCAAAAAGCATCCGGTCATCCACAAACAGCTGCCCACATCCGTCTGCGGCATGGATCCTATCCACACACATAATCTGAATGCAGAAGAAACAGATATTCCACGAGATGCACGTACCTTCTGTGTGAGCTTTGCGGGATACGATAAAGAAAAAGGAAAAGATGACCTGATCTATGTCGCAGTCAATACTTTCTGGGAAGACGTCACGATCACGCTTCCAAATCTTCACAGAAGAGGCGCATGGCACTTGAGCGTCAATACGTATGGAGATGGAAACGGGCAGTACTGCTATTCGGAAGGACAGGAAGTCCGGATTGACAGAAGTTTCGTGATGCGGCCGAGGAGCGTGGCCGTGTTTACCGGAAGAGATTACTAAATGAGCTTTAAAACAAAATGAATTTCTCTGTTATATAAAACTCCCCGTCTGGAAACAGCTTCGGAATTCAGAAACACTAGGAGTATTCTCCTTCTGTTAAAACCATGGATAAAAAGTGTATAACTCGCCTTACGGCTCAGACAATGCACTTTTCAATCCATAACACAGAAAGAGAATCCTCTAAGTGTTTCTATAAATTCCTGCAGAGTTTTCCCGACAGGGAGCTTTTATATTTCCAGAGATTCTTTTGTTTTAATTGGTGGGCTCCTGGTCGCGCTGCGCGCTGTCATATCCCCACGTATCCTCCGGCGTCGCCGCTGTCCCAGATAAAGTCCGGTGCGGTATTGAAAAAACTCCGACGGAGAAAACCTGTAATTATCCTCTGAAATGAGTTCGCCTGAAAAAATTCGTCCAAGTATCGGAATGTGCAGGTTTTTGCGTTGATGCATAAAATGCTGCTGTCTGAGCATCTTTGATGCGAGTTCAGCATTTTATGTATCGCCTTTAGCAAAATCCTGTACTTCCTGATACTTTAGAATTTTTGAATTGAACCATATTCAGAGGATAATTCACAAGTTAACTCCACCGGAGTACTCTTTCACAATTCCTCACCGGGAATCCTTTATCATCTTTTGATCTGTCCATAATAAGCATTTGCACCATGTTTCCGGTAATAATGCTTATCCTGCAGTTCCTGTGGCGCCGGTTTCACCTGTGGATTGATCAGTTCACAGCGGCATGCCATCTTTGCCACTTCCTCAAGTACAAGTGCACTGCCTCATGCGCATCTTTACCCCAGGTAAACGGTCCGTGGTTTTTGCAAAGGACTGCCGGAACAGCCTCATAATCAAGCTTGCGGAAATAATCTGCGATCAGAACACCCGTATTTTTCTCATATGCCTCTTCAATCTCTTCTTTTGTCAGATTTCGGACACATGGAACTTCTCCATAAATATAATCCGCATGCGTTGTTCCATAACACGGGATAGCTCTTCCTGCCTGTGCCCAGCTCGTTGCCCATTCAGAATGCGTATGTACGATTCCTCCGATATTTGGAAATTCATTATAAAGAACCACATGTGTCGGAGTATCAGAAGATGGATTATATTCGCCTTCTACTTTATTTCCTTCAAGATCTACAACTACCATATCTTCCGGTCTCAGCTTATCGTATTCCACACCACTTGGTTTAATAACAAACAGACCTTTTTCACGGTCAATGCCACTGACATTTCCCCAGGTAAATGTTACCAGCCCGTACTTCGGCAGGTCCATATTTGCTCTATATACCTCTTCTTTTAATTTTTCAAGCATACTTTTTCTCCTTTACGCAGTTCTTTTTATACAACACAAGGGCACTGTGCCATTCACAGTACCCTGCGGTCTTATCATTCTTACCAGATCTTTGACTCTACGGCCGCTCTCTCGATCGGCAGACCCTTCAGATATCTGTCCATAAATTCATTAAATCCTTTGACTCCTTCCGGTTCCGGATCAAGAGTACTTCCTTCATTTCCGGCAAATACACGGTTGTCCAGGAATTCATCCAGAGTCTCTCCGTCTTTCTTGTCGACAAGATAAGCAGCCAGAAGCGCGATACCCCATGCGCCGCCCTCTCCTGCGGTTGACATAACAGATACCGGTGCATTCACTGCATCTGCAAGAATCTGCTGTCCGACACCTTTTGTCTTAAACAGACCGCCATGTCCTAAGAGTCTGTCAATCTTGACATGCTCCTGATCAATCAGGATATTTAATCCTACGCGCATAGCTCCAAGGCAGGTGTAAAGATTAGTTCTCATAAAGTTTGCAAGTGTAAATTTGCTCTCAGGGGAACGGACAAATAACGGACGACCTTCTTCAAATCCCGTCATATGCTCTCCGGAGAAATAGCAGTAGGACAGAAGTCCGCCACAGTCCGGATCACCTTCCAGTGCTTTATTGTAAAGAGTTCCGAACAATTTGTTCATATCCACTTCCATTCCCATTGCCTCTGCAAATTCCTTAAATACATTCACCCATGCATTCAGATCAGAAGTACAGTTGTTGGAATGCGCCATGGCAACCGCATCGCCAGCCGGTGTCGTTACCATATCAATCTCTTTGTATGGTTTGGAAAGTGCTTTTTCCAGGACGATCATCGCAAATACAGAAGTACCTGCGGATACATTTCCTGTGCGCTGTTTCACGCTGTTGGTTGCTACCATACCGGTTCCTGCATCACCTTCCGGCGGGCACATCGGAATGCCTGCTTTAAGTTTACCAGTAGGATCAAGGAATTTTGCGCCTTCTTCTGTCAAAGTACCGGCATCCTGTCCTGCCACCATGACTTCTGGCATGATATCACGAAGTTTCCATGGGAATCCGTAAGACTCTACCAGTTTATCAAATTTCTCAACCATTTCCTGGTTGTAATCTTTTTTCTCCGAATCAACAGGGAACATTCCTGCTGCATCACCGATACCAAGAACTCGCTTTCCTGTCAGCATACGATGAACATAGGCTTCCAGAGTACACATGTAATCAATATCTTTGACATGCTCTTCACCGTTCAGGATTGCCTGATACAGATGTGCAATACTCCATCTCTGAGGGATATTGTACTGGAAGAGCTCCATCAGTTTTTCGGATGCCTCTCCTGTGATATTGTTTCTCCATGTACGGAATGGCACAAGAAGATTTCCTTCTTTATCAAAAGGCATATATCCATGCATCATGGCACTGATTCCAAGCGCTCCGACACTGGTAAGCTCCACACCGTATTTTTCCTGTACATCCTTTACCAGATCACTGTAACTTCCCTGTAATCCCTTATGAATGTCATCCAGAGAGTAAGTCCACACGCCGTTTTCGTAACGGTTTTCCCACTCATAACTTCCGGATGCGATCGGATTATATTTGTCATCTACCAGAACCGCTTTGATTCTGGTAGATCCGAACTCTATTCCAAGTGCTGTTTTGTTGTTTAAAATAGCTGTCTTTGTTTCGTTTACACTCATTGTAAATCCTCCCGACTTCTGTGTTTGCCACATCCGCCTTTTATTTTCTGAACGCGACCTCATTCCATCTCAGTTCATTCTTAAAGTTGCGGATGGTTGTATCTTTGTCAATGTAGACAGCTTCGATTCCCATTGCTGCTGCCCAGTCACCCATCTGTTCAGCAGTCAGATCATAGGAAAATGCCGTATGATGAGCGCCACCTGCAAGGATCCATGCCTCTGCTCCTGTTGCCAGATCCGGCTGCGGAGTCCAGAACGCGCTCCCTACCGGAAGTTTCGGCATCGGTTTCTCTACTTTCTTACACTCAACATCATTGATGATCAGACGGAATCTATCTCCCAGATCTACCAGAGAAGTAGCGATTGCCGGACCAGTCTTGGATGTAAATACAAGTCTTGCCGGATCTTCTCTGTCACCCATGGAAAGCGGGCATACTTTGATGCCAATCTTACCGTCAGCGATCGTCGGGCATACTTCCAACATATGTGACTGAAGAATGCCTTCCTTACCCGGAACAAGATTGTATGTATAATCCTCCATGAAAGAAGTTCCCTTCGCATCCTTCACCCCTGCAGTCATGATCTTCATCAGACGTACCATTGCCGCGGTCTTCCAGTCACCTTCAGCGCCGAATCCGTATCCCTTCTCCATCAGACGCTGCATTGCAAGTCCCGGAAGCTGCTGTAAACTGCCAAGATCTCCGAAATGAGTAACAACTGCCTGATAGTTTTTCTCCTCCAGGAATCTCTCAAATCCGATCTCAATTGCTGCCTGTACTGCTACATGACGTTTGAATTCTTCCGGGTCTCTGCCCTCAAAAAGAATGTCATATTTATTATAATATTCTTCGACTAAAACATCAATATCTCCTTTTGAAACATCCTTCACATAATCACATACTTCATTGACCGGGTAAGCATCCACTTCCCATCCGAATTTGATCTGTGCCTCTACTTTATCGCCCTCGGTAACAGCTACATTTCTCATGTTATCCGCAACACGGCAGACACGAATATGGCTACTTTCCATGATGCCGACTGCGGTACGCATCCAGGATGCCAGTCTCTCCTGAACCTTCTTATCAGCCCAGTGTCCGACGATAACTTTTCTCTCGATTCCCATGCGGGTAACGATATGACCATACTCTCTTCCACCATGAGCAGACTGGTTTTCATTCATGAAATCCATATCAATTGTGTCATATGGTATTTCCTGGTTAAACTGTGTATGCAGATGGCACAATGGTTTTCTGTATTCCTTCAGTCCAAGGATCCAGGATTTTGCCGGTGAGAAGGTATGCATCCATGTGATGACACCGGCGCATTCTTCGTCTGCATTTGCCTCATTGAATGTTTTACGGATCAGCTCATTTGTGATCAGTGTCGGTTTCCATACCAGTTCAAAAGGAAGAACATCTGATTTATTCAGCTCCTCAACAATAATTCTTGAATGTTCTGCAACTTTTCTTAAACACTCATCACCATAAAGATCCTGGGAACCTGTGCAAAACCAGAACTTATATTTTTTTCCTGTAAGCATAATATTAAAAATCTCCTGTTATCTTTAAATTATTTTGTAACTATTCAGTATGTAGTATCCCGCGAGGTGTTTTGGCATGTTTTTTGCCAAAATCCCGAGACATACAAGGCAAAATGCCATCACCGAAGGTGATTTGGAATGCATTTTGACTCATAACTGTGAGGGTACCGAACAGTTAACTTATTTTTTCTTCTTTGCAGATGCCAGTACAGACTGAATCACGATGAAGAAGCAAAGCAGTGCGGAAAGTACGATTCGTACCCACCAGCTTGATAAAGTACCCTGTGCTGTGATCAGACTGGAAATCGTTCCTTTGATCAGCACACCAAACAAGGAACCGATCGGGGTACCAACACCACCGGAAAGAAGTGTTCCACCGATAACGGCTGAAGAAATTGCATCCATCTCAAGACCTTTTGCCTGCTCTACGAAACCGGCGCAGCTGTTGAGGCAGAAAAGGAATCCGCCAAGTCCTGCAAGAAAGCCATCCAGTACATAGGCACGGAACATTGTCTTTTTAACATCAAGACCCATCATCAGGGCACTCTGTCTGTTTCCACCGATCGCATACAGTTTACGGCCGAATTTGAAATATTTCAGAAGCACTGCAATAATGAGAACTACAATAATTGCGATCACTACTGTCGGCGGAATGTATGCCGGAATAAATTTACCTTTTTTGTTTGTAGAACCAAATGGCATGTAGAAACGGTAGTTTGCCCATTTCAGGAATACTTCGTTTTTGATGGAGATCATGTCTGTACTGATGATTGCTGTCATACCACGTCCGAAGAACATACCGGCAAGTGTTACGATAAATGGCTGGATTCCCATGTAAGTTACCAGGAATCCCTGTACGATACCAAAAGCAAGACCGATCAGAAGTGCTGCAAGAACTGCCACATATGCACTCACGCCTTTGTTTTCCATAAGGTCTGCCATTACCATGCAGACAAGTGCTGTTACAGAACCAACGGAGATATCAATACCACCGGTGATCATAACGATCGTCAGGCCACAGGAAATAACGAGAAGACCTGCATTTGATACAAAAAGATTCAGAAACATCTGCGGTTTGGCAAAACCTTTATCTGCAAAGATCACCATACCTGCTGCATACATAACGAAGAACAGAACGATCGTGATCAACAGTAAAAATCCGGTACTTGTCATTTTCTTTTTCTGTTTCATTATTTCTGACCTCCCTCTGCTGCAACGGAAACTTTTTTGCTTCTGTGATTTGCAACGAATTTCTTAAATACATCACTCTGTAAGGTTACAATGATGATAACAACGATTGCCTTATAAACAGGAAGCTGATCGGCTTTTACATTCATTGCATATAGAGTTGTTGTCAGTGCCTGGATTGTATAAGCTCCGATTACAGAACCGATCAGGCTGAATTTACCACCGCCAAGGAAGTTACCGCCAAGTGCAACTGCCAGGATGGCATCCATCTCAAGGTTCAGACCAATGTTGTTCGCATCTGCGGAATAGATACGGCTGGATGCTACCAGTCCGGCGATTCCTGCAAGAACACCGCAGATCACGTAAGTCAGGAACTTGATCATGGTAGAGTTCAGACCTACCAGTCGTGCTGCTTTACCATTGATACCAACACTCTCAATATAAAGTCCAAGAGCTGTCTTTTTCAAAATCAAAGCTACGATAACTACGGTTACGATTGCAAAAAGAACAGGCGTCGGAACCGGAGATTTACCGATATATCCACCTGCCATCTGGAAAGATGGAACACGGATGTAAGTGATCTGTCCATTTGTAACAAGCTGTGCGATACCTCGTCCTGCAGTATAAAGGATCAACGTTGCTACCATCGGCTGGATATTCAGCTTTGCAACCAGAAATCCGTTAAATGCACCACAGAGTGCGGCTGCAAGAAGTGCTGCAATTACAGCAAGAATCAGAGAACTCTGATATTCAGTTACGGAAGATGCACCACCAGATAAGATCTGACAGCATACAGCTGCTGCAACCGCCATAACTGCACCAACACTGATATCCTGTCCACCGGATGCTGCTGTAACAAGTGTCATACCAACTGCAAGGATTACCAGTTCAGATGCACGGTTGATAACATCAATAACATATCCATAAAGGACACCATTTCGAATCGTAATATTAAAGAAGTCCGGAGTCTTGATCACATTGATCAGAAGGACCGCTATCAGACACACGATAGGAAGAAAGAGTCGTGCACTCGTGATCTTTTTTAATTTACTTTTATTCATTCTTATCGTCACCTCCTGCAATCGCTTTCATAATATTGCTCTGTGAAAGCTCGCTCTCTTCCAGTTCTCCTACCTTTTCTCCATCACGAAGGACTGCCATTCTGGAGCAGGTACGAAGCATCTCTTCAACCTCTGAAGAAATAAAGGTTACTGCCATTCCCTGATCTGCAAGATCAAGAACGATCTTCTGGATCTCCGTCTTGGTACCGATATCGATACCTCTGGTCGGCTCATCCAAAATCAGATATTCCGGATTTGTCAGAAGCCAGCGGCCAAGGATAACCTTCTGCTGGTTACCACCGGAAAGACTCTTAATCGGAGTTTCACGGCTTGCAGTCTTGATCTGCAACATATCAATATATTTATCTGCCGCCTCTTCCATCTCTTTACGGCTCATCGGATGGAACATGCCTTTCTTTGCCTGCATTGCAATGATAATGTTTTCTCTTACGGAAAGATCAGCAATGATACCTTCTGCCTTACGATCTTCCGGAAGATATGCCATACCAAGCTTCATGGCATCCAGTGGACTGTTGATCTTTACTTCTTTTCCATTTACCTTCAATGTACCACTGTCAGCTTTGTCAGCTCCGTAAATGGAACGTACCAGTTCAGAACGTCCGGATCCCAGAAGACCGGTAAGACCGATAACCTCTCCTTTATTAATCTTAAGATCAAATGGCCGGATCGTTCCCTTATGTCCAATACCCTCAGCCTCAATGACCGGAGTTTCGGAGAATACTTTTTTATCTTTGTGATCGCCTTTAATGTCTGCAAGATCATCAAAATCCTTACCCATCATCTTGGCAACCAGCATAACTCTTGGAAGATCTTTGGTCTCATATTCTCCAACCAGCTCACCATTTCGAAGAACCGTGATCCGATCACACACTGCATATACCTGCTCCAGGAAATGTGTTACGAAGATGATTCCAACACCTTCCTCACGAAGTCTGCGCATCAGAACAAACAGTTTCTCAACTTCTTCATCATCCAGAGAGGAAGTCGGCTCATCCAGGATCAGAACCTTACATTTCATATCCACAGCACGTGCGATCGCGATCATCTGCTGGATCGCTACAGAACATTCATCCAGCATCTGTGTCGGCGGAACATTAATGTTCAGGCTTTCCAGAAGCTTTGCAGAACGTGCATTCATTTCTTTCCAGTTGATCATTCCAACCTTGTTTCGCGGCTCACGGCCAATAAACAGGTTTTCCGCAACAGTCAGGTTCGGACAGAGGTTTACTTCCTGGTAAACCGTGCTGATTCCATTTGCCTGTGCCTCCTGCGGAGAATGATTGATAATGTCTTTATTTTCACCATTCATATGAATGGAACCGCTTTCGAATTCATGTACACCGGTCAGAACTTTGATCAGTGTTGATTTTCCGGCTCCGTTTTCTCCCATCAGTGCATGGATCTCACCTTTGCGAAGTGTAAAATCCACATGGGAAAGGGCACGGACACCGGTGAAATTTTTACTTATATCACGCATTTCCAAAACAACGTTTTGTTCCATTTTCTTTCCTCCATTCCCTGTTTTATTCCATTTTTTCCTTTATTTTCCCTTTTTTGAGCGCAAAAGGGGCGTGGCCCATAAAATCCATACCATCTGGATCCTGTTCCACGCCCCGGGCTCATTACTTATAAATCTCTTTCAGTTTGCAGTTTTATGTCTCAAAGATTAGTATGCACGTCCGTCGATGATTTCCTGAGTAATTGGAGTGATATCATAATCTGTTCCATCAATTGTTACTTTAGTTACTGTATCATCAGATGCAAATGCAACTTCATCAACAAATGCCTGTTTATCAACATCTTCGCCGGCTTCCAGTTTCTGGATGATCTCTTCTACACGTGGTCCGTGAAGTGGGTTACACTCTGTATCACATGTAATTTCGCCGGAAAGTGTCTGTGTAAGACCTGCGTTTGTTGTATCGAAGGACATTACAAGAATCTGGCCTTCTTCGCCGCCAACTTCATATCCTGCTGCTTTGATCGCATCGATTGCACCAAATGCTTCGTTATCATTCTCGCAGTATACAACGTCGATATCATCACCGCTCTGTTTCAGGATAGATTCCATAACTTCCTGTCCTTTAGCCTGTGTAAATTCACCGGACTGCTGAGCAAGTGTTGTCCAGTTGTCATGAGCTTCTACAGCTTCATCAAATCCTTCTGTACGTCCGATCTGAGCAGATGCTCCGATGGTTCCCTGAATATCAACAAGGTTGATTTCTTCATCGCCACGGCCTTTTGCTTCGAGATATGCATCCAGCCATGCCATAGCTTTCTGACCTTCAAGTTTGAAGTTGGATCCTACCCATGCAGTGTAGAGGCTGTCGTCAGATACATCTACCATACGGTCAACGATGATAACCGGGATTCCTGCATCTTTTGCTTCCTGAAGTACTGTATCCCAACCTGTCTCAGTTACAGGTGCGAGTACGATATAGTCAACTTCCTGCTGGATGAAGTTACGGATTGCTGTCAGCTGATTTTCCTGTTTCTGCTGAGCATCGTCAAAGATCAGTTCATATCCGTTATCCTCTGAGAAAGTAGATTTCATGGATTCTGTGTTTGCAGTACGCCAGTCAGATTCTGCACCTACCTGTGAGAAACCAACTGTAATTGTGTCGTCGTCCGCTGCCATAACATTCACTGCGGAAAGTCCTGCCAACATAGATACTGCCAAGAGCGCTGTCACCATTTTTTTCTTCATTTTGTAATCCTCCCTTTACATTTGTTTCGTGTTTTTTAATATGATTTTATTATAGCAATTTGTTACGAAAACTCCATGGATTATTTTCGGAAAAAAGTTTAGTCTTTTATCTATCTTTCTGTCTCATTTTTAACAAGTTGGATTTTTTACGATTTCGGTTGAATATTTTTCCCAAGCCGTAATTCCACCGTTGTACCTTCTCCTTCTTTAGAAGAAATCGTCATTCCGTAGCCCGGTCCGTAGTACAAAGCAATACGTTCCGCAACTGCCGCAAGCCCGAATCCGGCTCTCTCTCCTGTACGTATTGCCTCCTGTACCTCATGAAGACGCTCCGGTGTCATTCCCTGTCCATTATCACTGACTGTAAGAACGATCGCATCCGCTTCTTCCCTGCCGGTTATCGTGATCTTACCTTTTCCACGACGGTTTTTGATACCATGATAAAGCGCGTTCTCTGCCAGCGGCTGAATGGAAAGCTTCGGTACCTGTATTCCATCAAGTTCTTTTGGTATGGATAACTCAAACTCCAGAATATCGCGATAGCGGAACTGCTGAATCTCCAGATAGCTCAAAGTGTGTCGTTTCTCTTCTGAAAGAGGAATGATGTCATTTCCTTTAGAAAGCGATGTACGGAAGAAAATAGAAAGACTGGAAATCATCTCCACTGCATCATCCGTCATACCACCTTCGATCAGCCATACGATCGTATCCAGGGTATTATATAAAAAATGCGGATTGACCTGTGCCTGGATCAGCTGCAGTTCTGTCAGATGCTGCATCTCCTTTTCCTGCCGGACATTTTCCAGAAGTCCACTGATCCTGTGTGCCATCTTGTTGATTCCCTGATCCAGTTCCTCAATCTCCACAATCTCTGCACTTACCGGAAGAACATCAAAATTTCCGCGCCCGACTTTCTTTACCTTATCCAGCATCTCCGTCACCGGACGGATGATTCCTCCTGTCAGGCGGAACGATCTGCGCATCAGAATTCCCAGCGTTGCAAGTAATAATACCGCCATTCCCGATATCAGGACCTTAACTCTGTGGGTAAGATTCGTCTCGACCTTCACAAGATACATGGATTCATTATAAATATAATTCTGCATCTCCTGCATGATCAGGCCTGTGATAATACGAATATTACTGTCCATAAATTCCATTCGTTTATCATATTCCTTGATCTCCATCAGCTGGAGCATTCTCTTTTTCAGATTATCCAGATACGCATCCAGACTGTTCAGACATTTGACGCCACTGGCATGGTATGTATTTTTGCGCAGTTTTTCCATAATCTCCTGTGCATCCTCTACCTGTCCCACAACGTCATCCAGTTCACTGGCTTCTTTTGATCCGATTGCCAGATAATACATTTCCAGATCCAGTTCATCCTTGAAGCTCAGGTTGAATTTACTGCTGACCGCCAGATTCTCTGACAGCTTGTTATACTGTCCGGCATACTGCCAGAAGATCAGAAGCAAAATAACCAGCAGGCAGGCCATCGGAATCATCGTACTAAAAAGCAAACGGTTCATTTTTTTCTCAAGCCCCATCTGCTTTTTTACTTTAGGAACTACGCCTCTCATTCTTTATCCTCCCGTACTTTACGATAATCGCTCGGCGTCATGCCCTGTGTCTTTTTGAACAGATAACTGAAATAATGTGCATCCTTATATCCGATCTCTCCCGCAATCTCACTGGAACGCATTCCCGTGCAGCGCAGAAGCTCTTTTGCCTTATTCATGCGAAGTGTCGTCAGATATTCAATAAAAGTCTGTCCCATATTCTGGCTGAACAATGCGCTGAAATGGTTAGAGCTGACATTTGCAACATTGGCAACCGTATTTAGTGAAATCTCTTCATCCATATAATGGCTGTCAATAAAGTCCACCGCGGTTCTTAAAATACTGCGGTTTTTGTTTCCGGAATTCTGGTCACGGATCTCGATTGCCTGTGAGATCATTTTTTTCGCATAAGCAATTGCACTTTCCATATTCTTTCCACTCTCTGCAAGTACTTCTTCTGTATCTGCAGATTCCATTTCATTCGTATCACATCCCAGCCCTTTAATGAATGAAATAACAGAAAACCGAACATTCAGAATAACATAATTTCGAAATACCAGTGATTCCATCGGCTCCTGACCGATTGCATAAAAATAGTCTTTTACAAAGTTTTCTGTCTCTTCCTGAAGACCATTGCTCAAAAATTTCTGAAGGATTGCCGGATTCAGGGCATTCACATCCACTTTCTGCAGATAGGCATTATCTTCAGTCTCCGCCTGTCCACCAGGATGCTCCATAGTTTCCATCTCATCATAGTAAAGAATATTTTCATCATACAGATATCTCTGCGAAAAGGCTCTTGATGCCGTATGATAGCTCTTTTGTATCTGACTTAGACGCTCCACAGACTGACCAACTGCAAGGAACCATTCCCTTCTTCCATCCTGCCTGCTCAGAATCTTACGGATCTCATCCACACACGCTCTTGTATTTTCTTCAATAGTTTCTCTCTGTCCCTTAAGAAGTACACCATAGGAAAAAATATTACTTCGAAACAGCATGGCCGATGAATGACCGGCAAAAAAGTTTTCCAGAAGTTCCAGTGACTCTGCTTCCCACGAAGAATATTCATCTCTCTGTCCGGAAAAATCCTCATCACAGTTCATCGTAAAGATCAGAACATTGTAAGCCTCTGCAACAATATCCAGACCAAGCTTTTCTGCTCTTTTATAGACTTCCATCATGTCCATGGAACCGCCGACCAATGCCTCAAAAAAATCGCGGCTGCTGTTCTTCTCATAAGCCTGCATCTCTCTCTGGAATTTTTCGTAATATTCTTTCTGTGTTTTTTCATGTTCATAGCGGCTGCGGATTTCTGAAAGCCGTTCAATCAAAGCATTCTTTGTGATCGGTTTCAGGAGATAATCCTCCACACCAATTCCAATCGCCTGTTTTGCATAATTAAAATCATCATATCCACTTAAGATCACAACCTTCAGCCCCGGTATTTCCTTTTTGGCCAGACGTGCCAGCGTTAGACCATCCATAAATGGCATCTTGATATCCGTGATCAAAAGGTCCGGCTGCTGTCTGATCAACAACGGCAATGCCATCTCACCATCTGCCGCTTCTCCTACCAGCTCAAAGCCAAGTTCCTCCCACGGGATCATTCGTTTGATCGTCTCACGGACTACAACCTCATCTTCTGCCAAAAAAATCTTTAACATCTCTCCACCCCTTTTGCCTCATAACATCATGTAAAGTATTTGCTATATACTATACCAGTTTCATTTTTGTCAGACAAGTTTCTTTTTTGTCAAACTTTTATATATTTTTTTATAAAAATCAAACATATACAAAAAGTCTGAAGCCAGTCTCTCAATTTTTGAGACTGAACTCCAGACCCCTTGTTATACAGTGAATGTGTATTCTCCGCTTCCAATTTCTTTGTGCTCTCCTCCGAGAACAATTGTTGCCGTTGTATTTTCCGGAATATGACA